>Ga0065705_10002990_pt1 | contig 13431 bp, 9 predicted proteins | sample SwibulcommuniRL2_FD_59092 | JGI IMG/M metagenome (GOLD analysis project Ga0065705, IMG submission 59092) | Bulk soil microbial communities from switchgrass field near Rose Lake, East Lansing, Michigan, USA - RL2 Bulk Soil v2 (version 2) | ecosystem: Environmental > Terrestrial > Soil >...
CGCGAGCCGCGAGGACACGCCGGAGAGCGCGCCGGAGTGGTAGGCCACCTTGAAGTCGGTGAACTTCAGGCCGTTGGCCGTGGAGATGACGACGACACGCTCGTGCGAGCCGATGCGCCCCTGCTCGCGCAGTTTGATCAGGGCCGCGAGCGCGACACCGGTGTGGGGACAGTTGAACATGCCCGTGCGATCGGCGCGCGCGGAGGCATCGGCGAGCTCGGCTTCCGTCGCCTGTTCGACGATGCCGTTGTACTTCTGCAGGGCGCGGATGGCTTTCTTGACCGACACGGGGTTGCCAATCTGGATCGCCGAGGCGAGCGTGGGCTTCGCCGTCACTGCGTGAAAATCCCAGTTGCTCTTGTACGCCAGGTACAGCGGGTTGGCCGCCGCGGCTTGCGCGACGACGATCCGCGGGCGCTTCGTGATCAAGCCGAGCGCCTCCATCATGTCGAAGCCCGCGCCGAGCGCGCTGACGTTGCCAAGGTTGCCGCCGGGAATGATGATGACGTCCGGGACCGACCAGTCGAACTGCTGCACGATCTCGATGCCGACCGTCTTCTGTCCTTCCAGACGCAGGCTGTTCAGCGAGTTCGCGAGGTACACGCCCTCCTCGACCGAGAGCCGCTGCACGATGGCCATGCAGCCGTCGAAGTCCGTGTCGAGCGACAGCACGAGCGCGCCGTTCGCGAGCGGCTGCACGAGCTGGGCGGTCGACACCTTGCCCCGTGGGAGGATGACGATCGAAGGAATCTCGGCGGCGGCGGCGTACGCGGCGAGCGATGCCGACGTGTCGCCGGTGGAGGCGCACGCGACGGCGCGAACCGGTCTCTTGTCGACGATCATCTGCCGCACGACCGAGACGAGCACCGTCATGCCGAGATCCTTGAAGGATCCCGTATGCGACTGCCCGCACATTTTGATCCAGAGCTCGTCCATGCCGAGCTCGCGCCCGAATCGCTCGGCCCACATCAGGTTGGTGCCACCCTCGTCCATCGACACGATGTTCTCGTCGCGGACGCCGGGGCAGACCCATTCTTTTTTGCCCCACACGGCCGAGCCGTAGGGCCATTCCGTGCGCTTGTAGCGGCCGTCGAACACCTGTTTCCACTCGTCGGCGCTGCGGCTGCCGAGGGCCTTGAGGTCGTGCACGACCTCGAGCAGATCGCCGCACTTCGGGCAGCGGTAGAGCGGCTGCTCCAGGTCGTACTCGGCGTCACATCCGGCAATGCACTTGAAAACAGCTCGGTATTCCATTGGTAGACGCAAATATATTAGCTTAGACGGGCCCGATGACCGTGCGAAAACCCGTCGTCCTCATCACAGGCGCCAACGGCGAGATAGGCCATGCGTTGGTTGCCCATCTTGCCAAGCGCAATCAAGCCGTTGTTTCACTCGACGTCAACGCGCTCGATCCGCACATCGCGCGGATGGTGCACCGCGAGTTCACCGGGTCGATTCTCGATGCCAACCTGCTCGAGCGCGTCCTGTCGGAATTCGAGGTCGACCTGATCTTTCATCTCGCCGCGCTGCTGTCGACCCGATCCGAGTTCACGCCGATGGCGGCGCATCACGTGAACGTCGAGGGCACCCTCAACCTCCTCGAATTTGCCGCGCGCGAAACGGAATCACACGGCCGTCCCGTCGTGTTCGTCTATCCGTCTTCCATCGCCGCGTACGGCCTTCCAGATCTCGAGACGCGGCGCAAGGCCGGGCGGGTCCGTGAAGGGGACTGGAACATGCCCATCACGATGTACGGGTGCAACAAGCTCTATTGCGAGCACCTGGGACGCTACTATGCGAAGCACTACAAGCAGTTGCTCGAGACGCGCGCGCGCGGGGTCGATTTCCGCTGTCTCAGATTTCCGGGGTTGATCTCGGCGATGACCGTGCCGTCCGGCGGGACATCCGATTACGCGCCCGAGATGATTCATGCCGCCGCTCGCGGCGAGCCGTACGCGTGCTTCGTGCGGCCCGACACGAGAATCCCGTTCATGGCGATGCCCGATGCCATCGAGGCGCTCTTGAAGCTGTCGACCGCCCAGGCGAGCCGTCTGTCGTGCTCGGCGTACAACGTGCGCGCGTTCAATCCGTCGGCCGACGAGGTCCGCGCGTCAGCGCTCCGCGCCTTTCCGGAGGCGACGATCACCTACACGCTGGACGCGAAGCGGCAGGGCATCGTCGATTCGTGGCCCGAGGACGTCGACGACCAGGCGGCCCGCCGCGACTGGGACTTTGCGCCGGCCTACGACTTCGAGCGTGCGTTTCACGAATACCTGATCCCGACGATTCGCTCGAGGTACAACACGTGATTGCCATCACCATTGCCAGGCCGGGGGGACCGGAAGTGCTGCAGCCCATCGAGATGCCGATGCCGGTCCCGGGACCGCACGAGGTGTTGATCCGTGTGGCTGCCGCCGGCGTGAATCGGCCCGACCTGATGCAGCGGGAGGGGAAGTATCCGCCACCGCCAGGCGCGACCGATATTCCCGGGCTCGAAGTGTCGGGCACGATCGTGACCTGTGGCCGGTCCGTCGAGCGCTGGCACGAAGCCGATGCCGTCTGCGCGCTGGTCTCGGGCGGCGGCTATGCCGAGTACTGCGTGGCGCCCGACGTTCAGTGCCTGCCGATTCCGAAGGGGCTCGACGTCGTGTCCGCCGGCGGCGTGCCCGAGACCTTTTTCACGGTCTGGATGAACGTTTTCGACCGGGGTCACCTTCGCGACGGCGAATCGTTCCTCGTGCACGGAGGCGCCAGCGGAATCGGGACCACGGCGATTCAGATGGCGCGCGCGTTTGGCGCGCGCGTGTTCGCGACGGCAGGCACCGACGAGAAGTGCGGTGCGTGCGAGCGGCTGGGCGCCGAGCGTGCGATCAACTACAAGAAAGAGGATTTCGTCGCGGCCGTGCTGGCGCTGACGGGCGGTCGCGGCGTCGACGTGATCCTCGACATGGTCGGCGCGCCCTACTTCGCCCGCAACCTGGATCTGCTTGCCGTCGAGGGCCGGCTGCTTCAGATTGCCGTTATGCACGGCGTGAAAGCGGAGATCAGCCTCGTGCGACTGCTCCGCCAGCGTCTGACGATTACCGGCTCGGTGCTGCGTGCCCGGACGGTGGAAGAGAAGGGCGTGATTGCGCGGGCGGTCGAACGAAGCGTCTGGCCGCTCGTCGAAGCCGGCAAGATCCGCCCGATCATTCACGCGACGTTTGCCTTCCGCCAGGCTGCCGAAGCCCATCGCCTGATGGAGTCCGGCAGCCACATCGGAAAGATTCTGCTTACGGCTTAGCGGCGTAGGTCCGGGAGTACCCGTTCCGGCTGTTGGTCACCGTAAACGAGCCGTCGGTTCGCGCGGTCACCTTGATGTAATGGGCAGGTGAGTGCGCCGCGTCTCCGCCGGCGCCCGCTGGCGGTGTCGGCGCGCCCGTCAGGATCGCCGCGAGCTGATCGCGCTCGTCGATGTTCGCAATCATCACAGCTGGTGCGTTGTGCTCCACGCCAGCGGCGTACGACCAGTGCAGCTGCCAGATGTCTTCCAGCCCGGGCGATGTCTCGAGCGTCTGAAACGTCTGCACCGCGCCCCCTTTTCGCGTGCCGTTGTTCATGATGGCGACGCGCGGCTGCAGGGCATGCACCGCGACGGGCGCTCCAGACTGATCCAGCCCGTGATGGGTCGTCAGGTACAGATCGATGGTACCGATCTGATTGGTCGGGCACATCAGCTGGAACTCACGGCTCCACGTCAGGTCGCCGAAATCGACCATGCGGAATCGGCCGTAGTTCAGGACGAAGCCCGCAGACTGATGGTTGTCGGGATCGACTTTGCTCTCGTCGCGTTCCTTGTGGTTCGCACACAGCGGATTCGCCTTTCCCGCGCCGGGCGCCTTGGGCAGCGCGGTCTTGAGGGGCTCGCTGGCGCTCACGACGGCGGTCGTATCCGTGCCGGCGAACGCGAGCTTCATGCCAGGCTTGACGACCGTGCGCGGAATCGTTTTGTAGAACTCCGCGTAGGCGGCCTGGAACTTCTGAATGTTCGGCCGGTCGCCTTCGATCGACGGGCCGTGATCGTAGAGCTGCTTGATGGGCACCTGTTTGGCGATGTCAAACAGGCTGCCGTAGTGGTCGCCGTGATAGTGCGTCATCCAGAAGTGATCGATTTGCTTCACACCGGCGAGCTTCAACACCTCGAGAATGCGGTTGAGGTCGCGTTCGCCGGCATTGCCCGCATCGACCAGCAGCGTCTGTCCAGCCGGCGAGACGAACAGGGTGGACTGGCCGCCTTCGGTGTCGATGAAATACATGTCGAGCGTTTTGCCTGCCGGTGCCTGTGCTGACGACGCGATGGGCATCGCGCACGCGGCCACCGCGCACACGACGAACAGAGATTTACGCATGCGGTTCTCCTTGATCAGCCAGCGATTCTAGGCCATAAGCCGTCCGGACGCGACGTGAGAGTTGCAGATAGAGGTACCAGGCGGTGCTGTGCAGGATCACCGCCAGCGCGAGCGGCAGCCGGGTGCCTGGCGGCGCGCCGGACAGGTCGGTCCGCGATGCCATTCGCACGGCCGTCTCGACAGCGACAACGACGAGCGCCAGCTTCGCCAGCCAGACGGCGCCTGGACGGCGAAGCCACAGCGCGATGCCGGCGGCCACGCCGATGCTCGTCACGGCAATACGCACGACGAGAAACGCCAGGGACAGCGTCGATGAGGAGGACAGGCTCGACACGGCGGAGGCCGCGCGCAGCGCGAGGCTCGCGGGATTCCAGATTGTCAGGATGAAAACGAGAACGAGGATCCACACCGGCGGCCGCACGTCGTTCATGGCGCGCCGGGTGTGGATGCGTTACGCGACGGCCGGCTCCGCGTCGTCCTGTGACTTCACCTTCTTCCTCACGAGCCGCAGGCGCGCGCCCTCGATGTACACGTAGTACACCGGGGTGATGTACAGCGTGAGGAACTGCGACACGAGCAGGCCTCCGACCACGGCCAGCCCGAGGGGCCGGCGCGCCTCGGCGCCCGCGCCAAGTCCAAGCGCGATTGGCAGCGTTCCTACCAGCGCGCACATGGTGGTCATCATGATCGGCCGGAAGCGCACCAGGCAGGCTTCGTGAATCGCCTCGAGCGGCGACTTGCCATGATCGCGCTCGGCCACGGCCGCGAAGTCGACCATCATGATGCCGTTCTTCTTCACGAGCCCGACGAGCATGATGATGCCGACGAACGCGTACAAGCTGAGGTCGGTTTTGAAGAGCATCAACGTCAGCAAGGCGCCGAAACCCGCGGCGGGCAGGCCCGAGAGAATGACGAGCGGCTGCGTGAAGCTCTCGTACAGGATGCCGAGCACGATGTAGATGACGACGATAGCCATCACCAGCACCAGCCCGAGGCCCTGCAGCGATTCCTGAAACGCCTGCGCGGCGCCCTGGAACCTCGTGCTCACCGTTGCCGGCAAGGTTGTCGCGGCCGCTTCTTCGATGGCGTTCACCGCGTCGCCCAACGCGTAGCCAGGTTTCAGGTTGAACGAAAGGTTGACCGACGGGAGCTGTCCCGTGTGGCTCACCGACAGCGGTCCGACTCCCATCGTGACATTCGCCACGGTGTCCAGCGGAATGAGCTTTCCGCTCGTCGAGCGGACATACAGCATGGAAAGCGCCGCAGGATCCTGCTGGAACTCCGGTGCGACCTGGAGGATGACCTGGTACTGGTTGCTGGGCGCGTAAATCTGCGAGACCTGGCGCGTGCCGTAGGCATTGAAAAGCGCCGTCTCAACCTGGTTGACGGTCAGCCCGAGCGCGGCGATTCGGTCGCGATTGAGGCTGATTTGCACCTGCGGGTTGTTCAGCCGCAGATCGCTGTTGACGTCCTCGATGCTCGGAATCTGGCGCATCACCTCTTCCAGCATCGGTGCCGCACGGTACAGCTCGGCGGTGTCGGGATCCTGCAAGGTAAATTGGTAATTCGAGCGGGCTCCACCCATGCCGCCGACATTGATGGGCGGCTGATTCACCATGAAGACGCGTACGCCCGGCACCTGCGCGAGCTTCGGCCGCAGACTGGCCATGATCTGATCGACAGACCGCGTACGCTGGTCACGCGGCTTCAGGTCGACGCTGATGCGGCCCTGATTCGACGAGCTGGCGCCGCCTCGTCCGCCGCCGCCCTCGCCAACGCTGCTGCTGGAACCCGCGATGTCGGGGTCCTTCGCCAGAATCGTCGCGACCTCCTGCTGGTGGCGGACCATTTCTTCGTAGCCNATGCCCTGGATCGCTTCGATGCTNACGTTNAAGCGTCCCTGATCTTCCGACGGCAGGAAGCCCTTCGGGACGATCATGAAGAGATACGCCGTTGCCCCCACCAGGAGCAGCGAGAAGGCCATCGTGATGGCGCGATGCCTGAGCGCGAACTGCAGCGTGATGTCGTAGGCATGCAGTGACCCATCGAACATCCGCTCGGTGAAGTTGTACAGGCGTCCATGCTTCTGGCCGTGCGATGTCTTCAGGAACCGGCTGCACAGCATCGGCGTGAGGCTGATTGACACAAAGCACGACACGAGGATGGCGACGCCGATCGTGACGGCGAATTCCTGCAGCAGGCGTCCGACGATGCCGCCCATGAACAGGACGGGGATGAACACGGCGACCAGCGAGGCGGTCATGGCGACGATCGTGAATTCAACTTCTTTGGCGCCGTCGAACGCCGCCCTCATCGCCGGCTTGCCCATCTCCATGTGCCGGCCGATGTTCTCGAGCATGACGATCGTGTCGTCGACAACGAACCCGATGCAGAGCGTCAGCGCCATCAGCGACAGGTTGTCGAGGCTGTAGTTCAGCAGGTACATCACCGCGAAGGTGGCGATGAGCGACACCGGCAGCGTCAGGCTGGGGATAATCGTGGCCGTGAAGCTGCGCAGGAAAACGAAGATGATCGCGATGACGAGGCCGAGCGCAATCAGGAGCGTCAGCTTGACGTCGTGGATCGATTCGCGGATCGACAGCGAGCGATCCATTCTGACGTCGAGCGGCACCGAGGGCGGAAGCTGGGCGCGAATGGCCGGCAGCAGCGTCTTGATGTCGTCGACCACNTGAACGACGTTCGATCCAGGCTGCTTCTGAATCATCAGGCTGATNTTGCGCATCCCCTGCCACCAGCTGGCCGTCTTGTCCTGCTCGACGCCGTCGTANACACGCGCAACATCNCCCAGCCGGATCTGATTACCGTTCCTGTANGCAATGACCATNGGCGCGTAGGAAGCGGCATTCAAGAGCTGACCGTCGGCNAGTACCGTGAAGATGCGCTCGCGGCCCGACATGGTGCCGGTTGGCAGGTTCACGTTCGACGACTGGACCGCATTGACCACTTCATCGATGCCGATGCCATGCGCCGAGAGCTTGCGCGGGTCGACGTCGATGCGGACGGCATACTTTTGAGGGCCGAAGATATTGACCTGCGCGACGCCATTCACCATGGAAATGCGTTGCGAGACGTTGGCGTCGGCGTACTCGTTGACCGTCGACAACGGGAGTGTCGCCGATCGCATGACCAGCATCATGACCGGATAGTCGCCGGGGTTTACCTTGAAGTACGTCGGCGGCGACGGCATCTGCGGCGGAAGCTGCCGCGACGCCCGCGCGATCATCGTCTGCACGTCCTGGGCGGCAGCATCGATGTTGCGGCTCAGGTCGAACTGCAGCGTGATGCTCGTGCTGCCCTGCATGTTGGTCGAGTTCATCGACGTGAGACCCGCGATCGTCGAGAACTGCTTTTCGAGCGGCAGCGCGACAGCCGACGCCATCGTCTCGGGACTGGCGCCGGGTAGCCCTGCGCTGACGGAGATGGTCGGGAAATCGATCGCCGGAAGATCCGCCACCGGCAACTGCCTGTACGACATGACCCCGAAGACCACGATGCCGAGCGTGATGAGGGTCGTGGTGATCGGACGTTTGATGAACAGCGCTGCGAGGTTCATGAATCCGCCTTCTCGGTGGGGCTGCCCTTGACGGTGATGTGGCTCCCGGGGACGAGGCGCAACTGGCCGTCGGTGACGATCGTTTCGCCGGGCTTCAAACCCTCTTGAAGAATGGTTTCCACACCCGCGGTGCGCTTGACGACGACCTTCCGCATGTCCACGGTCTGATCGCTTTTCACGACGTACACGTACTGCCCTTCCGGGCCCGCCTGCACCGCAACCGAGGGCACCACCAGCGCCTGGCGATCTATGGACAGGCGGATGGTGACGTTCACGAACTGCCCCGGCCAGAGACTGCGGCTCGAGTTCGGAAACGTCGCCTTGATCCGGATGGTGCCGGTCGTCTGGTCGACCTGGTTATCGACGAAGGTGATACGGCCGGCCGCCGCCGGTCCCGAATCGTTGGGGGGCGCTGCCTGAACTTCGAGCTCGCGCTGACCCATGTAACGGCGCAAATCCGCGAGGAGCGCCTCGGGAATGCCGAAGGACACGTAAATCGGGCTCACCTGATTGATGACGACAAGCGACGCCTGGTCGTTTGCGCGGACCAGATTGCCCGCATGCACCATCAGCGCGCCGGTGCGCCCGGCAATTGGCGCGCGAATCGTCGCGTACTGAAGTTGCACACGCGCGTTTTCGACGGCCGCCTGATTGGCGCCCACTACCGCATCGAGGGCTGCCGCCTGGGTGCGTGCGGTGTCGCGCTGCTCACGCGTACCGACCCCTTTCTCGACCAGGTCGTCCATTCGTTGTGCAATGACTTTCGCGTTGGCCGCCTGCGCCATGTCGCGCTGCAGGTTGGCTTCCGCCTGATTCAGCGCCGCCTCGAGGGGACGGGTGTCCAGGACGAACAGGACCTGACCCGCATCGACGTCGTCACCCTGCTGGAAGTTGACCGACTTCATCTCTCCGGTCACCTGGGCCCGGACGGCCACGGTGGAATAGGCCTCCACGGTTCCCACTGCCGTGGCCTCAAGCGGCATATCCTTCTGCACGACCCTCTCGATGGTGACGGGGACCGACTGCTGCCCCCCGCCGCCCGCGGGTCCACCCGCGTTGCTGGTGGAACAGGCCGGAAGTGCAACGCATGCCGTGAAAAGCAGGCCGAGAACAAGGCGATAATGTGTTTCCATGAGATTCCGCGGGAAAAGCAACATTTTAGCGAGTCTTGGGGTCGATTGAATAGCCTAAATTCTTAGCGCGCCATACTATAGAGGTCGGTACTCCAAATGATTCCGTTGCGAATTGCCTTTGATATGGATGGTACGTTGGCCGATTTGTCCTCGGCCTACTCGGCCATCGAGGACAGGATTTTTGGTGCCGAAGTGGTCGAGCATGAACGGCCCGCCCCCGAAGCCCGCGAGGAAGAGCAGCACGTTGAGGAGCAGGGGGAGCAGGAGGCGCCAGAAGAGCCACCTGCCTCCGAGCTGGAGGCGAGGCGCAAGCGCGCGGCCCGTCGTGCGGCGGCCCGTGGCGGGCGTCGCGACCGCGTCTGGCGCGAGATCGAGGCCACCCCGGATTTCTGGATGACCCTCCAGCCCATCGACCCGGCGGCGATCGTCCGGCTCAACGAGCTGACTGCCGAGCACAGATGGGAAGTGTTCTTCATTACGCAGCGCCCCGCGACGGCGGGCCGCACGGTGCAATGGCAGACGCACAAGTGGCTCGTCGAGCACGGGTTCAGCATGCCGAACGTGATTCCGCTCTCCGGTGGACGGGGTAGAGCCGCTTCCGCGCTTCAGCTGGACTACCTCATCGACGACACACCGCAGAATTGCGTGGACGTGCTGGCAGATTCGTCGACACGCGCGGTGCTCCTGGTCGACGCCGACGACCCGATTGCCGAAAGCAGCGCCCGGCGGCTCGGCATCGGCACCGCGCACAACATCGGCGAAGCGCTCGACCTGCTCGTGCAGGCGACCGCCGCGCGCGAGAATCCTTCACTCTTCGAAAAACTCCGCAGACTTGTCGGCTGGAAGTAAAAAGGGGTCGGGTGACCCCTTTTTTCAAAGTGACTCACTCCACAAAGACCGAAGTCATCGCCGGCGTCACGACGTTCTTGACGATGGCGTACATCATCTTCGTCCAACCGGCCGTGCTCTCGACCGACTTCACCGGCAAGCCGACAGGTCTCGACTTCGGCGCGGTGCTGCTGGCCACCTGCATCGTGTCGGGCGCGGCCAGCATCCTGATGGGAGTATGGGCAAAGTATCCCATCGCTCTCGCGCCCGGGATGGGCGAGAACTTCTTCTTCGTCTCCGTCATCATGGCGCTGGGCGCGGCGGGCGTCGCCGAACCGTGGCGTGCCGCGCTCGGCATTGTCTTCGTCTCGGGCGTCATCTTTCTGATCCTGTCGGTGATCGGCGTGCGCGAGGCGGTGCTCGACTCGATCAGCCCGAGCATGAGGCACGCGATTGCCGCGGGCATCGGGCTGTTCATCGCGTTCATCGGACTCCGGAACGGCGGCATCATCGTCGCGCATCCCGGCACGCTGGTGACGATGAGCACGCAGCTCGTGTCGGCCGACGTCGCGGTGTTCGGTGTCGGGCTGCTGACCGCCGCGACGCTTCAGATCCGCGGCACGCGCGGCGCGATGCTCATCGGCATTCTGGCCGCGGCGGCGGTCGCGGCGGCGCTGGGAAAAATTCACTACGCCGGCCTGGTGGGTTTGCCGCACATCAACACGCCCGCGGCATTCCGCTTCGACTTTGCGGCTGCGTTCAACCCGCGGTGGATGCCGTTTGTGGCGATGTTCCTCTTCATGAACGTCTTCGACACGATCGGCTCGGTCATCGGCGTGAGCCAGCAGGCCGGGTTGATGCGGGACGGCAAGCTGCCGAGGGCCGAACGCGTGCTCGTGGTCGATGCCGCCGGCACGGTGCTCGGCGCCGCGCTCGGGACGAGCACGATCGTGACCTATATCGAAAGCGCCGCGGGTGTCTCCGCGGGCGGCCGGACGGGATTAACGGCGGTCGTTGCGGGGGCGCTGTTTTTCGTCGCGCTGCTGTTCAGTCCGTTGATCGGGATGATCGGCAACTATCTGCCGATTACGGCGCCGGCGCTCATCATCGTTGGCGCGCTCATGATGACCAACGCGAAGCACATCGCGTGGGACGATCTGTCGGAGTCGGTGCCCGCGTTTCTCACGCTGGTGGGAATTCCGCTCGCGTATTCGATTGCCGACGGCCTGGCGCTCGGGTTCATCAGCTATCCCGTCCTCAAAGTGCTGACCGGCAAAGGACGTCAGGTGGGGACCGTCTCCTATATCGTGGCCGCACTGCTCGTTGTCTATTTCGTTTTTGTGCGCACGCGCCTCTGACCACGAAGATGTTGTGATCTAAGATCGAAGAATGGCTATCGGAACACCCGTCGATCCACGTACACGCACGCGCGACCAGATCCCGGAAGAGTTCACATGGAATCTCTCCGACATCTATCCGGGCTGGAGCGACTGGGAAGCGGGGCTCGCCGAATTCGAGAGAAAGCTGGCGGGATATGCCGAGCTTCGCGGCGCGCTCGCCGAGGGGCCTGAGCGTCTGCTCAAGGCGTTCCGCCTCGACGACGACCTCGGCCAGCTCTCCTACAAGCTGTGGTTCTACGCGGGGCTGACCTACGACCAGGACCAGCGCGACAACTCGGCCAACGCGCGCCGTCAGAAAGTCCAGATACTGTTTGCGAAGGCCGCCGAAGCCAAGTCGTGGTTCACGCCCGAGCTGCTGAGGATCGCGCTGCCAACCGTGCGGGGCTGGATGGACGCGAACTCCGATCTCGCCGTTTATCGCTTCGCTATCGAGCGCACGTATCACCAGCAGGAGCACGTGCTCGACGAGAAGGGCGAGCACCTGTTGTCGCTCTCGAGCCGCTTCGGCGACGCGCCGATGGACATTCACTCGATGCTGGCGAACGCAGACATCAAGCATCCCGTGATTACGCTCGCCGACGGCAGGCAGGCGACGCTCACTTACGCGCAATACAACGCATTGCTGCAGACCAACCGCAACCAGCGCGATCGCGCAACGGCGTTTCACGCGTTTCACGGGACCTTTGCCGCGAACCAGAACACGTATGCGGCGGTTTACAACGGCATCCTGCAGCGCGACTGGTTCATCGCGCAGGCGCGTCAGTTCAAGAGCACGCTCGAAGCGGCCCTCCATAGCAACGATATTCCGCCCGCGGTGGTAGAGAATCTCGTGGCAACCGCGAAGGCGGGGGCCGAGCCCCTGCGCCGGTATCACCGCCTGCGAAAGCGCGTGCTCGGGCTCGAGACCTATCACGCCTACGACCAGCTCGTGCCGCTCATCGATTTCGATCGCAAGTACCAGTACGCCGAAGTGATCGACGAAATCGTGGAGTCGATGAAGCCGCTTGGCGCGGACTATCAGGTCAACGTCAGGAAGGCGTTCGAGGGACGGTGGATTGACGTCTACGAAAACCCCGGCAAGCGCAGCGGCGCGTACTCGGCGCCTGTATACGGCGTGCATCCGTACATGCTGCTGAACTACAACGACACGCTCGATTCGGTGTTCACGCTGGCCCACGAGATGGGCCACTCGATGCATACGATGCTGTCGGAGGCCCATCAGCCGTTCGTGTACTCCGACTACACGATCTTCGTCGCCGAGGTGCCTTCGACGCTCAGCGAGATGCTGTTCTTCGATCACAAGCTGTCGCGCACGACCGACCAGCGCGAGCGGGTCGTCTTGTTGCAGCACGCCATCGACGATGTGGTCGGCACGTTCTTCCGGCAGTGCCTCTTTGCCGACTACGAGCTGCAGGCGCATCGCACGGCCGAGCGCGGCGAGCCGATCACGGCCGAGACGCTGAGCCGCATCTACTTCGATCTCTTCAAGGAGTACCACGGCGACGCGATGACCTACGACGATTCCGCGCAGATTACCTGGGCGCGCGTGCCGCACTTCTTCGGCAGTCCGTATTACGTCTATCAATACGCCACGTGCTACGCCTCGTCGGCGCAGCTGATTCAGAAGATCACGTCGGGCAGCATCGACGAACGGCGCGAAGGCGTCGAGCGCTTCCTCGAGCTGCTCCGCGCGGGGGCCAGCGATTACCCGATGCGGCTGCTCAAGCGCGCGGGCGTTGACTTGAGCACGCCCGCTCCCGTCGAGGCGGTCGTGCGGCAGCTCGACACGCGCGTCACGCAACTCGAACAGGAAATCGAACGGCTGTGAACGTCCTTCAACCGCTGGTGCACGACTGGTTCGTCGAGCGCTTCGGCGAGGCGACCGAGCCGCAGAAGCGTGCCTGGCCCGCGATTCGATCGGGCGAGCACGTGCTGATTTCGGCGCCGACCGGCTCGGGGAAGACGCTGGCCGCCTTCCTGATTTGTCTGGACGATCTCGTCCAGAGCGGCCTCGAAGGCGCGCTTCCCGACACGACGCAGGTGCTGTACGTCTCGCCGCTGAAGGCCCTGAGCAACGACATCCACAAGAACCTCGATGTGCCGCTCTC
>Ga0065705_10000079_pt1 | contig 13428 bp, 11 predicted proteins | sample SwibulcommuniRL2_FD_59092 | JGI IMG/M metagenome (GOLD analysis project Ga0065705, IMG submission 59092) | Bulk soil microbial communities from switchgrass field near Rose Lake, East Lansing, Michigan, USA - RL2 Bulk Soil v2 (version 2) | ecosystem: Environmental > Terrestrial > Soil >...
AGACTCAGATGAAACTTTACCTATCCCAGGGAAACATCCACAGATCTTGCCAAACAAAAATTACGTATTTTCTGAAAATAAGAGTGAGATCTCTGTAGTTTCTGGTATTCAACCACAGTCCATTGCTGATTCGGGTTCAACCTATTCCCCGCCGTCACTTTTGGATACAGGGACTAATACTTCAGCAATGAATGCATCATCATTGAACGACTCGCCTCAATCTATCATAAACAATATGAGAAACTCAAATGAAANTTTACCNATCCCANGNAAACAGCCACAGATCTTGCCAAACAAAAATTACATATTCTCTGCAAATAAAAGTGAGATATCAACACCAACTGATAACTCTCATAATGGAGAATTTGGTAAAGGAGTAAGGATTGCTGTAGTCATGCCTACATTTACTGCTGCAGCATACGACCATTCGTTCTACGTNTTTTACAATAAATACTTGAATGTTACACGAGGAGTAAATATCACAAAAGACTTGAATNTGCTTTCNAATAAAGTCACCAACAAACCGTCTTTAAGTGCATCAGGAATTGCCATGCTATACTTGCTTGGAAATCTNAAATGGNTAAGACCAGAAGCAAACATTGCNTTTCTAACAGATCAGGATGTTGATAAAGGCTCCATATTTCAAGCAAACGGAAGTAATGCTTATGATGTCATAATTCTAGGCCATCAAGAATACGTTACTCAAAGAGAGTATGACAACTTTAAGCAATTTGTAGGATCTGGAGGTACAATGATTATTTTGGATGGAAATGTTTTTTATGCACAAGTCAAATACGATAATAAAACAGATACTGTAACACTTGTTAAAGGTCATAGCTGGGCCTTCAATGGCAAGTCTGCTTGGCGAAGTGTAAACGAAAGGTGGGAAAACGAGACAGCGCAATGGGTTGGAAGTAATTATATCAGTGATATATCTGAATTTAGCAACAATCCCTTTGGTTATAAACCTCATGAGGAACAATATATTACAAATCCTAAAGACATAATTTTACTAAATTATAATGCAACGATATCACCTAGCACTAATAGAACAGGTAGTGTAGTAGTTGCAACNTATGAACTAAATTATCTAAAAGGAAAGGTAATTGCTCTTGGGCTATATTCAGACGATATTATAGTTAATGGTGCATTTGATCGTTACTTTGATAGTTTAATTTTACAATATGCTGTGAGGACNCAGGATTAATTAAAAGTAGGGTAAAATGGATTTGTACANTAAGTTGAAAGCGAGATTAAAAATTACGACNAGTAAGACAAATGCGATTATTACATATTGCTAGTCTCTNCATTTTTANAACNTGAATCAATATCCTTTAACAAGCAAGTATCTTACATAATTCGGTCAAGCAGGATTATTTTTCGCTAAAAATGGATGACTACANGGTTATGATATAGAAAATCTCCAATACACGCAATATTAAANTGTTAATAAACAGAAGTGTCATCCAACAGGTCATGAAAAATAGTAGAAATATTGATAACTAATATTCGTAAGTCAATNAACTCGCAATACGAGCATGAATTTTGTTCTTATTTTCGTTCCATATCTAACTAAATTAGTGGAACGAAAAAGTAAGATTCACTACATTCAATTTCTTCAATATGCGGAAGGTACCAACAATAATTACTATCATCTGCAGTAGAGCATTACTTTCCCATGTGATTCAGTTTATTCAATAGTTACCAGTAAATAGTTAATTAAGATAACTTAACAATATTAAGTAAGAGACTTATAGATTCGGCCCTATTAATCAATTGAAATGTCTCTAAAAACGAAACGATTGGTAAAGTTTCCTATTGGCAGGTATGCTCCAATGATATCACTCTGTATCTTGGCNGTGTCGTTAATATCAATGCCAGTATTTGCACAACAAACGAATTTTATGGCAAGCTTGTCAGGCAAAACTCTATCACCGCCAGTAAGTACTGCAGCGACAGGAATAGCGAAATTTAATGTAAATCCTAATGGAAATATAGCTTATGAGGTAGATGGTAAAAATATTAAAGGAATCATAGGTGCTCATATTAGTCTTCAGAACGGAACCGACCTAGCGCAAGTATTTAATCCTTATGTGGAGATTAATGGAAAGTCGGGGATTCCAACTGGTGAGGTGAATGGACAAATATCTAAAGGGGTTATTACAGCTAATGATCTTAGTGGTCCGGTAAGTGGCAAGAACGTTACTGATTTAATAGCCCTAATGAAGAATAACTCAGCATTCGTTGTTGTTCGCACCCAAGGTCATGAGAACGGAGAAATTCAGGGTGTTATATCTCCTTCTAACGCTACTGGGAAGNAACCCATATAGGTTAGTTCAGAAGATGAGACGATAGCATAACATTGTTAATCAGAGTATATATCCTACTTTTTTGAAGGTGTTGAATATAGATGTTACAGGAAAACTTGAATCTAGATAATATACTGGAAAAGAAAGTCAGAGCAAAAAAAACATTAGTAGGTGCTATAGAAGCTAAATCTGACAGTTTCATCTTGGTCACTTCGCCCTCCGGTGAAAAATACAATATACCAAAATCACATATCGAACGTAGAATTGGTAACGAGTTTATGCTTGACATATCATTTAAAGATTTACAGAGATACAGGATCAAGTAAGTGAATACCGTAATAATGGATTAAATTATATATTCTATTAATTATATTAATTANGCTGAAGGTAATGAATGATAACAAGATTGATAAATTAAGTTCTGACAACGAAGACAATTGGTTATCAAGGTATTCACTTTACATCGGAAGAATAGATGGAGTACCTGTTTATATAAATTTCAGTTCTGCGTTTGTTTTTATTCTTATTGCATGGACACTTTCTAGTACGATTTTACCAAACAATTATCCAGGTTTAGTACAATCGACCTATATAATAATAGGAATAGCATGTGCATTAATTTCACTATTTTCAATTTTGCTTCATGAAGTTGGCCATTCCATTATAGCAAGCAAGTATGGAATCAAATTTCAAAAGATTATACTATTTGCCTTGGGAGGAATTGCCTTAAATCGAACTGAAATAACTGTTCCTAAAAAAGAAATATTTATGGCACTTGCTGGTCCTCTAATAAGTTTCATTATTTCTGGTCTTTCCTTGCTACTTTGGTTCATATTTTTTCAAAGTCATATGTTCATTTCACAAAATTTTCCTATTGATATGATCTTCTTCTATAGTGGAATAATTAACCTCGTCATTGGTCTTTTCAATCTCTTACCCATATTCCCGTGTGATGGGGGAAGAATATTGAGATCTATTTTGTCCTACTATACACACGACCACTTTAAGGCTACAATAGCTGCTATAAGGATAGGGATGATTATGTCAATTTGTATTCTTGTAACAGGGGTAGCTATAGGTGTGAAGTTTTCTTTTGTGGGTGGTATTTGGATAATGTTATTAGCATTCTTTTTGATGAGAGGATCCAGATTATACTACAACCTATATCAAAAATTGTATTCCTGAAATTAAATTGTATTCTCTTTGTATACTTCATCTTAAATAATAACCTTATTGGCATAAGATAATTTCGTAATTTCGTATTGGTATTGTCTCTAAACATCTTACATATCCGAACATATTTGAAATTTTGATAGGAGNATAATCTTGATGTCAACCAGGTTTAATAATCTCTAGCACAANTAATCATAATATTTATAATTGGAGATCATCAGACATGNNGNAAATTAAATCTATCAACTTGCGANACAAAGAGGAAAAATCTATTATCGATAAAATTTTTCGAGTTACTAAAGAATTGAGCTTTCCTGNTGATAGAATGAATTTCATAGAGCAGATGATCTCTTTAAGTAAGTTATTGATGAAGTATGATCTAAATATATCAACCACATTTAGAACTGTAGATGAAAAGGCACAGGACCCTACATACTATGTAGCTACATATTTTGATACTAAAGATCTGGAGCAAGCATTATGGGTATATAGAATGATAAGGNTTTTGACTAGGTATGTTCTTCTTTACGATAAATTTTTTGAGACAAAAAATAATAGATACCATCTGCTGGCCAGAAAAGTGCGTCAGTCCATAAATAAAATCCTTGCTAACGAAATCGATAAACATCATCTTAAGTATTCAATAGATTTTTCATTAAAGCAATTCTGGCCATTTTGGAAGTTTGAGCAGATTGTCAAAAGTCGTATACTTGAAGGCAGCACTTTTTCATACAATGAAATAAGAAATTTTAGCCTATCAAAATCATCAGATGCATCAATAATTTATGCGAGAGTTTTAGATGCCAAGTTACCAAGCTTTAGTGAAAACGTTTCCCTAGTTCTTCATTATAATCAAGCGTTACTTGATCTAATAGACGACTGGGAGGATATAGAGGAAGATATTCAAGGAGACATGCCTAATGTCTTTGTTATGGCTGCCATTGAGAATTTTCCTTACAAAATAATAAAAAAATATAATATTACTAAGTTAAGGAATACTATATTGAATTCATTAGAATCATCAAAATCATCTATTATTAGATTGGTAGACGAGTATCAGGCATCAATCAAAAATATTTCTATTCCTAGCAATCTGGTCTTCATAAAATTGGTCTCCGATCATCATGCTGATACATTGAGAACAGGCNATATCATCATAAGCAGATTATCAAATGTTCATGAACAGAAATCTCTAAGGAAAATAAGGAAAACTATCGATGAATCGAAGCGGATTAGAAGAGCCAAAGGTTATCAATAATTATAGAATGGAAGGAAAAGATAATGTGGATTATAAGTGAAAGTTTTGAGATACTTTTTATTATCATAGTTAGTTTCAAGCTCGCTTAGATAAGTTTATTTATTGTGGTATATAATTGAGATTATGAGAGGTAGATGGGCTTCAGCAGCAATAGGTGCAGGCGTAGCCAGACGTCGTGCGGGAGCGGAAATGGAGCAACAAGATGCAGCTCATCAGCGAGAAATGGACCAATTAAAAGCAGATCAACAAAGACAGATAGATGAGTTAAAACAACAACAACAATCAAAGCCTCAACAATCATCCGGTCAGGAAGATGTAACACAGAAACTGCAAAAGTTAGCAGATCTTAAAAAGCAAGGGATCTTATCGGACGAAGAGTTTCAGAAACTCAAGATGGAATTATTAGCGAAGTTATAAATCCTAATACCAACTATGGTACACTAAATATTTACAGTTCATTTAGTATTAGGACCATTAGGCGATACATTTCTAAAGTCCTCTAAGTTAGGAAAATAATTAATGGTCGAATAGTTAATACCTTTCAGTAGATGGTGAATAGAGTCAAAGGTTTTTGAACCGGTTCGGTAGCCTATTCATTATTTTAATGCCCGGATGGAAACCTTTAATGGTAGCTTTAAAGGAATGAGGGCATGACAGAAGCTAATAACAAGACGATTGCTCAAAAATTTGTTCAGACTATATTTAATGAGAGAAAAATAGATGAGGCAAAAAACTTTGTTACTCCTGACATAATTTATCATGGGTTGGAAGAAGTCAAAGGTCTGGAGAATTTCAAACAGTGGATAGGCGGAGATCTCAAGGCATTTCCTGATATAAATATCACAATAGTAGATTCATTTGGGGAACAGGATAAACTTGCAATGAGATGGATCTTGAAAGGCACATTTCTAAAGGAACTTCATGGTACTCAACCAAGCCGTGAGGAACCGAATTGGAAGGATGTAAGCCATGAGAAGTTTGAGACGCAAGGCGTGGAGATATTTCATTTTGAAGATGGCAAAATCAAGGAAGCATGGACAATATTTGGAAGCATGGACAGTTTTAAATAACCTGAAGCTGGCTGGTTAGAGTTATTACTCCAGTAGGGCAAAGTCTGTAAACTATAAAAACGTACTTATACTCTCACTTTTTTTCTATTACTGAACGTTGAAATCTACTAATGATTTTCAAAGAGCTTTAGTATTCCAAGGAGGTGGTTCACTAGGAGCGTATGAGGCTGGTGCTTACAAGGCTTTTTATGAATTGCTATCTGAGAGAGACAAAAATATTGGAAGAGAAGATCAGCCGCTGTTCGATATTGTTGCTGGCACTTCTATAGGTGCAATGAATGCCGCTGTGCTGGTAAGTTATGTGAAAGAAAGCAAAACTTGGAAAGGATCTGCAGAAAGGTTAATTGAATTCTGGGAACATTTGGCTACCGATTCAGGTATCGATAAAATTCCAGGTTTTTCTGAATGGTGGAATTATTGGCACTACATTAATAGTGATGTGGCAAGTAGTGAATCAGCTAGAAGATATTATGACACAAAGCAGTTTATAACTAAAGGTGTACAAAATGTATTCACTCCATCTAAATACTATGCAGATGGGAGATTTTTAGATCCTTACAATACTTGGTATGTTTATAGTAACGAACCTTTAAAAAAATCTCTTGAGAAGTTTGTAAAGTTCCCAATAGCGACCAGTTATCAGAATAAAGAACCCAGGCTACTTTTAGTGACTGTAGATGTGCAGAAGGGAATCCCAGTAGTATTTGACAGTTATGAAAAGGAGGATGGTACCCGCAAAACTGAATATGGACAATACGGTCCTGAGTTTGCACGGGATCCTAATCATCATGAAGGGTACGAACATGTAATTAGATATGAAGATGGGATAGAAGTTGATTTTGTTCTTGCAAGTGGTTCTGTACCTGTTAACTACGATTATACAAAGTTAGTCGTAGAAAATTACAGTAACGAGCACGAAGTTAAAAACAAGAATGAAGAAGGAAAGAAATCCCCGAGTCGATATACCATTAATAAGGAAGTTCGCTACTTTTGGGATGGTGGAATTATTGCCAATACTCCACTTAGAGAAGCCCTTGTTGAACACCGCAGGTATTGGCATTATGTAAGAAAATCCGACCCTCCGCTTCTACGTGCTTGTATAGTTAACGTCCATCCTATTAGGCAGGATTATTTACCTTCTAATTATGATGGGGTTGTCGATAGAAAAAATGACTTGACATACCATGATAGGACTTTGTTTGATGAAAGAATGGTAATAATGATTACGGACTTCGTTAGGATCATTAGAAGCCTCATTAAACTGGCCGAAGATAATAAGATTAGGAAGACATTAATAGACAACATCTTTGAGCAACAAGCCCTAACGAGGAATTTTATGACCGGCAAGCGTTCTACATATGGGGATCTTATTGAAAATATGATATCTGTCGACCTTGTAGTTAGAGTAGAACGCAAAAACGATATACATACAATATCAAATAAGACATTTGATTTCTCAAACGCCACAATACAACAGCTAATAAAAGATGGATATGAGGAAGCACTGGACCAAGGAGCTAAAATACTGCGACAGGCAGACTTAGAACAGCAACGCGAAATTAGTAAATAAGCCAGCGCTAAATACATCTAAGGGAATTTTCAATTTATTCTTCTTTTTCGCCATAAGTGATCAGAGAATGATATGCCCTTGATAAGCTGGATATCCTAGCTATCAGGATACAAACAATTTCTACCGTTACCAATATGATAAACTTAGTTTTTAGAGCTCCAAGGATTAGAAAAACATTTTGGTAAAGTTTACTAGAATATGATTTTTGAACAATGAAAAGGGTTATGATCGTTCCCTACTTATTCGATGTAAAATCACAAGAATAATTAGTGTAAATATAGGAATCAGAAGCATCACAGAGGCAAATAACCACACATTCTTTGAAATTATACCAAATGCTTGAATACCAAGAACACTGCTGCCTACGAACATGACAAGCAAGACAGTTACAGGAATTATTAATGATAAAATGGCCACGTTGAAATATTTAATTTCTGTTTTTTGGGGTCTAAACGCCAATTGTATACCAAATATAGTAAAGGCCATGGCTACAAAAAAAGATACAATTGATAGAACGACTTGACGTGGAGCAGATACCTCCAGTAAAGTTCTAGATTTTCTTAGCTCATCAATTATGATTTGTGATTTATCGTCGGTTCCATTTTTATATAGCGATTCATTTTTGGATGCTAAAACCTGATTTATTTGTAATGACCCTTGCACAGTTTGATAAGGTATAGTCAATAAAAACATTACAGTAACCAAGACGACAAGTATGGATATGGCAAGCATTCTAAAAATATTGATGTCAACATCTTGTTAATGAATTTTGTTCTTATAGTAGAATTGATTCCTTTAGTGAACAAACCATTAGACAAAAACGGTTGTAGAATCTATGATTTGTTAGAGTATACTTGCAAATATAGTGGCTTACATGCGTATACAGAAGATTAGTCTCATCAGACCACACTCCATACTACTGGAATAATGTCAGTTGTCTGAAATCCCACACTACTTCATTATATGACAACTGTAATTTTGTTAAAGGAAATTTTACTCTCTAATGCTCGGTGTCCTAACAGTGATGAGTTTTTCATATAGAATGCTTCGATGTCTTCACCACAGTCGTCACAGGTTTCCAATAATAGATTGAAATTGACAACTGATGTGAGGAGATGAAATGAGTGTATGAAGAATGAGAAATAATCATGGACATTCCAGTTATCCTGAACCGTTAGAATAATATATTCAACAAACAATATAACGATCATCTTTTCGTAACGATTGTTTGGATAAGCTCAGTACGATTTGTACTATAGTAACAAAAATACTTTAAAACAACCACATCACAAATATTCAATTATGAACATAAAACGATTTCCGACCTAAAGAAAAGAAACTAGTATTCATTGAAAAATATTAGAGCTACGTCTTTGTTCTACAAGTTGTTTCTGCGAGTTACAAAATGTATTGATGTCCTGAAGATCATACTTAAATCTAGGTCCGAATTTTGTAGTTTATGGCCGAGGGTGAATCACTACTAGTAAGCTTGATGCTCGGTTTTAGTCTGTTACTCGTTATTATCTCTGCAGTACACCGTTACACGAAAAACATCATCATACCAGGAGTTGCAATTTTGATGTTTCTTGGAGCAACCCTAGTAGTAGTTCCTAATCTCACTCATGAAGTAGAAAATTTTTACAGCCTTGTCGAAAGAACACCGGAAATAATATTATATGTTATTATTCCTATCTTGATCTTTGAATCTGGACGCAAATTATCGATTAAACAGATAAAAAGTGAAGCAATACCGATTGGTTTCTTTTCGATTATAGGAGTAATAATAACTATCCTAATCATAGGAATTGCAGTTACTACTATATTTCAGATTCCATTTATCGACGGCTTACTTTTTGGAACTATTCTGGCTGCCACTGATCCTGTAGCTGTAGGTATAATTTTCAAGAAGTTTCCAATTCCTCATAGATTAAATCTAATCATTGAGGGAGAATCGTTGTTTAATGATGCAACTGGGCTTATTTCTTTTAATGTTGTTAAAGGGATAATCTTCTCAGGGGTGGTCTTTTCCCTGCTAGATACCTCTTTCTCCTTTCTTTGGACAATGGTGGGTGCAATCGCATTTGGAACTGGACTAGGGTGGATAGGCGGAAAAATTCTTAACAAGTGGAAGGCTGATGAGTACGTGGATTTCACTTTTTCCTTAGGATTGGCCATTGGTGGCTATATAGTAGCTGACCACTATCTACATGTCTCTGGAGTAGTAACTACTTTATTTACTGCAATCCTGATCGTTACAACACACAAAGAGATTTCGACCGGCGTTAGAATACTTTTTCACAAATACTGGGATTACTTAGGTTTTATTACAAACAGTGTGCTGTTCTTTCTTATTGGAATTCCATTGCTTTCTGTGGAATCGTATGAAAGCGCTTCAGTTCCATTGATACTAATCTTAGTGATTCCCTTTGCTATCATGATGTTATCTAGGGCTGTNGTTGTCTATGGTGGAAGCACATTTTTAAGGATATTTAGAGTTAAAATTCCTCTTCAATGGCAAAATGTTCTTACCCTCGGAGGTTTAAGAGGAGGGGTTGCAGTAGCATTAGCTCTCTCAATTCCAGCCGCTTATGAATTCAAGGATCTATTCATTAGTCTAGTGGTACCTTTAATTGCAATTAATTTGGTGCTAAATCCCATTTTATTAAACTGGTATCTGAAAAAATCAATGTCCTCGAATACGGATGAATCTCGAATTTCTGAAGCGCCTCAATAATCATAATATGTACGTTGCAAATAGACCAGATATAGTTTCTGTTATAGAGACCGATAATTAAAAGGCTACGGCACCACAAGCGGTTTGTCCAGCAATAATTCTGAGTCATACCGATCAGATATCTGGGCCATGTACCTTATCGGATGATTCTGAACTAATACTGACAGAATTGTTTAATTGTATTCTTAAGTTGTTTAGGACTTACCTTCCACAACTCATCATGATATTCTTTAGGTATTAGGATATACGTTTATCATCCATTCATTACCATTTAAGTATTTGATAGTAAATTAAACTATACACAATTGAGGCGACGATGAGTGCGCCTATACCTCCTATTATTAATAGCGTTCCACTTCTCATTACTAGGTAGAATTAGAAGTGACTATAAATACTTTGCAAATGTTAAGGCTCCCGCTAACGTGTTCCTTTTATTAGACATCTGATAAGGCTAAGTGACTACGAGAAAAAAGAATAGTAATAATAAAACNGACATTTCAAGATGATACCTGCTTTGGGAGTAATGGGGTGAGTGCCTTGGACATTATGAAACCTGTTACTGCTCCAATGGCTATCACTGGTAAAAGATCAGTTTGTCCTCCCATCAGTCCTAGCAAGAGAGTTATGGTTAATGGTAGAGGAAATGCAGCACATGCTACACCAGCCATCCCTGCAAGTACTCCTACGCCCTGTGGGACAAACGTTAGAATTTCTGTTAGTGCCAGTCCTAGTGTACCTCCTATGAATAGTAACGGAAAGACAGGGCCTCCTTCAAAACCTGAGGCAAACGACGTGCTTGTAAGCAAAATCTTGACGAGCATCATTAGCAGTAGTATTCCTATACCAAATGCAGCAGGGTTATGAATAATTTGTAACAACTGATCTTGGCCTGAGTAAAGTGTCAATGGGAGGAACGAACCGATTAGACCGATAATTACCCCGCCTATGATGGCACGACCAACTGGACGCTTGTTAAGCCGTCCAAACGCCTTGTTCATAATGCCGAATATGACTTTAAACACGATGCCGATTACCCCCGCTATGACACCTACTAGCAGTGCCCAAACCAGATCAACCAAACGAAAAGACTCAAAGTTGGGAAAGCTGTATATGCCTAGATAGGACGTATGCAGTAATGCAAAGTAGACTCCATAACCAACAGCAGCTGCAATGAGTCCTGGGATCAGGTGGCGATTGAAATCAAGCTCCTTGATATACATGTACTCTAATGCACCCACTGCACCTATGACTGGTGAGCCAAAGAAGCCACCAAAGCCTCCTGCAATGGCACTGTAGACTAATACTTGTACATCATCTTTCTGGAGCTTGAGTTTTTCAGAGACAAAGCTTCCAACGCTACCTGTCAGAAAAACAAGTGGTCCCTCAGGACCGACTGCAGCACCACTCCATAACGCTATAAAGCCCTGCAGAAGTATGCTTGGTAGGTTGCGATAGTTGAGGCGTCCTGTCTGGGCATATTGGCGCTGTGCAACTCCCAATCCCCCATGCTGCCCAAAGAATTTGATGGCAAGGCCAATAAACACACCGGCGACACTCAACAGTACCAGTGGCCAAAAGTCAATGTTAAACAAGAAGAGATTTGGTTGCCCAAAGAAATTGACACCCTGATTATAGAGTGTAATGTATCCAGCCGTTAGCAGCGAGGAAAAAGCACCGAACAACGCCGCATAGAGCATAAGCCTATAATAGCCGCCATTCAATTTCGATTCTGCATTGCCACTCATTCGAATCTACACCATTATCCATCCATTCAAACATCTAATGTATGCTTGAACTCTCGAGGCTGCATTGACTTGACTTGAATTTATATGGAGACACACTACACTTAACCACAAAATGTTATTAAAAAAGTATTGCTCATTGCATCACACAAGTTCTGATTCCAAATATGGGCTAACTCGTTTGGTTCGTTTCTCCTTAATTTGCAAAAATATCGGTGTTTTCCAATTTTCCATAGATAAACATCCACTACTCGAAGAACTGTTCTTGTTGTGTAATCAACTAAGAAAATGCATTATTCTATGTAGGTAATCATTCCAAGTTGTGAATCATTTTTGACATGATTCGGGCCCGGAGGGATATGACTGAATATTCAATCGGAATTGATTATCATTAATTGCTTTACCAGTGTAAGTAATCCAGTCAATTGATTATATTTTGTAGTTACTAAAGCCGCTGTGAATACTATCCTTCATACGGCAATCGGAATATGAAGTTAAATATAATGAAAATAATAAATCATGTGCTCAAATACAAGTTCCATTAATTGATGAGTTCAGTGTATCAAGTTCTGACTCATATTAAGACAGTTAGGAACAGTTAGGTTAATGTTGATGCCAACTTCAACTCGAACACATACAACCCTTACAGGTTTCCTGAACAGCTATGGTTTTATATCCCATTCAAAAATAGGTATGTTATTGGGCGCCGGATTAAAAAATAAATATCTGGTTGAGATCGTTGGCACATTCATCCTCGTTTACGCAATTTGTTCAGCAGCTACTGTATATTCTGGCAACGTANTGCTTGGAATAGTTGGCCTCGGACAGCTCCAAATGATTGGAGTAGGTTTAGTTCACGCTTTTGTTTTAACTGCAATAGTATATGCTATAGGATACCGATCTGGAGCGCAGGTTAATCCAGCTGTTACAATAGCCTTACTAGTAACAGGAAAAATGCATGGAAAAGAAGCGGCACTGACTATTGCATGCCAAATATTAGGGGCTGTTATCGCTGCCGCTGTAGTATATTCAATGTTTGGAAGCGAAATGGCTGCAAGTGTCACACTTCCTGCGAATGGAAATGTCATTAGAGCATTTATATTGGAAACTGTCATGACATTTACTCTTGTGTATGTTGTATTGGTAACGACTACATCTAAAAATTATAAGATAGCGCCATTAGCCGGAGTGGCAATAGGATTTACCCTTGGATTTAATGTCATATTGGGAGGTTCTATAAGTGGCGGATCCTTAAACCCAGCGCGTTCTTTTGGCCCTGCGCTAATTGTTGGAAACTTTGACTTCCAATGGATTTACTGGATAGCTCCCATTCTTGGAGGACTAATAGCAGCCGGTGTGTATAAGGGATTACATAAAGACTTAGACTTACCATCGCCTGAAGCAGAGCAGATAAAATAAGGTTAATTGGAAAGATCTTTTTGCTGTAAAGTTTTAATTTCCTGTTCTCATTTTCCAAGATTTAGTAGAGGCCGAATTTGGTGCAAAAAATCAAGAAACACTTTGAATCTTCTTGGATGCTGTCTCTTTAACTCTGGTACTCTTAGAGCTTAA
>Ga0065705_10002524_pt1 | contig 13425 bp, 8 predicted proteins | sample SwibulcommuniRL2_FD_59092 | JGI IMG/M metagenome (GOLD analysis project Ga0065705, IMG submission 59092) | Bulk soil microbial communities from switchgrass field near Rose Lake, East Lansing, Michigan, USA - RL2 Bulk Soil v2 (version 2) | ecosystem: Environmental > Terrestrial > Soil >...
GGCTGCGGAACGGGGACTGACCGCTTCACAATTGTCCCTGTTGTGGACGAAAGATCAAGCCGGTATCACCGCTCCCATCATTGGACCGCGCACCCTTGACCATCTCGAAGATGCACTCGTCATCATGGACAAAACATTGGATGACGCCGATCGTCCATTGTTCGACGCACTGGTGCACCCGGGCAACGCTGTTGCAGATTTCCATAATTCCAATGACTGGATGAAGGCGCGTGTCATTTCCTGATGAATCACCCAACGCACGTATAAAAATAAGGTAAGCTTTTGTGTTCTTTGTAGGAAAAGCTTAAATGGAAGATCCCCACCCATCTAACGAGACGGTTGGGGATCTTAACTACATGCAGCTCAGATACTTACAACTTAATTGTAGCTGAGGCTAAATTATCATCGCTGCCTGGTTCAATCGTAAAACCAAGTTTTTGAAAGAGATGGAGCATGATCTGGTTGTCGGCGGTCAGCGTGGAAGTGAGTCCGGTCAGGTGTTCACTTCTGGCAACATCCACTGCTCTCCGTACCAATTCACTGCCAAGTCCGATTCCCTGGTATGGGTCACCGATCAGAATGCTGAGGAGCGCCTCGTTTGTCCCATGTACTTTGCTCAAACGAACCACTCCCATGATGCTCTGTTCTGCCTTGTTGTCCGTGTTTTCAGCGATCAGAGCGATCTCGCGATCGTAATCACAGTGGCAGATACGGGCGAGGCGTTCATGTAACACGCGGTCCTGCAGCATCAGCGGTTTCAGATAGCGCAAAACGACAGTACGATCGGAGAGAATAGTATGGAACTTGGCGAGCAGCGCTTCATCTTCGGGCAGGATTGGGCGGATGGTAACTTTTGTCTTGTCTTTGGCCGTCCATGTTCCCACGTATTGGATGGGATAGGGGCGGATGGCCAGCTTGGGTAATTGCTCTTCTTTTGTGTCCTTGTCAAAGAGGACCACGCGAGCATCCAGTGCAATCAGTCTTTCCGGTGAAGCCATGAGTGGATTGATATCCAATTCCTTGATCCAGCGCTGTTCCGTGATCAGTTGTGAGAAGCGNACCAACAGGCGCTCAAGAGCAACAAGATCAATGGGATCGCGACCGCGGACACCTTTCAGCGCAGTGTAGATATTTGTTCGTTCCATCATACGTCGGGCTAGTGTGGTCGTCAGCGGCGGCAGGCCGAGAGCTCGGTCTTTGAAGACCTCCACCAGCTGGCCGCCAAGTCCGAATAGCAGGACCGGTCCGAATTGCGAATCAATGCTGCTGCCAAGAATCAATTCATATCCATCAAGTTTGGCCATAGGCTGAACGGTTACACCGAGGAAGTGTTCAGCTCCAACCTTTTCCGCAACCGACTTTTCGATGCTTGCATAGGCTTTTTGGACAGCTTCTGCGTCAGCTAAGTTGAGCTGTACACCACCCACATCGGTCTTGTGAGTAATCGTTTCAGAATGGATTTTGAGAACGACAGGATAGCCGATCGCCTCGGCTGCCTCCACCGCCTGCTCCTTGCTTTTTGCAATGCGTGTCTCCACGGTGGGGATACCGTAACAATACAGAAGTTGCTTGGATTCAAATTCGGTCAGGATGGTGCGACCCGAAGCACGTGCGGTTTTGATGATACTTTCTGCGCACTCACGATCCAACTGGCCTTGGGCTCCTTCGCCAACTGCCATGGGCGTTTCATACAGGCTGCGCAAGTTTTCCGAATAATGCGCCATGTAATCAAACACGCGTGCGGCCGTGTCGGGATATGGGAAGGCCGGAATACTGGCTTTGTTGAGGATGGCCTCCCCCGGAGCAACATCATTACCGCCCATCCAGGTGGCAATGACAGGTTTGCCAAGGGATTGGGCGTAGGGTACCAGTTCATTGGCAGTCTTGGTGGGGTCTGTCATGGCTTGTGGCGTGAGAATGACCAGGATGCCGTCACTGTTGGGATCCTTGGCAGCGATTTCCAATGCTTTGGCATATCGCTCGGGGCTTGCATCACCGATAATATCAACGGGATTGTTGTGGCTCCAAGAGGCGGGAAGGATCTCATTGAAGGCTTCCATGGTCTCCGGGGAAATCTTCGTCAGTTCACCACCATTGGTGATCAACGCATCCGCGGCCAGTACCCCTGGTCCTCCGGCATTCGTCAGGATCGTCAGGCGGGGACCCTTTGGACTTGGTTGTTTCCCTAGTACCTCCGCCATGTAAAATAGTTCGGCAATGCTATTGACGCGCAGTACACCGCTGCGACGGAAGGCCACTTCGAGAACCTCATCACTGCCGGTCAATGAACCCGTGTGGGAGGCAGCAGCCTTGGCAGCTCCCTCGGTGCGGCCTGGTTTGATCACAATAATGGGTTTAGTCAGGGCAACTTCACGGGCAGCAGAGAGAAATGCCCTGGCATTGCCGATGGTTTCCATATAGATAACGATACTCTTAGTGTGTGGATCATCTCCAAGGTAATAAATGAGATCGCTCCAGTCCACATCCAACATCGAGCCGACGGAGACAAAATGGCTGAACCCAACGTTCTCTCGCAAACTCCAGTCCAGGATGGCAGTACACAACGCGCCGCTCTGGCTGATGAACCCCACGCTGCCACGCCGAGCAATGGTGGTGGCAAAGGTCGCGTTCAAGCCGCTGACAGGACTCATCACACCTAAACAGTTCGGCCCGATGATTCGCATATTGCCACGGCGGGCATGTTCCAGGATTTGGCGCTCCAATTCTGCGCCTTGCGGCCCGGTCTCTTTGAAGCCAGCCGAGATGATAATCGCGCTTTTCACGCCTAGGTCCACGGCTTCCTTGATAATGCCAGGGATAGAAGTAGCTGGCGTTACAACTACGATTAAATCCACTAGTTCAGGTACCGCGGTGAGATTTGGATACGCTTTGATACCGAGAATGCTTGGTCTCTTTGGATTGACGGGATAGATGGTCCCACCAAAAGAACTGCTCATTAGGTTCCAAACAATCGTTCGACCTACACTACCCATTGTTTCAGTCGCACCAATAACAGCAACACTTTTGGGGGCAAAGATGGCATCCAACGCCTGACGTCCGTATTGCAAAACGTCATGGGCTGGGTCTAATCCTGGGTTAACAACGAAGTCCATAGTATTTTCCTTTTTGTCTTATCATAAGTTTAATGATGAAGTTTAGATAGTGAAATTCGTCACTATATATATCACAAAAACCAAGTTTATAGATATTTTAGTTCTTTTAGAAAAATAAAGTTTAAAGTTGTTTCTTCTCAAGAGTGTCTAAAAGGATAGCTAAGCAGTTTGCTTAGCCAGAGTTCCCTGCGGTCTTCCCGGCAGCGTGCGGCTTTAGCCGTACTAGGTCAGGTGTAGCTAAGTCCACTAGATTAGGCACTCCCTTCTTCTCCTCCCTATATGGATTCACCTACTTGACTTTCACTTAATTGTCATTATAATATTAGACGAACGTTCGTGCGAACGTTCGCATTAGAGGAGAGAGCTAGATGGCTTCAAAAACCACGCTGAAGCAGGTTGCGGCACGTGCTGGTGTCAGCTACCAAACTGTCTCCAAAGTATTAAATAAGCAGGCACAGGTTTCGGAGGAAACGGAAAAACGGATTCATGAGGCTGTGCGCGAACTGGGTTATCGTCCGAATCAGATCGCCCGGAATATGCGCGCGAAACGCAGTTTTATGATCGGTTACTCCTGGGCCCAGACTTCCCCAAACCAGGTTAATCATATTCTCGATCAATTTCTAACCAGCATGGTGCGAGAAGCAGAAGCTGCTGGCTATCATCTTTTGCCATTTCCTTTTCGTGAGGGTGATGGACTGGTAGATGCTTACCGCGAGTTAATTGATACCGGTCGCGTAGATGGGTTTGTATTGTCAAGTGTAAATTACGATGATCCAAGAGTCACTTTCCTGCTTGAACGCAAATTTCCGTTTGTAGCCTTTGGCAGTTCGAACCCTGAGATCGATTTTCCTTATGTTGATGTGGATGGCTATGATGGGCTCCGCCAGGTCATGCAATATCTTATTTCGCGCAGTCATCAGCGGATCGCTGTCGTAGCCTGGCCGGAAAATTCGCGGGTAGGGAACGAACGCATGCGCGGGTATTTTGAATCCATGCAAGGTGCTGGATTGAAAATTTGTTCAGAGTGGATCGAGCGTGGAGAAGGCACATTCGAATTTGGACGCGAGGCAGGCTCCCGTTTACTCAAACTCCCCCCTCCTGATCGTCCAACAGCCATCGTATCGCTTAATGATACACAGGCAATAGGAGTACTTCATGCTGCTCGAGATGAGGGTCTTGAAGCAGGAAATGAGATTTCTATTATTGGTTTCGATGATGCGCCCATGTCACAGTATCTTTTTCCTTCACTGACAACGGTGCGCCAGCCCATTCATGAGGCCGGACGTAAATGTGTTGAAATGCTGGTTTCGCTAATGAAAGGAGATGAACCGCCGAAGCGCCATATTCTGCTTTTGCCTGAACTCATCACACGAGCATCTGCGTAAACGTTTAGTTCATTAGAGCAGGGAGGATAAATTTTCGTTGCACACCATTCACGCATCATAGCAAGCACATTCACAAAGGAGGTGAATCCGGTTCTAGGTCAGAGTCCTTCGCTTTTACCCAAGTTTCACTACTTGGAAATCAGTTTTAAGAAAAGGAGATAGGAATGAAATCACTTTCGAAACTTTTTTCGCTTCTGAGTATCGCCGTGATGCTGTTGGCAGCTTGCGCGCCATCTACCACCCAGGCGCCTCCCGCGACACAACCACCGGCGACTGAGATGCCAGCGACTGAAGCCCCGGCAACGGAGACAACAGCCACAGAAGCACCTGCGACCGAGGCACCCACGACAGGCGCGGCTGCAGGTTCGTGCCCCCTGAAAGTTGAAGAGGGCGCTTCTATCGTGTTCTCTGGTTGGGGTGACGAGACTGAACAAAAAATTTACCGTGACTCCATTGAGCGCTTCAAGACTGTTTGTCCCGGTGTGACAGTGGATTATCAACCCATCCCAGATAAATTCCAGGACAAACTCAAGGCGCAGATGGCTGGTGGTACTGCGCCGGATGTATTCTATGTTGACGATCAATTGATGAACGCGTTTGCACCGTCCGGGCAGTTACTGGCGCTGGATGATGCCATGTCTCAGGCCGGCGTTTCGCGCGACGATTTCATCCCGGCTCTGCTGACCATCTTCACCAAGGACGGTAAGACCTACGGCCTCCCGAAAGACTGGGGCACATTGGGCCTGGTCTATTTGCCGGAAGCCTTCAAGGATGCTGGGATCGATGAGCCAACCGAAGATTGGACGTGGGATGATCTGCGGACTGCTGCCAAAGCCATTGCTGACAAGGGAACCTATGGCGGCTTCTGCATGGGCGCCGACTGGGCACGTTTTGCCCCGTTTGTCTTTTCGAACGGTGGCAGCTTTGCCAGTGAGGACTTCACGACGGCAACCCTGGATACTCCTGAGGTCAAAGATGTGGGTACCCTGGTAAGCGATATGTACAAGGAAAAGTCCCTGGTTGCACCGGCGGATGTCGGTGCGGGCTGGTGTGGGGAGGCCATCGGTAAGAAACTGGTCGGCTTAACCACCGAGGGTGGCTGGATGGTGAACTTCATGAAGCAAAATTATCCAGACGTGGAATGGAAAGCCATCGAGATTCCGCAGGGGCCGAAGAACCGTGCCGATATCATCTTTACCAATGCTATTGGCGTGAACGCCGCGACCAAATACCCGAACGCGGCTGCAGCTTTTGCCATCTACCTCACAGGCAAAGACAACCAGGGTGAGATCGTGAAGACCGGCTTTGCGTACAGCACCCATCCAGATCAGGCCGATCTGGTCGTAGATCCGAATGACAAGGCGATCGCTTCGGGTGGCCTTTTGCCAGACACTCGTGTCGCGTTCTGGGGACCGAACACTGGCAAGGTGAACGATGCGGTGTCCCAGGCCCTGAGTCGTATTTTCCTCGGCGACCAAACCGTAGACGAAGCCTTTGCGCAGGCGCAGGAGGAAGCACAGGCAGCGCTTAGCGGACAATAATAGTCTCTTTGTAATTCAATTGTCTCCTTCCCCATAACAGGGGAAGGAGACGTTAGATCCGATCCTTCCGATTTAGAGAACACTGGAGGTGGTGCCATGACAACCTATGAAACCAGCTCGACCCAATCCAATCGCAACCTGGCGGCTATCCTTACGTTTTTGGTCATTGTGATCGTTCTCATGGTGATCGCGCTGTTGAATGCGCCGACCATGGGTGGTCCAAAAGTGATGGCTTCTGCCAGTACGTATTTGCAGGAGGTCCGTCGCACCGCCTTGCCTTTTCTCGGAGCCGTGGCAGTGCTGGCGATCGCGCTGGGAATGAGTGCGGCACGCATGGTGTACCGGGAATGGCCATATCCCAAGCGCCGCCTCAACCTGATCATGGGATATGCGTTCCTGGCACCCTATCTGTTGATCACGCTGACCTTCACAGTGGGTGTTGTATTATTCGCTTTCTATATTTCGTTCAACAATTATGACATCTTTACGCCTCCCCAGTGGGCGGGCCTTTCCAATTATGCCAAGGCATTCCAGGGCAAAGACTTCCTTCAGTCGCTCTACAATGTGCTTTGGTACACGTTGATCGTGGTGCCCACCCAAACAACCATCGCGATCCTTCTGGCAGTTCTATTGAACAGCTCCATCAAATTTAAACAATTCTTCCGGACCATCTTTTATGCTCCCAGCGTCACCTCTTCGGTGGTGATCACGCTCATTTTCATCTGGTTTTATCTGAAGACGGGTTATATCAACTTCTTCCTTGCAAAGTTTTTTGGAGTCTTCGGATTGCACTGGCAGAATATCAACTGGCTGGGCGATCCGCGCGGCTTGATCCAACTGATCGTGCAGGCGTTTGGAGGAGATATTCCCTCCAAGCAGTGGTATTTCAGAGGTCCAAGCATCGCCTGGATGTCGATCATGTTCCAGAATATTTTCACAACGGCACCCACGTTCATGATCATGTTCCTGGCAGCCCTGCAGGATATTAATCCAACTTTGTACGAAGCGGCCTCCATTGATGGTGCGAACGGCTGGCAACAATTTCGTAACATCACATTGCCACTCCTGCGGCCCATCATCCTGTTGGTTGTGGTGCTGGGTACCATTGGCACATTGCAAGTGTTCGACCAGGTTTATCTGGCCACCTCCGGTGGACCCCTGGGTACTTCGCTGACACCGGTATTCATTGTTTTCAGGGAAGCCTTAGGATCCCAGGGGCCGATCCGAATGGGCTATGCCTCGGGACTGGCTTTCATCCTGGCAGTCTTGATCTTCTTCTTTACGTTCCTGCAGCGGCGCTTCATCTCGAATGAAACGCAGTTGTACTAGGAGGCTCGCATGGCTGTAAAGGTTGAAACTCTCAAGCAAGTCGGCACGCAACAGCCCGGAAAGCCCGGGTCATATTATGTAGGAACATTCCTGCGTTATCTGCTCCTGGCCTTGATTGGATTGATCCTTTTCATGCCGTTCATCCTGGCTGCGTTAGGCACGTTCAAGACGGATGCGGAGATCATTTCCTTCCCGCCGAAGCTCTTTCCCCAGGAGTGGCATGTGGAAAACTGGGCCAGGGTGTGGAATACCGATCTGGGTAATGGCGGCACATTTCCGCGCTGGTTGTTCAACACGGCATTTCTCGCAGTAACGGTCGCGGTGCTGGAAGTGATCTTTTGCTCCATGGCCGCTTATGCATTTGCACGCATGGAATTTCCGGGGCGGGATGCGGTCTTCAATTTTATGCTGGCAACCATGATGATTCCGGGCGCAGTGACCCTGATCCCTGCGTACGTGTTGATGACAAAGCTGCATCTCATTAATTCGTTTGGATCACTGATCCTGCCAGGCGCCGTTAGTGCCGGGAGTATATTTCTGCTGACCCAGTTCTTTAAGTCCATCCCCAAGGACCTGGAGGAGGCAGCGGTGATCGATGGCGCCAAACATTCCGAGATTTACCGAGAGGTTATCATTCCGCTCGCCCGGCCGGCCCTTTTGACAGTGTTCATTCTCCAGTTTCAGGCCATGTGGAACGCCTTCCTTCAGCCACTCCTGTACCTGAACTCGGCAGACAAATATGTGCTCAACGTTGCGCTCAGCATTTTTCAGCAGCAGTTCAAGGCGCAGTGGAACCTGACGCTGGTCGGTGCCATGTTCAATGCCATTCCCGTGATGATCCTCTTCTTTATTTTCAGCAAGTATTACATCGAAGGTGTGGCGTATACCGGCATCAAAGGTTAACAGAACCGAGTGATCCAGCAAGTGAAATCGGCGCTAAAGATATTAGGTTTATCGTTTCGAGATGTCTGGCAGGAACTGTGGACAATTCTTATCGTCCACTTGCTGTTCCTGTTGGGGAATATCTTGATCATTCCGGGTCCGCCGGTAACCCTAGCCTTATTTTTCTATGGGAATAGAATCGCGCATGGTGAAAGAGCCAACGAACGCGATTTTCTGGAGGCCATTCGCAACTATTGGAAACCCGCCTGGCGCTGGGGATTGATAAATTTTTTGGCGATAGGATTTTTAACGGGTGATTACTATTTGATTGGAAATTTGGCAGCCCGTTCAGGCTCTGCTTCCTTCATTCAAGGAATGTATATCACCTTTTTGGCAGGCTGGCTGTTGCTTCAACTATTTACGTTGCCGTTTCTATTAGAACAAGATCAGCCCTCGGTGCTCCTAGCATTAAGAAATGCGGCTGTATTTATTGGAAGAAACCTGATCCTTGTCTTTGTGCTGGCGTTGTTACTGGCATTGAGTCTTACGGCTGGTACACTGGCGTTCATGCTGACCTTTGTCTTTGGAGGCGCGTTGATCGCATTTGCCGGTAACCATGCTGTGCTGGAGCATTTATCAAATCACTGACAACAATTGCATATATGAAACGAAATGGACAGTATCCGCTGAGCAGTTTAATATCCTATGTGGAAAATCGTCGAAGAAACTTTTAATCCTGAAAAACAACACCATAAGGAAACCGTTTTTACAATTGGGAATGGTTATCTTTCNACGCGCGGTGCCTTCGAGGAACGATTCCCTNCTGAAATGCGCGCCACCTTTCTNCANGGTGTCTTTGATGACGCGCCAGTCGTGTTCACTGAACTTGCCAACGCACCTGACTGGCTTGAATTGGATATTTTTCTGGCTGGAGAACATTTCCGCCTCAACCAGGGGACCCTGCTCTCATTCACGCGGACCCTTGACCTGCGTACGGCAACTCTGACGCGTGATCTACGCTGGCGCAGCCCACGCGGACGGGAGACTCATCTTGTCTTCGAGCGGTTCGCCAGTCTGGCAGAGGAACATCTTTGCATGGTAAAGGCGACCATCAGACCCGAAAATTACTCCGGTCGCGTGGAAGTGCGTGCGGGGCTCAGCGGCGAAGTAGATAATCTCAAGCTCAAACACTGGGATTGGGTGGCACAGGGAGTCCGCGCGCAGGAGGCCTGGCTGCAAGTCAAAACGTGTGCGACGAAGATCGAACTGTCAGCCGCGATGAAACTGTCCATGACGGTGCCGGGCCAAAGGTCGCACCTGACTCGTTTGGATGTCCAAAATCATCCTGCGCTGGCGGTATCCTCAAATATCAAATCGGGAGAAACGGCTACTGTCCTCAAGTGGTTCACACAATACACGAGTCGGGATGTAAAAAATCCATTGAAGGATAGCCGCAGGGCCCTACAGAAATATTTGCTACAGGATTGGGCGCAGTTGTGGGAGGCGCATCGCAAAGCGTGGGAGAGTGAATGGGAGCGCTCTGATGTGATTATCGAAGGCGATGACGAAGCACAGCTGGCTGTGCGATTCAATATCTTCCAGTTGCTGATTGCTGCGCCGCGTCATGATGAACATGTCAATATCGGCGCCAAGACGTTGAGCGGTTATGGTTACCGCGGACATGCCTTTTGGGATACTGAAATATTTATGCTGCCATTCTTCATTCACACGCGGCCTGAGATTGCGCGCAATTTGCTCTCGTATCGCTGGCACAATCTGCCCGGTGCGAGGGAAAAAGCCAAGGCGAATGGGTTTCTCGGCGCGCAATATCCGTGGGAAAGCGCGGGGACAGGGGAAGAGGTGACGCCAACCTGGGTTCCCAATCCCGCGGATCGAACGAGCTTAATCCGCATTTGGACGGGCGATATTGAAGTTCATATTTCTGCTGACATTTCCTATGCCATTTGGAAATATTGGCAGTCTACGGGCGATGAATCGTTTTTGCTCGAGCGTGGTGCAGAAGTGATCCTTGAGACCGCCCGTTTTTGGAGCAGCCGTGCCGAATGGAATGAGGAGCTGGGACGCTATGAAATCAACGATATCATCGGCCCGGATGAATATCACGATCACGTGGATAATAACGTCTACACCAATGCACTGGCGTGCTGGAATCTGAAGACTGCTTTAGATTTATACAGTTGGTTGAAAGAGGAACATTCCTCTGCGTGGAAAAAATTGAATCGCCGAATTCGATTCAATGAGAAGGAATTGGAGAAGTGGCGTCATGTCATTGAGCATCTGTATATCCCATTCGATTCGCAGACCAAACTCGTTGAACAATTCGAAGGCTATTTCCAGCGTAGGGATGTAAACCTTGCTAAACTCGAGCCGCGCACCAATTCAGTGCAGGCATTGTTTGGCATCGAAGGGGCGAATGAGACTCAGGTTCTTAAGCAGCCGGATGTTCTGATGCTGATGTATTTATTGCCAGATTTATATGATCATGAGACGTTGCTGGTAAACTATGCTTATTACAATGCCCGCACCGATCATACTTTCGGTTCGTCGCTGGGGCCGTCCATTCAGGCGATTATGGCTTGCAAAGCCAATGATGAAGGCGCATATGTTCATTTCATTCGCGCGGCGCGGGCAGATTTATTCAACGTCCGCAATAATGCCGGGGATGGTATTCACGGCGCGTCGGCAGGCGGTTTGTGGCAAGCTGTGATCTTCGGCTTTGCAGGTCTGGAACATACCAGCGCCGGCTGGATGACCCATCCGCACTTGCCCGAAGGCTGGACACGTATTGCGTTCAAAATTGTCGACCATGGCAAAGAACTTCACTTTGATGTAAAGAAAGCTTTCTAATGGCAATCCGCGGTTTTATATTTGATCTGGATGGGGTCCTCACAGACACCTCTGAGTTTCATTATTTTGGCTGGCAGAGACTCGCAGATGAAGAGGATTTATCGTTCTCACGCGAGATCAACGAAACACTGCGAGGGATTCCGCGGCGTGCCTCGCTGATGATGATTTTAAAAGGGCGGACCTATCCGGAAGAAAAAATTCAGGAAATGATGGAGCGCAAGAATAATTATTATCTTGAGCTTGTACGCGGGATCACGCCAAAGGATCTGTTGCCCGGGGCGCGTGAACTGTTGCAAGAAATCCATGCCGCGGGGATGAAGTCGGCGCTGGGGTCGGCGAGCAAGAATGCGCGGGAAGTGATCCAACGCCTGGGGATCGAAGCTCTGCTGGACGCGGTGGCTGATGGGAATAGTGTGGAGCATCAGAAGCCTGCGCCGGATCTGTTCCTGCATGCCGCCGAATTATTAGGGCTATCTCCTGCAGAATGTGTCGTGGTTGAGGATGCCGCGGCCGGGATTGAAGCCGGGCGCGCCGGGGGATTTTATACCCTTGGATTAGGGCCGCGGGAACGAGTGGGCGATGCGAACATCGTTTTTGAATCGTTGGAAGGGGTGAAACTGGATGCCCTATTAAACTTGTTGGATCAAGCGTAGAAGCGACCCGCTGAGCGGGAACCGCAGACTTCACTGACCATCCTGATAAGTCGCCCCGACTGGCGTGGGAACCAGGGGCAGACTCATTCCGTCTTAATCCTCATGAAAGCACTCCATCAGAAAAGGCGGGCAGGATGAATCACAGAGTTTCCCTGTTGATTTTCTCAACAATTATTTTCCTTTTTGGATTGGCTGGATGTGGTCCAGTCACGCTCGTGCCTGCGCTCACAGCAACTCCCAAGACCGAACCTGTTGTGCCGGTGGTGCAAGTCCAAAAAGATCAAGTAGGACCTTATCTTGTCGGACAAATCCCGTCAGAAGGGGGACGGTTGGAACTGTCGCCCACGATCCAGTTCATTTTTGACCGCGACATGGATCAGGCGAAAACAGCCGAAGCATTTACGTTCCTTGATTCAGATCACGAATCTGTTCCCGGCAAAATCACCTGGCTCAACCCGAAAACCCTTACTTTTCAACCAGACTCGAAGCTAACACCCTCCACTATTTACCAGGCAGTTTTCTCGACCAATGCGGTCGGTCTGGATGGAAAATCTCCACAGGATGAAATCAGAGTGGAGTTTACAACCAATGATTCACTCCTCGTCGGGCAGGTTTTTCCCATCGATCATTCTGAAGATGTGGATGGCAAAACCAACCTCACGGTCATCTTCAATCATCCAGTTGTTCCGCTGAAAATAAAAGAGGAGCAAAAAGACCTGCCTCAACCGTTGACATTTTTGCCTGAGGTCGCGGGGCAGGGAGAATGGGTGAACTCGTCGGTGTATGTGTTTCAGCCGGAGCAGCCTTTATTAAGCGGGACCAATTACACGGTCCAGGTGGCGGCGGGACTCAAGGATACGACCGGCAATTCCTTGGGCAATTCCTATACGTGGAAGTTCAGCACGCGTGCGCCGGTAATCGGCAGTTTTGCTTTGAAGAACGGACCGGAGAACCCGCCCGAGAAGATCGAGAACGTTTTACTGGATCAGGCGTTTCTCGTGACGTTCCTCCAGCAAATGGATGCGGACAGCACCAGAGAGAACGTCACGCTACTAAACCGTGAAACGCACAAAGCCTTTCCGACTCGTCTGAAATGGAATGAAGATTTCACAGTACTCACAATTGAGCCAGCAGGACATTATAAAATCGCCAGCTTTTATGACCTGGTGATTTCAAACAAGTTGCGCGCCAAAGACGGTGGGACTCTCAAAGATGGCTTAACCCTTAAATTTGGAACTGTGCCGTTGCCACAAGTCATCAAATTCTCACCGGCGCCAAACTCTGAAGCNAAGGATTTCGATCCACAATTCTCNATCCAGTTTGCTTCCCCCATGAAACTTGATTCGTTGAAGAACAAGATCAAAATTTCACCGCAACCGGAAAAGGAANTGCAGTGGTATTTCAACGACTACAACTGGGAATTGAACGTTTACGGACTGGAACCCGCCACCGAATATGTTGTCCGCATTCTGCCGGGCATGGCGGATATTTACGGCAACACCATCAGGAACGAATACTCCTACACATTCAAGACCGGCGATATCGTTCCGTATGCCCGGCTGGTGCTTCCCTGGCAGCCTCTGGTGTACCGCGCCAGGGGTCCACAGGAGGTGTACTTCGAACAGACGAATCTCGATTCGGCAACCATCTCCGT
>Ga0065705_10004910_pt1 | contig 13405 bp, 14 predicted proteins | sample SwibulcommuniRL2_FD_59092 | JGI IMG/M metagenome (GOLD analysis project Ga0065705, IMG submission 59092) | Bulk soil microbial communities from switchgrass field near Rose Lake, East Lansing, Michigan, USA - RL2 Bulk Soil v2 (version 2) | ecosystem: Environmental > Terrestrial > Soil >...
GCGAAGTTGACGCTCTGACTTCCCCATCGCGGTTCCCACGCGCGCATCTCGTCACCGCCTGGCCGTTCGACCTTGATGACCTCGGCGCCTGCTTCGGCGAGTATCAGCGTCGCGAGTGGGCCCGGCAGAAGCGTGGAGAAATCGAGGACCAAGCATCCTTCGAGTGGGCGCACGAAGGAAGATTAGTGCGGAACTGCTGCATGCGAAATATTTGTCGACGATGGGGCATATTTCCCAGACTCGCGCTCCTTGTCGCATGAACCTTGATGACCGGAGCCATCTCCAGCAACGGGCGGTGAGGCACGCAGTTTGCCCACGGCACCGGAGGAGGTGCAGTCATGACCGTGGATACCATCTTGGTTCCAACCGACTTCAGTGCGACGTCTGACGCGGCGCTCCATTACGCGACGAAGATGGCCCTTACATTGGGCGCCCGCGTCTATCTCATGCACGTGCCGGGAAAGACCGGCGAACACTTCGAGGCAAGTTTTCCGGTTGGACAATTCGAAACGGCGGCCAACAAGCGGCTGTTGTCCTTTCTGACGAAGGACGAACTTGAACGACTGCGCCCCGAATACGTCCTGCGCGTTGGTACGCCGGCTGAAGAGGTCGTGCGCTACGCGGATGTCTGCGATGCCGATTTGATCATCATGGGCACGCACGGTCGCAGCGGCATCGCGCATGCGGTGATGGGCAGCGTGGCGGAGCAGGTCGTGCGAAGCGCGCCGTGCCCGGTCCTTCTGGTCCGCGCTCCGAAGCGCGCCGCCACGACGCAAGGGGTCGCCGCAGCCGTACCGACGGTGAAGAAGACGCTCGGACTGAATTCGACGACCTGACGTGACTGTGGGATGAGTTCGTCAGCGTCGTCGTCGCGATCGCGCTAGCCGCGAAGATACGGGTCCGCAAGCAAGCCGAGATCGCGCTCGTCGCACTCCGGCGCTTCGTCCTGCCGATTCGGATTCGGATTGAGGCGCCGCACGTACGTGTAGGACGTCCACGGCTCCGCCAAGACGTCCGGATCGTTGACGGTGAAGTTGTAATAGAGCAGGTCCCCGGCGCGCGTGAAACGTTCTGTCACTTCCATTTTGTCGGTGTGGAAATACCCCTCCCACCCGAGCCACGTTCGGTCATTGAAGCCGACCGACTCGACGACCAGCGTGTCGCCCTCCCAGTGAACCAGCCCCATGCCATTGAAGGTCGAGAACTGATAATCGTTGTCGTCCCGCTTGCGATTGTCGAGCGGCAGAATGCGGAGAGCGTTCTCGACGCCGCTGAACAACCAGATTTGCCGGTCCTTTTGGACGATGCGTCCCGGGACGTTCTGGCGCGGCACGCCGAGCGGCTTATAGCAACCGTAGAACGGATCGTCCTCCACCTTGCCGTAGTCGAGGCTGCGCACCTTGTCCCAGTATTCGGGCTTGTAGAGCGGCTTGTTCCACTGCGCGCCACGCTGCATCGCGGACTGATCGGCCTCGAACGCGCCGTTGCGGCGCAGCCCTGGCATCTGAAACACATTCGGGATGTTGCCGGTCCAGTTGCCGCTCAGGTCCGGATGTCCGTCCGCATCACGCGGCGTCTGACCCGTCGGCATCATCTGCACCGCGTAGCCGTCCTGTGGGGACACGCGTCTGCCCGCCGGCGAGTACGAGGTCTGAACATTGCGCAGTGGAAGGTTCCCGGTTCGCTGCGCGGTTGGCGGCAGCTGCGCCGCGGCGAGCTGGGACCCAGATGTTCCTTTCGCGACGTCCGGTATCGGAAAGACGATGTAGGGATTCGAACGGAAGAAGGTGACCTTCAGGTCCGCGAGCGGTTTGCCGTCAAGCGTCCACTTGATCGTCGTCGGGAAAATCATCCAGACGTTGGGCTCGAGGTCGCCGCGATAGTCGGCAAACGTCGCGCCGTAGGTGTGGCCATTCCACTTCGCCGTGACGGCGACCGGTAGGCGGATCAACTCCGTCGGGTCATACGGACCGAGCTTCGCGTGCTGCCTCGAGTCTTCGACCGTAACGGCCGTCTCGATGCCGTCATACGGCGACGTGCCCGTCAGCACGGTCTTACCGTCAGCGCTCTTGCTGACGGTCGTGTGGCCCTCCGCGTCAATCAGTGACCATACGGCGCCGAACGGAGTGAGCTTGATGAGTGGCAGACGATCGTTCAAAGAGTTGGCCGCGGCCGCCGCGCCGCGCCCTTGTTCCGTTTCATTCCACGCATACTGATTCGCGAACACGCGGATCTCTTTCAACGGCTGGCCGTTTGCCTTCGTGCCGTTGAGAAACATGCGCATCGCCGGGAGGTAGTAGGCGATGTGGAACTCGGCGTTGGTCAGCCTCGCCATCCCGGTCCCGTCAGCCATCGTCCCGTCAACTTTGAACTGGACGCCAATGACGTTCTTGATGCCCATGACCCTGCCGCGTCCCATGCCAATCGACTCGGCGACATCCCGTACATCCTTGCCGACGCACGGACTCGCAACCTCATACGCGGTAAAGCCGTCGTCGTTCTGAGCGAACATGCCGTAGTTGCCCTGCGCCGAATAGCCGCTGGCTGGACACACTGGCGCCTGGTTTGCCGCCGGCGGCGCGCCACCACCTCTTTGCGCGACCACACCAGCGGCAGTGACGAGAACGGCAACTGAAAGCGCAATAACTGTTCGCATCGGATGACCTCTCGTTACGTCTGGCGGGCGGATTCTAAAACAAAAGGCCACGAGTCGCTCGTGGCCTTTCTTCGGTGGGGGCCGCCTTCAGGCGGCCCTGGTTCCTTCTTTACCCGCGCAAAAACGGATCGGCGAGCAGCTCCAGATCGCGTTCGTCACATTCCGTCGCTTCGTCCTGCCGGTTCGGATTCGGGTTTAGCCGCCGAACGTAGGTGTACGACGTCCACGGCTCCAGCAACACGTCCGGATCGTTGACGGTGAAGTTGTAATAGAGCAAATCTCCATTACGTGTGAACCGTTCGATGACTTCCATCTTGTCCGAATGGAAGTAGCCCTCCCACCCGAGCCACGACACGTCGTTGAAACCAACCGAATCGACAACGAGCGTGTCACCCTCCCAGTGCGCCAGTCCCATGCCGTTGTATGTGGAGAACTGAAGGTCGTTCTCGTCACGCTTCCGGTTGTCGAGCGGAAGAATGCGTAAACCGTTCTCGACATTGTTCAGCAGCCAGATCTGACCGTTCTTCTGAACGATGCGACCGGGTACGTTCTGGCGCGGCACGCCCACGGGCTTGTAGCAGCCGTAGGCAGGATCGACGTCCGCCTTGCCGTAGTCGAGGCTTCGGACCTTCTCCCAGTACTCTGGCTTGTACAGCGGCTTGTTCCACTGCGCACCGCGCTGCATCGCCGACTGGTCTGCTTCGAAGCCGCCCGGCCGGCGAAGACCCGGCTGACCGATCGGGTTGGGAAATCCGGCGCCCCAATTCCCCGTCAGATCCGGATGGCCGTCAGCATCGCGCGGCGTCTGGCCGTTCGGCTTGATCTGCATGATCCCGCCATCCTGCGGCGAGACTCGCTTTCCACACGGCGAGTACGAGCACGGCACGTTGCGCAGCGGCAGGTTGCCCGTGCGCTGTGCGGCGGGAGGCAACTGCGATGCCGCGCCAGCCTGCGCGCCAGGCGCCTGCGCCGACGTCGGGCCAGGCGCCACTGCGACCGCAATTGCCATCGCGCACGCCGCCACGAACAACGATCGGGTAGTCTTGCTCACGATCTCCTCCTACAGCTCGACGACGACGTACTCCTTGCCGGCGACGGTGATCGACCGCATGAATCCAAGCTTGGAGTTCGGATCGGGGTCCTTCCACGCGGGCGAGATGCGATAGCTGTAGGTGTCGCCGATCTTGAGGTCCGTCTTCACCTTGAGCCCCTGACGAATCAGACCAGCCGGGCTCAGCGATTCGAGCTTCCACGACTGGACCTTGCCGTCNGGACCCTTGACGTCCACATACCACCAGGAATGCGGGTTNACGTTCTCGANCTTGGTCAGCGTACCGGTAATCGTGAATTCCTTCTGCGTGTCGAATTCAGCGTTCGCNGAATGATGCGCCCGTGCNGGAGCGCCAATCATCAGCAGCGCCAGCGCGGCGGCGGATGCGATGACAATCCTCTTCACCATNGTTGGCAAGTCCTTTCTGTCGTTGTTGTGCCTAGTTGGATGATTTCTGCTTCACGACATCGGGTATCGGGAACACGATGTACGGATTAGACCGGAAGAACGTCACCTTCATATCCGCGAGCGGCTTCCCGTCGAGTGTCCATTTCAGCGTCGTCGGGAAAATCATCCAGACGTTTGGTTCGAGGTCGCCCTTATAGTCGGCAAACGTCGCGCCCCAGGTGTGTCCGTTCGCCTTGGCCGTCACGGCAACGGGCAGACGAATGAGCTCGGTCGGATCGTAGGGTCCGAGCTTCGGGTGCTGTCTCGAGTCCTCCACGGTGACGGCCACTTCGATGCCGTCATAGGGAGACGTGCCCGTCAGGACCGTTTTTCCATCTGCGGTCTTGCTGACAACGGTGTGTCCCTCGGCTTCGATAACCGACCACATCGCGCCAAACGGCGTGAGCTTCATGAGTGGCAGACGATCGTTGAGGGTGTTCATCGCGGCGGTCGCTCCGCGACCTTCCTGCGCCTCGTTCCACGCGTACTGATCGGCGAAGACGCGGATTTCATTCAGCGGCTGGCCGTTCGCTTTCGTCCCCTTGAGCATCAGCCGCATCGCGGGGATGTAGTACGCCATCTGCAACTCGCTGTTGGCGAGCTTGGCCATCCCGGTGCCGTCGGCCATCGTGCCGTCCACCCTGAACTGCACGCCGATCACGCTCTTGACGCCGAGCAACTTGTTGCGGCCCATGCCGACCGATTCGGCGACCTCACGGACGTCCTTGCCGATGCAGGGACTCGCGATCTCGTAGAACGTCTGACCGTCACCGCCGTTCTGGCCGAAGCCGGAGTAGTACGCTTGCGCACCGTACCCGCTGGCCGGACATGTGGGTGCGGGACCAGCCGGAGCGGCACCCATGCCGCGACCGCCGCGGCCCTCCTGTGCGAGCAACGCACCGCTGGCGAGCAAGGCTCCAACACCCAACGCGAACGCTTTGCGCATGTGCAGACCTCTGAAATAGTGCAAGCGAGTGTTTATAACTGGATTCGCANGATGCCGCAAGAGCCGCTTCCACACNTCGCGCTTCGGCGCCCGAGGCCCACTCCCCGCCCGTANGCAATTACGAAACAGGCCGCGGACAGGTTCCGTACTGAGCGAGAATCCACACNGTCGATGGCCGACTGGTCCGTTCTCGCATGAAGCTGGCGGTTCTGCCCGGCGACGGCATNGGTCCAGAAATANCCAGCGCAGCGTTACAGGTGATCGAGCACGTGAAGCGAGCGTTTTCGCTCGACCTCACGATCGAGGTTCACGAAATCGGCCTCGCCGCGCTGCAACGGACGGGCACGACGTTGCCCCCCGCCGTGCTGGACGCGTGCCGCCGCGCCGAGGGCGTGATACTCGGACCAGTATCGACCGCCAGCTATCCTCCACGCGACCGGGGTGGCGTGAATGCCTCCGCCACACTGCGCATCGAGCTCGACCTGTTCGCCAACGTCCGCCCGAGCCGCACGCGTGAGGGGCTCCGGTCCTGGGGCCGCACGCCGATGGACCTGGTTATCGTGCGCGAGAACACGGAGGGCTTCTACGCCGATCGCAATATGTACAGCGGCAGCGGGGAACTGATGCCGACGCCGGACCTGGCGCTGTCCATTCGCCGGATCTCGGCGGCAGCCTCGGCGCGGATCGCACACGCCGCGTTCGATCTGGCGGCCGCACGGCGGCGCCACGTGACAGCCGTTCACAAAGCGAACGTGCTTGGAGTCACCGAGGGGTTGTTTCTGCGCGAGGTGCAAGCTGTCGCGCGCGCCCATCCAGACATCAGCTACGACGAACAGCTTGTCGATTCGATGGCGGCGCTGCTGGTTCGTGAGCCGTCCCGTTTCGACGTCATAGTGACGACCAACATGTTCGGCGACATCCTTTCGGACGAAGCGGCCGAATTGGCTGGCAGCCTCGGTCTGGCCGCGTCGATCAACTACGGCGATCGTCACTGCATCGCGCAGGCGCAGCATGGCTCCGCACCGGACATTCAGGGACAGAACAAGGCGAACCCGACGTCGCTTATCCTTTCGTCCGCCATGCTGCTGGAGTGGCTCAGTCGCCGCCATCGCGAGCAGAACCTCAGCGCGGCGGCACATCTGGTCGAGCAGTCCGTGGATGCTGTCCTGAGCGATCCCGCGAAACGGACATTCGACCTCGGTGGTCCGCGAAGCACAACTTCGTTCACTGCTGAGCTGTGTAAGGAAATTGATGCGCGCGCCGTCCGCTGACGCGACGACCTACACCGCGGGCGAGGACGCTGCCGCGATAGAGCATCGCGCGTTCATGAAGGCCGCGTGGCGGCTCGTCCCGTTCGTCACCATCGGTTATCTCCTCAATTACATGGACCGCAACAATGTCGGCTTTGCCGCGTTGACGATGAACCGCGCAACGGGATTGACAGCCACGCAGTTCGGCTTCGGAGCGGGGGTGCTGTTTTTCGGCTACAGCGTCTTCGAAGTTCCAAGCAACATCGCGCTCTATCGCTTCGGCGCGCGGCGCTGGATCGCGCGGATCATGATTACCTGGGGCGTCGTCTCTGCTGCCACGGCGTTTGTCCAGGGTCCGCAAAGCTGGTACGTCCTGCGGCTGCTGCTTGGAGTCGCGGAAGCCGGCTTCTTTCCGGGGATTACGTTTTACCTGGCGACGTGGTTTCCGGCGGAGTACCGGGCACGAATGCTCGCGTGGTTTCTTGTCGCGATTCCCGCATCGACCGTAATCGGCGGACCGGTGTCGGGACTCATCCTGCAGATGGACGGTTTCGCAGGACTGGCCGGCTGGCAGTGGCTGTTCATCATCGAGGGGCTGCCTGCCACGGTGCTGGGCATTGCCGCGCTGAGCATTTTGCCCGACCGTCCTGAGGATGCGCCGTTTCTCTCGCAGGAAGAGCGCCGTCTGCTGCGCGCACGCATTGACAGCGAGCGCCGGGAGCGCGAAACGCGGAACCTTCTCGCGGCGCTCAAAGACCCGCGCGTCTTGATCCTGACCGTCGCCCAGTTCGGTTTCACGGCCGGGTCGTACGGCGTCGGCATCTGGCTGCCGCAGATCATGAAAGACGCGCAGCTTTCGAATCTCACGATCGGCTTTGTCACTGGAGGCTGCTACGTCGTCGCATCCGTAGCAATGATCGTGTGGGCGGCGTGGGTCGACCGCAGCGGACGCAAGATCAAGAACCTCACGCTCGCATGCCTCATCGCAGCGGCCGGTCTCGGGCTCGCGATTGCAACCGCCAATTTCTGGCTGTCGCTGTTCTGGATTACGGTGGCGCTCTCGGGAATTACGTCGGCACGCGCAATCTTCTGGACGATCCCGACGCGCTTTCTTACCGGCCTTGCGGCAGCCGGCGGTCTTGCCTTCATCAACAGCATCGCGACGCTCGGCGGCTTCGTCGGCCCATACGCGATGGGGTGGTTGAGAGATGCGACGGGTTCGTTTTCAGCCGGACTGCTGGCGATGGCGGGGCTTCTGATGCTCGCGACCGTGATGTCCTGGTCGCTCAAGCTCTTTGTGACCCAGGAATAACTGGTTCCCTTGCGGGGGCGAATACAATGGCGCGCGTGACTGATACCGCCACACTCCGCTACGGCCAGGACAGCGCCCTTCGAGGCCACCAGCTTCGCGCCGTGATCTCCGCCTCGGTCGGGACCACGATCGAGTGGTACGACTTCTTCCTGTACGGCGTCGCCGCCGCGGCGGTGTTTCCACAGAAGTTCTTTCCCGGCTCGGATCCGTTCATCGCCACGCTGCTCTCGTTCACGACGTTCTTCGTCGGCTTCGTGGCGCGGCCGATCGGCGCCGCGATCTTCGGTCACTTCGGCGACAGGGTTGGACGCAAGAAGCTTCTGGTCCTGACCATGATCGTGATGGGCGCCTCGACGATGGCGGTGGGGCTTACGCCGTCCTATGAAGTGGTTGGGGTATGGGGCGCGGTGCTCTTGACCTTTGGACGCATCCTGCAGGGACTCGCGATCGGCGGTCAGTGGAGCGGCTCAGTGCTGATGGCCTCGGAGTGGACCGACCCGAAGCGTCGCGGGTTCACCACGAGCTTTGCGCAGATGGGTGCGCCAGCGGGGATGGTGCTTGCCAACGGCGCACTGGCGCTGATGACGGGATTGACCTCCGATCAGGCGTTCCTCGACTGGGGCTGGCGCATCCCGTTCCTCGCGAGCGTTGCGCTGGTGATCACCGGCTTCTATATCCGCTCGGGTGTCAAAGAGACTCCGGTCTTCGAGGAGCTGAAGAAGACNGGCGCCATCGTCAAGGCGCCGATTGTCGAAGTGCTGCGCCGCAACGGGAAAGAAGTGACGCTGACNGCACTGCTCCGCACGAGTCAGCAGGTCTGCTTCTACATCTACACGACGTACATCATCACGTATGCGACGACTGTGCTCGGTTTCGGTCGCGGGCTCGTGCTGAATATGGTCATGACGATGGCGCTCGTGTCGTGCTTTGCCAATCCGCTGTTCGGACATCTGTCGGACAAGTACGGGCGCCGCACCATCACGGCCATTGGCTGCGCCATCATGTTGGTGTACCCGTTTATCTATTTCGGTCTGCTCGATACCCGATCGCTGCCGCTCGTGTTCATCGCCATCCTGCTGTCGAACCCGATCCAGGACATGCAGTACGGGCCACAGGCCGCCTTCATCGCGGAAAGCTTTCCAGCGTCGTTGAGGTACAGCGGCTCGTCGCTTGGGTACCAACTGGCGTCTATTACCGCCGGCGGCCCGGCCCCAATCATCGCGACGCTCTTATTGCGGGAGTACGGGACCTCCTCGGCGATCGCCTGGTATATCTCCGCCTGCTCCGTCGTCAGCTTGGTTTGCTGTTTCCTGCTGAAGGACAGAACAGGAGAAAAGGGTTAGGCCACCCCCCTCTTCTTCCAGTACCTCACCAGTCCTCGCCAGTTGAATTCGAGGGGGCCGACCAATTCGAGCGGCCTGATGTCCTGCTCGTCGACTGCGCCGCGGACGTATGCGAGGACGTCAGCTTTGAACCGCTCGTACTTCGCTTCCTCTGAGGCATCGGTTTGAATGACACGGCGAGCCATTTCGGCGACGTCGCGGAGGCTGGCTTCGATGTGGTCCAGATGCTGCGCGGCACCGCCNTACGGCCCGAAGTGCGTGATGAATACGGTCTCGGGTTTCCAATCGCGGATNTTCGCCAGGCTGTCGCGCCACGCTTCGAGGTCGATGTCGGGCGGAGGCGTCGGCGGCAGCGTGAACACNGTCGACGTGAATCGCAGGCCTGCNGTGTCNCCGGCCCATACGAGACCNCTTCGATCGTCGAAGTAGCTCACGTGGTGTGACGCGTGGCCGGGCGTATAGCGGACATCGAATGGCCGTCCACCTGCCGTGATCTGCGCCCGTTCACCCAGGACCTGCAGGTTTGACTCGGGCACCGGAATCACCTGTCCCCACAACCGCGCCACCCCCTCCACGCCCCAGAGTTGATTGGCGCTGTTGATCAACTTTGACGGATCGACCACATGGGGAGCGCCTTTCTCGTGCACGAAGACTCGTATCCGGGGGTTATCGCGCACCAGCAGGCCGGTCGCTCCCGCGTGATCGAGGTGGATGTGCGTGATGAGGACCGACTCGATGTCGCGGATACCGATGCCCTGCGCCGCAAGCGATGACCGGAGCGTGTCGATGCACGAGCCTGGACCGGGGTCGACCAACACGGCGCCCGCATCGCCGGCGTAGACACCCGTCGCAATCGCCTGTGAGGTGTCGCAGAAATTTAGATCGATGTACGAGATGTCTGACGCGATCGACGGCACTTCGCGAGTCTAACATCCAAGTCGCATGAGTCGTTCGAACCGTTCGGATCCTTCGAAGCGTTCGGGTCGTTCGAAGCGTTCGGATCGTTCGTAGCGTTCGCAATCGGTCCTATGTGGCTGAGAAGCACGAGCCGAACGACACAGAACGAATCGAACGACGCAGAACGATCCGAACGATCCGAACGATCCGAACGACCCGAACGCTTCGAACGATCCGAACGACCCGAACGACTAACGGGACTGCGGCGGCGGCAACTTCAGGACGCGCGATTTCATGGCGCGGAAATCCGCCGTGTCGCGGATTCCGCCACGGCTGCGTGCCGTCGCGGCGTTCAATTGGGCGATACGGTCTTCGGGCGACGGATGCGTGGAGAAGAACACTTCCACCGCGCCCGGATCACGATGCGCTTCGCGCCGCAACACTTCGAACAGCCCGATCATCCCACGCGGATCCCACCCGGCGCTCCGCATGATCTGAAGCCCCACCCGGTCGGCGTCCCGCTCATCGTCGCGGCTGAATTTCAGGAACACGCCATTGGTGACCAGAGCGCCGGCCACTTGCGCGGCGCCGGCTCCGCCGGCATTCCCGAGCATGGCGCCGAGCATGCCGAGGCTCCACTTCGCCAGTACGGCCTTCGTCATCTGATCGGCGGCATGACGCTGCGCGATATGGGCGATTTCGTGCGCGAGCACACCCACTACCTGCGATTCGTTGCCGGCCGCCTGCAGCACGCCGCGGTTGATCCAGACGGGGCCCCCAGGCAGTGCGAACGCGTTGATCTCCCGGGAGTTCGCGACAGTGAACGAGTACGGATATTTCGCACCGGGCGCGACTGCCGCCAGCCGCTTGCCGATCCGCGTGATGTAGGCACTCACCTGCGGATCACGGAGCTGCGCCATCTGTTTGCGCACCTGCGCATTTTCCTCGCGGCCGATTTCGATTTCCTGGGAGACGGAGACGATGGTGAATCCGGTGAGTGCGACGACCGCGAATGATCTGGCGGGTCCGAAAGGACCCTCCCTCCATCGTCGCGCGGTTTCACACGCGCGGAGTCGGAGCCGCAGGCATCTGCTCGGGGCGATGACGACGGAGACGAGCGTACGCAGCGGTGAATTCAACGCCGTACATGAGGATAACGGACGATACGTAAATCCACAGCAGGAAGACCACTACGGCGGCAATCGAGCCCTGAATGAAGGCGAGGCGCGAATTGCGGGCGATGTACCAGGAGAAACCATCGAATGCGAGGCGCCAGAGGACGCCGGTCAGCGCGGCGCCCACCCAGACGTCGCGAAAGCGCGTCTTCGCGTTCGGAATGAAATAGAACACGAGACCGACGCCGAAGATCAGGATGATGGTCGCGGCGTACTGAAACGTCCACGTCTGCACCGCGCGCAGCCATTGAAAGCGCAGGAGCATGACGCCGAACCACGACGCCTCCGCAAACTGAATGGCTGTGACCAGGAGCAGGCCGACAATCATCACCAGACCGGCGGCAACGAGCATCAGAAACGAGACCATGCGGTGCTTCAGGAAGCTGCGTTGCTTCTCTACGCCCCACGCCTCGTTGACGGCGCTGGTGATCGCGCCGAAGACTCCAAGCGACGACCAGATGAGCGCGAGGCCGCCCGCAACCCCAACCTGGATGCGCGTCTGCCTGAACGCATCGAGCTGCGATGTGACAAAGTCCAGGCGTGTCGGGAAATAGCGGAAAACGAAGCTGAGCACGGCGAGGCGCTGATCTTCGCTCGCGGTGATCGAGCCAAGCACCGAGATGATGAGCAGCAGAAAAGGAAACAGCGAGAGCAGCGCGTAGTAGGCGATCGACGCCGCGTGCGTGAGATCGTTGCTGTTGACGAGCTCGACGAGGCCGCGCCACGCGGCCTGCGCGGTCCACTGAAGTTCGGCCCGAAACCGATTCACGCGCCGATTATGGCTCAGGGCTCAGGGTTCAAGCCGGTTAGGCCTGAAGCCCCATGAGCCTCGAGTCTTGACCCGTGAGCCGACGTGGCGCCTACGAGCGACCGAAGTCCGACCCGCCGGTGGATCCGCTCGATCCCGACCCGTACGAGCTGCCGCTGCCGTAGTTGCTTCCAGTGTTGCCGCCGGACCCGGAACTGTATCCGCTGCCCGTGCTGCCGCTCGCGTAGTTGCGCGCTTCGTCGGCGCCTCGCGCCACGGCGTCACGCGCCTTGTCTACCATCTCGCGACCGCGCTCGGCCCATGTGCTCGCCGCATCCGACGCGCGTTTGACCTGCTCCGAGGCGGTGTTGCTCCAGTTGCGCGCCTGTTCGCCGATCGCACCGCGCAGCTCCGAGCCCGCCTTCGGCGCCAGCAGCATGCCGAGCCCTGCCCCGAGCACGGTGCCGGTCAGCAGACCCATCATGAATCCGCCGCCGCCGCTGCCTTCGTTGTCATACCGATCAAAGCTGTCCGCCATTGTCTTGCTCCTCCCTCTGAGTGCCTGCTACGTCAATTCCGACCCGGTGACCATTAAATTCGCTTCACGCGTGTTCGGGCGCACGCGGAGCCCGCCTTTGCGGGTGAAAGAAGCCATCAATCGCGGCGCGTGCTGCGTAGAACAGTGCAGCAGCACGCTGAAGCCGCGAGTTGACCGACGAGCGCACCCGCCACGCCGTTTCGTCAACGCGATTGATCGTCTGTTGAATCGCGGAATCTACCCGTTCCGTTCGAGTGCTGACGCGCGCCGTCACGTCGCGGAGGTCTCCGAGAATCGCATCGACGCGTGTCATCAGCGCACTCGCGCGCGCCACGAGCGGCGCTATCTGCCGCTGCTCGATCTCGTGAACGGCCCGCATCGCCTGGCCATAAAGGCGATACGCCATGATGCCCAGCCCGATTAGCAGGATCGCTTCGATGACGCTGACCGCCGCCATGATGCCGAGCAGAAGGTTCGTCGTGTCCAGATTCCCTGCATTCATCAGGCCCCTCCGATCAGTGCGACGTGCGGGAATCGGAAAACGGCGACTGCGCGCGCGCCGAGTTGAATTCGTTCACGACGCGGAGACCGTCGTTGGCCATCTCCCCAAGCTTCTCGATCGTTTTCTGGAACCTCGCGAATTCACGACGCAAATCGTCGACCGCAGGTTCGAGGCGTTCACGCACATGCCTGCCTGCGTCGGTATAGAAGAGGTAAGTGGCCGCCGCGCCAATAGCTGCCCCGGCGACTGCTCCAATGATGACGACACGAGACTGATTCACAGGGTCCTCCTTCGATGGCCCAACAGCATTTGCCTTCCAAAATAAGTGCCACCGCTCACCGCATTGCGGCATTCGCCACCCACAGCTCGCCACGGCAAAGAAACAGCGTCAGCGCTTACGTAGGCCTAGCCGGCAGTTGTGGATGACGCTGCTGCTGCGGCGCGCTGCGCGGCACGCTGATCCTTAATGTCGTGCTTCTTCATTTTGCTGTAGAGCGTCGGCCGGTACAAGCCAAGAATTTGCGCCGCCTCCTGCTTGTT
>Ga0065705_10104558_pt1 | contig 13388 bp, 11 predicted proteins | sample SwibulcommuniRL2_FD_59092 | JGI IMG/M metagenome (GOLD analysis project Ga0065705, IMG submission 59092) | Bulk soil microbial communities from switchgrass field near Rose Lake, East Lansing, Michigan, USA - RL2 Bulk Soil v2 (version 2) | ecosystem: Environmental > Terrestrial > Soil >...
AATGGGTTCCTTGAAATAACCCAGCGTGGCCAGCGCCACACAATCGGAGGGAGCGCCATCGCTGGCGAACGCCTGTGTTCCATCCGCAAGACGGACTTCTTTGACGCGTAAGGCTCGGTCCAGCGTTTTGACATGCCCGCCTCCAGACCAGTTGCGGTCTGGCGCAAGGATGCTTACTTTTCCGATCTTGCACATTTCCTGGGTAAGAGCCAGCAGACCTGGCGCGAAGACGCCATCATCATTGGTGACAAGAATATGCTTTGTCATTCTATTTGTCGTTGTCCAGGAAATTGCGTCGCTTTTGAGCTGTGTCAACCGCAAAAACAAGGATCATAACCATAATAAGTAATGTTAGAAATATCATTTTTACCAATCCCTTTTACCCATCGACCACGGCTGCCCTGGCGGGTGTGCTGAGCACATAATTAAGTGCCCAGGCGCCTAACATATGGGCAGACCCCAGCTGTGCACCCCGGCGAATATCTGTGGCGCCAGTCCATAGTGCCTCCAATAAGTCGGCGGCAGTGCACCCAAGAAATTCGGTGGCGCCCAGACCAATAGCTTCCAGGATGTGGGCATCACTGTTGCCTACCTGCGCAATACCAGGAAGTTCGGCTGCAAGCGCCTGTGCATGGGTGTTCGTTTCCCGGTCGAGTGCGGTGGCGTTATACGTTTCGATCCCAAGCAAAATTCGGGAAGCGTCCGGGTGCTGGAGCGCCTGAAGGATGGCTGCGCGGCTCAAGCTTTTCATGCCCATGCCCCTTGCCATCGGATGAGGCGCAATACAGACACCGCCTGCCTCTCCAACCTTCATGATCGTTCCGATCAATGAGAGATTTGGCTCGATCCTTTCGGTAACGAACAATGCCAGCAGGTCGCCTTCGGCGGTGGTGATTTCAATACCGGGGATCACTTCAATACCAAACTTTGGCGCCAGGTCAAACGCTTTTAGGGAACCCTTGATTTCATCATGATCTGTAATCGCAATCACGTTTAGCCCCAGTTCTCTGGCGCGGTTCAAAACTGCAGCGACGGGTGCTGTCCCGTCATAGCTGTAAATGGTATGGATGTGTAAATCAGCAAGTCCCATAGTTCTCCTTTTTGTACAATGCAAGCTTATCAAACCTGAGTTAAGGGCATATCAAGGCATGTTTAATAGTTGGTTAATGATTTGCCCTCAGCCCTTTGAACAGAAAGATGGACATGCCTAGAAAATTAAAGCACAAGAGCCTGGGAGGAGGACCAAGCTCTTGTGCGAAGGAGGGAGAATGAAATGCTTTCTTGAGGCGTTAGTCTCGCGCTATCACCTTGACCTGCTGGCACAGGAAGGCACGCCGCTTACGCCCTGTATCAATAAAGATGACTGTCAGCAATGCAGTCAATGTAGCAAGAAAGAACATTTCCATGCCCATAGGATAGCACGAACCTGACGATCTGTGCTTTACAGCGAGTTTGCGGACACAAAACAATTATGAAAAGTGGAACCGAATACGTCATTGCGGTTTGATCATGGCGTTGCGAGGAAGTGACGTCAGTCACGATCGACTGCGCAGCGTACCTGTGGCAAGCAAGCCCTCATTTCAGGAAATTACTTCGCCGCTTTGCGGCTCGCAACGCTCCACGGCACTCCCTGGTACCGCCCAAAGAGGCCAGAGCAGGTGTAACGAGTAACGCCGATATTTTAGATAATATTCAGCCTTTTACCAATCGTTAACACGACTTTCTAAGGGCGTTAATTATCTCGTGCTACATTTGCATAGCGAAGGAACCGATGGGAAAGCCAATTATGTCACATATATTATTTAGCCCGGAAACCCGGGAAATAAAAAATGAAGTTCTCCTCCTTAGTAGCATGGTGGAAGAGGCAGTCATGGATTCTGTCTGGGCGCTGAAAGAGAACAATTTGGAGCGTTCTCAGCGGGTTCTCCTGAACGATATGAAGATCAATCGGCGGCGCTTCGAGATCGAAATATCCGGCATGGTGGTCATGGCAACCCAACAGCCGAACGGTCGCGAACTACGAACGCTGGCTGCCAGCCTGGATATCTGCTCCGAGCTGGAACGGATGGCGGACTATGCCAAAGAGATCGCCAACATCAACATCCGTTCTGAGGGGTTAAGCCTGCCTGCCATTGTGAGGGAGATTTATTCCATGGCAGAGAAGGCCGTGGATATGCTCCACCGGGCCATGACGACCTTTGCGGATGATGATATGCAGATGGCGCTGGCGATCATTCGGGAAGATGATATCATCGATGAGTGTTACACTAAGCTATATTACGAAGCAGTGAAGCATGTTTTGAGAGATCCTCGAAACATCGAGCGAGCGAACTATGTGATCTGGATCGCTCATAATCTTGAACGACTGGGGGACAGAACCACAAATGTTTGCGAACGCGTCATTTATATTGAGACAGGAGAACATTACGAAATCTCTCCCGTGCCTGGAAAATTCGGGCTTTCGCCTTTTTGAGCACTTATGGTGAGAATATCTGCCATCGACGTTGGATCCAATGCCATGCGCATGGTGGTGGGAGAAGTAGATGAAACCAGGCGGGTAAATGTCATCGAAAATATTCGCCTGCCTGTGCGTCTGGGTCAGGATGTATTCAGCAAGGGCTATTTGGAGGAGAAAACGCTCCAGCAGACCGAAGAGGCCTTCCTGCACTTTCGGCATGTGGCGGATGGTTTTAATGTTACCCGTATGCGGGCAGTAGCCACCAGTGCAGCGCGTGAGGCAGCCAACAACGATCTCCTGGTCGATCGGATCTTTCGAGCGACCGGTATCGAGATCGAAATTATCAGCGGAGAAGATGAGGCGCGTCTGATCCATACGGCGGTCACGCATGTGCTGGACCTCAAAAATAAACGGACTCTGCTGATCGATATTGGCGGGGGTAGCATCGAGGTAACGATTTCCAGCGGGCAGAACATCATTTCGACCGATAGCTATAATCTGGGAACGGTACGCCTATTGGAAACTCTGAATGCAGAGAGTAAGCCCAAACAGATGTTTGGGAAACTGGCACGTGAATTCGTGGAAGCCGCACGTTATCGCCTCGAGCGTGATATTGGGAAGGAGAAGATCCAGGTCTGTGTAGGGACAGGTGGAAATGTGGAAGAGATCGGGCGTCTGCGTCAAAAGTTGTTCAAAGCAGAGAGCGATCGCTTTGTTACCCTGGAAGAGATCGGACGGTTGATCGAACGTCTCAACAATATGAGTGTTGAAGAACGGATCCATAAATTGAAACTGCGCCCTGATCGGGCAGATGTCATCCTGCCCGCTTCGATCGTCTTGCATCTCATCGCCAATGAAGCGGGTGTCAAGCAGATCATGATCCCCAACGTTGGCTTGAAAGATGGCATTCTGCACGAGATCGCCGAGGAACTCTCGAAAAGCCTGGCGCCCCACAGAAGGGAGCAGGTCTGGGAATCGGCTCTGCACTTGGGGCGTAAATATCAATTCGACGAAGATCATGCCTGCCTCACTGCCAAGCTGGCAGGGCGTCTTTTTGAACAGTCCAAATCGCTCCACAACCTGAACGGGAACAACCTGCTCTTATTGGAAGTTGGCTCTCTTCTCCACGATATCGGGCATTTTATCAATACTGTTGACCACGACAAGCATGGTTACTACCTGCTCAATGCCAATCGCCTGATTGGATTGAGCTTGCGTGAACAGAACATTGTTGCCAATCTGGTTCGTTATCATCGCAAGGTTTCTCCTTCCACGGAAGATGAAGACTTTAAGGCCCTTCCCCAGAGGGATCGTCTGGTTATTTTCAAACTTTCTGCTCTCTTACGCCTGGCCGATTCGCTGGATATCAACCATACGGGGAAAGTAACGGATGTGATCCTGAGGGAAGCGAAAACGGGCTGGCGGATGAAGGTCTCCGGTGAGAAGGATCTGATGCTGGTGAACTGGGCCCTCGACAAGCGTAAATCACATTTTAGGGACGTGTTTGGCGTAAATCTCGAAGTGGATGAATAAAACATGATCGCACCCGAAACAAATGATAACTCCTCAACTTCCCCGATGAATCAATTCCTGCTGGAGGCGCTGGATCAGCGCTGGAAAAATTATCGTGCCGAACTCAAGCGCTGTCGAACCGAATTTTCCAATGAAGCAGTTCATGACCTGAGAGTCTCAGCCCGGCGCATCCTGGCGTTCATTCAACTCTTGAATACCATCTCGCCGCGCCCACGCCTGCAGAAATTGAACCGGGCGTTCAAGGAGCAGTTGGACGAATTCGACGAATTACGGGATACCCAGGTGATCCTTGCGGAACTTTCTGATACTCTGCAGGAATTACCACAATTGCAGGAGTTTCATAACTATCTGCAGGAGATCGAAAAGGGGCTGCTCAAGACTCTCCGTAAAAAACTAAAGGTGATCGACCTCTTTGATGTCTCCAAACGCATCCGCAGAATGCGCGAATCGCTAAAGGCGGAATCCGATAGCCAGCTGACGTTACCGGTCCTTCAAGCCGTGGACGATGCCTTCCTGGCCACCAAACAACGTCAGAACTGGATCACCCCTGCGGCCGCGACTACGATCCATCGGGTGCGTATCGCCTTCAAAACATTCCGTTATATGGTGGAGATCGTCCATCCCTTATTGAACGATTTTACACCTGAGAATCTAAAACGGATGCATGATTATCAATCCTTGATGGGTGAGATTCAGGATGTGGAAGTCATCATGCAGGCTCTTGCAGAGGCGCCTGCGCACCTCTCAACATTCGACCCTGAGCCTGTTCGCCGTTATTATGAGCGCTGCCATGCGGATGCCATTTCCGCCTACCTCGAAGCCATGAACCAACTCGATACCTTTTGGCGCCCCGCGCCGGATCAATCTTTTCCCTGGGAGAAATAACATGAACATTTATATCATTCGCCATGCCATTGCTGTAGATCAAGGAACGCCCGGTTATGAATCGGACAGCGAGCGCCCGCTCACCGACAAAGGGCGCAAGAAGATGCGCCAAACCGCGAAAGGCTTGCGCACTCTAGGTGTGGAATTTGATCTGATCCTCTCCAGCCCCTATGTGCGGGCGCGTGAGACCGCCGAAATCCTTGCGGAAGTATTCAAGATGAAGAAAAACATCACGTTTACCGAGAACCTGATCCCGTTGGGAAACCCTGAACTTTTGATTGGGGAAATCAATGAGAGCTATTCAGTAGATAGTATTGCTTTAGTGGGTCACGAACCGCATTTGAGCAGCCTTGTTGGTATACTTGTCGCCGAGAATGCAAAAATTGATATCACTCTTAAGAAAGGTGGAGTGTGTTACCTTTCGGCGGACGATCTGCACCATCATGATCATCGTGCGAGCCTGGAATGGCTGCTCACTCCCGGTCTACTGACAGAAATTGGCGAAAAATAAGAAAATCATGATCCCCGAGAACGTAGCTCTTTCTTCGCCGGCCCTGTATATCAACCGTGAACTGAGTTTACTTGAATTCCAACGGCGCGTCCTGGAAGAGACACTGGACGAGAGCAATCCATTGCTGGAACGGGTGAAATTTCTCGCCATCTTTGGCTCGAACATGGACGAGTTCTTCATGGTGCGTGTGTCGGGCATCCGTAAGCAGGTGGAAGCTCACATCATGGAAGTCTTCCCGGATGGTTTGACGCCGCCTGAAGTCCTGGCTGCAGCCCGTAAACTATCACTTGAGTTATACGAAAGTGCGTTACGCTGTCTCAATAAAAAAATCCTGCCGCAACTGGACAAGGCGGGAATCCACCTCGTGGATTATCACAAACTCACAGAACCACAAGCGAAGAAGGCTGACGATTACTTCAAGGAAGTCATATATCCGGTCTTGACTCCACTGGCGCTTGACCCGGGACATCCTTTCCCCCATATTTCAAACTTGAGTCTGAACCTGGCAATTGAGATCAGAGATAAGAAAGGCAACGAGAAATTCGCGCGCTTGAAAGTGCCGAATACGTTGGCCCGCCTAATCCCAATCAAACGTTCCTCCGGTGCAGCGCGCAAGGATGGCACGATTCCTTATCATCATTATTTTGTCTGGCTCGAGCAGGTGATCATGGCAAATCTAGCCTCGCTCTTTCCCGGCATGGAAGTTGTCGCCGCCTATCCCTTTCGCATCATCCGCGATGCAGATGTCCAGATCCAGCAAATTGAAGCAGATGACCTGTTGGAAACTATGGAACAAAATATCCGTAAGCGCAGATTTGCGTCGGTGGTACAACTGGAAATCTATGAGAACATGCCCGAGCATATTCGCGAGCTGTTGATCGAGAATCTCGAGATCAGACCTAACGATGTGTATGTCTTGCCCGCCCCGCTTGGATTGAGTAGCCTATGGCAGATCTATAACAATGTGGAACGACACGATTTGAAGTTCCCTCTCTATCATCCGGTTGTGCCCAAAGTCTTTAAAGATGCGACACTGGCCGGCGAAATCTTCGATGTGATCAGGCAGGAGAATATCCTGTTACATCAGCCTTATGATTCATTCAATCCCATCATCGATTTTCTGCGGGCGGCGGCGCGCGACCCAAACGTGCTGGCGATCAAACAGACTGTTTACCGTGTCGGACAAAATGCACCGGTAGTGGACATGCTGCTTGAAGCCGCGGAACGTGGCAAGCAAGTTGCTGTTCTCGTAGAGCTCAAGGCGCGTTTCGATGAAGAGAGTAATATTAGCTGGGCACGGATGCTTGAGCAGGAAGGTGTCCATGTTGTTTATGGATTGGTCGATCTCAAGGTCCATTGCAAGATCATCATGGTGGTGCGCAAGGAAGGCGAGGGCATCCGCCGTTATGTTCATCTTGGGACAGGAAATTACAACGCCGTCACTTCACTGATCTATGAAGATATGGGACTGTTTACCTGTGACGAAGCGATTGCCTCGGATATCACGGACCTGTTCAATCATCTGACCGGTTACTCTACCAAGAACGATTTCAGGAAATTACTTGTGGCTCCTTTCAATCTCCGCAGCGGATTGGAAAAACTGGTCCGACGCGAGATTGAACACGCCCAAGCTGGTCATAAGGCACATCTTATTTTTAAAGTCAATGCCATTGTAGACCCACGCTTTGTTGAGTTGCTCTATGAAGCTTCACGGGCCGGCGTAAAGATTGACTTATTGGTGCGCAGTATGTGCTCCTTGAAACCTGGCATCAAAGGGGTGAGTGAAAACGTGAGGGTTGTAAGTATCGTTGGACGTTACCTTGAACATAGCCGCGTGTATTATTTCCATAACGGCGGGCAGGAAGAGATTTACATGGGTAGTGCCGATTTGATGCAGCGTAATCTCGATCATCGTGTGGAAGTGCTGTTCCCTATCGAAAATGCGGAGCACATCCGCTATCTGCGCGATAAGATGCTGGAGACTTATCTAAAAGACAATATGCGTGCCCGTTTAATGCAGGAAGATGGAACGTACGTACGCCTTAAGTCGCCAGGCGCAGATAAAGCGGTGGATGTGCAGGAATTTTTTATGACCCATTATCGAGGCAGAAAAGCCTGAGAGTAGTCTTTACTGGGGGATTGTGAAATAAAACGTGCTGCCTGTACCCTCGCGACTCTCCACCCAAATTTTCCCTCCATGGGCTTCGACAATGTGTTTGGCAATGGATAAGCCCAGCCCTGTTCCATTGCCTGTCCTGGATTTGTCAACTCGATAGAACCGCTCGAAGATACGAGGGACCTCATCTGCTGGGATCCCAACTCCTGTGTCCCGCACCGCAAAGCGTATCGACTCGTCATCAGGTTGCGCGAAAAGAACGATTTCGCCGCCTGGGCGCGTGAACTTGACCGCGTTATGGATGAGATTGACCAGCACTTGTTCAAGTCTCTGTGAATCGATCTGAACGGTCGGCAGATCATTTGCACATTCCACGCGCAGGCTGAGGTCGGCGCGCTCGGCTTGGAGTTGCATCCGCTGGGAGGCAGAGGCAAGCAGATCGTACGCCGCCACCGGCGAACGATCCAGAGAGAATCGTCCCGATTCGATCTTGGAAAGCTCCAGCAATTCATTTACCATTTGAGTCAGGGCATCCACTTCGATCTGAATCTGGTCTACGAACCGGCGCGCGGCGGGCGGATCATCCAATGCCCCATCCTGGAGCGTTTCGGCAAGGGCTCTCAGCGAGGCGAGTGGTGTGCGAAGCTCGTGGGAGAGGTTGCTGACAAAGTCTCTTCGCACGGTTTCCAGGCGCCGCAAACGGGTGAGGTCCTGAACCAGCAGCAGGCTGCCGCTGGTGTGCTGATCAGGAATGACCACCAGCTGCAAAAATTGATGGCGTGTGGGAACCTCGACCGAGTCACTTTGCATCTGACCTGTTTGCTGGCAGCGTCGCCAGGCTTCCACAAGCTGGTGGTTACGGACAACTTCGACAATACTATGGCCGACGGGATTAGCGAATTGAAAGAGCCTGCCGGCAGCTGGGTTGGCGAATTGAATCAGTCCATGGGCATCCGCGATCAGCACGCCATCCGTGATTTGGTCGAGGACGGTCGCAAGACGCGAACGCTCTGAATCCAATATCGAATGTTGAACATCGAACCTTGAAATGAGTGAGGAAATTGCGCTGGAAAGGTCTTCGAGTTCCTTTGTGTTGTTGGAAACTTCTTCAGGTTTTTGGCGAATGGATTTAGCGTATTCGTTCAGGTTCTGGCGTAAGGTGTAATATCGCCATGCATACCACCCGGCGACGATGAGAACGATCGTTGCGAATAGAAGAGCGTAATTCATCCCTCAAACCGATATCCCCCGCCTCTGACCGTCACAATCCGCTCTGGCTTGCTTGAATCGCTTTCGATCTTTTGTCGCAGCCAGCGCACATGCACATCAACCGTGCGGCTGTCTCCGATAAAGTCCCAGCCCCACACGCGCTCAAGTATAAATTCGCGCGAGAGCATCTGTCCTTTGTGCTCGGCAAAGAAGACCAGCAATTCGTACTCCTGAGGTTTCAGCGGCAGGGGCTCGCCATGGAGAGTCACTTCGCGGCGGGTGAGATTGATCACGAGACTTCCGAATGCCAATTTCTCCTGCTGCTTTTCATCCACTTTGGATTTATCGAGTTCTTCGCGCAGTAAGCGCGAACGTCGTAATTGTGCTTTGACGCGCGCCATTAACTCGCGCATGGAGAAGGGCTTGGTCAGGTAATCATCCGCACCTACTTCGAGCCCGACGACGCGGTCGATCTCATCATCGCGGGCAGTGAGCATCAGGATGGGAGTGATCATTTCCTTGCGCAGAATACGACAGACCTCAAAGCCATCTATTTCAGGGAGCATCAGGTCCAGGACGATCAAATCGGGCTTCAACCGCCGTGCCGACTCAAGCGCAGAGCGACCGTCACCAACGGACTCCACAGTAAAGCCGTCCTTTTTTAAGTTATAGGAAAGCGTATCACGCAGGGCGGGTTCGTCTTCAACGATGAGAATGGATTCAGGCATAGTTTATTACTCTTCAGGCAAAAGTCTCCAACCGTAATTGTTAACAAACTATACCATAAGACATTTTTGTCGAAGTTAAGGTCTTGTTAATGTATGAGAGTTGCCTGATCAAGTGACTCTCAACATATTGTCTGTCTTATTTTGTCACTACAATCTGAGCTCCACTGCCGCCGCAATCAGCTCCGTCTTTTCCTCGGCATATCCATACGGTTATCATATATGTACCTTGCTTTCCGAAGGTATAGTCAAATGTGCCACCGGAATCAGTCACAGATTTTCCCAACTGCTGGCCACCGGAATACACTTTCCAGGTGTAATAGCATGCTCCATTACGGCATACATAGGTCTGTCCATCAGAATCAGTCAAATAGGAAGCTCGCGCATCCAGTTTTACGGTGAGAGGCTTCCTTCCTGAGGTTTTGTCCACCTCCAGCAGCACGATCAATTTCGGCTGGGGAATCAGTGTCATTGTTTCAGACGAAACGGCGGTTGCAGTGAGTGCGCTCGTGAAGGACGGCAAAATAGTTGGTGATTGTGTGTCTGTAGGTATGATGGATGTACTGGTGATAAATGGTGTCGGCGATAATGTTGCGATGGGAGCAAGGGTAGGAGGCGGGGTGGATAGTTTTGAAGAGATGAACGGCAATAAGGTTGGTAAAGCAACGATGATTGCGGCGATGGCAGTTATGATTGCCGCCGTTATTTGCGGATTAAGATTCTTTCCAAGTTTGAAAATGGCGGTAAAAAGAGAATTTGCTTCCACTTTTGTTTTATTCTCTTTCGTACTCGCGCTGTTTGCAGAGATTTCTTCGTTGTCCATGATATCCTCCTAAATTTGCTTGATGAGCGCCTATGAATGATCTTATGATTTCGTGTCTTATTGAAATGTGATTGGGTATTCGCAATTGAGGGAATCTAGACGATAATCCCTGTTGTCTAACCAAATAATATCCACCTGCGAGCGCCAGGTTCCAATATACGTATCCAAGACAGCCTTCAAATGAAAAGGAAACACTCGTAGGGTAATATATATGGAATTTGAAACGCATTTTCAACTTTTCCCGTTCTTTCGTGAGTAAAATTAGTCCAATTCTCCTCATCTAGCCAACATGCCTCAAGAATTCTATTTCGACTGGCACTGGGATCTTCACTCCCCACCCGAAGCGATCTGGCCGCTGGCGTCAGATACAAATCGCTTTAATCGTGACACGGGTCAGCCTGAAATCGAAATGCTTGACAACGTAAAAGGCACCAAACATCTGCGGATGAAACTTCCGATCATCCAGGTGGAATGGGAGGAAGAGCCTTTCGAATGGACGTATCCGTATTCATTTGGCGTTCTGAGAACCTATAGCAAAGGTCCCATCAATGAAATGCGCGTGCAGGTCAACTTTGATCCGCGAGTGGAGGGTGGCACACACGTCCGCTACCAAACGTGGATGAAGACGGGTAACATCCTGGCACGGCTTGCCCTTCCCTTTGTGATTGGCGTCATCGCCAGGAACAGGTTCGAGAGAGCCTTACGCGTCTATGATCGTCTCGCCAACCAGCGCGATTCGGTGATTACGCTCGCACGTCCGCGCGGACTCAGCGCGAAAGGCCGCGCCCGTTTCAAATCTCTGAGTGAGACGGTCATTCAGCAGGGGACAGATCCGTCATTGATAACGCATCTTGAAGATTTTTTGGATAGCTCTGATGATTTGTCCATCCAGCGGATTCGACCCTATGCGCTTGCCGACCATTGGGAAGAGAATCGGCGCGCGGTACTTGAGATGTTCCTGCGTGCTACCCGGGCAGGTATCTTCGATATGTTTTGGGATTTGCTTTGCCCATCCTGCCGCGGCACAACGGAAGGACATACCAATCTCGGCGATGTGCATAGTCGCTCGCATTGCAGCACCTGTCAGATCGATTTCAGCGTGAACTTCGATCACAACATTGAGGTGGTCTTCCGGCCGAATCCCTCCGTGCGGACAGTGGAATTCGATGCCGCGTTCTGTGTGGGGAGTCCACAATTGCAGCCGCATGTGGTGATGGCGCAGAGTATTTCGCCGCTGCATTCGCTGCCTGTCAATCTAAAACTCGAAACGGGACGTTATACCTTACGCGCCTCGAATGTGCCAGGATCCATCTCTTTGTTTGCGGACGCGGATGGATCGCCCAAAACGGATATCCGTGTGACTTCATTCGGATGGCCGCCTGAACAGGGATACGTCTCGCTCCTGCCGACCCTCAACCTGATCAACGCCACCGACGCGGAGCAAACCTTTCAACTGGAGCGCACTGCCTGGAGCGACCAGGCTTCAACCGCTGCAGATGTGACTGCACTCCAGGTCTTCCGCGATCTCTTCGCGAGCGAAGTGGTGAGACCGGGCGAAGAGATTTCCATTGGTTCCGTCACTTTGATGTTCACCGATTTGCGCGACTCGACTCGCTTGTATCGCAGGATCGGTGATGCTTCCGCCTTTGGACGAGTGCGCGAGCATTTCGCGATACTGGAAAAATCGATCGCTTCTGAGGGCGGCGGGATCGTCAAGACGATGGGGGACTCGGTCATGGCAACATTTCGTAACCCTGTCGCTGCATTGCGCGCCGTTTGGAACGCGCAAACGCAGATTGCCGAGTATGGCGAACCGATGCTCTGGCTCAAGGTTGGTTTGCACAAAGGACCCTGTATCGTCGTCAATTTGAATGATCGTTTGGACTATTTTGGCTCGACGGTCAATATCGCGGCGCGTTTACCAGGTTTCTCCAAGGGTGGCGAATTGATCTTATCGGATGAAATCCATGCTGACCCCGAGATACAGGAGTTTCTTGCACAAGCCCCAAAACCCAATTCAGTAAGCTGCTTTACCGGAGACCTGAAGGGATTCGATGAGCCATTTACGATGTGGAGGTTAACGGTTTAACTTAAGAAGTGGGGAGTTGTTTTGCTTGTTTATCGAATGCTTTTCCGATCTGCAATGAGAGCAGCGCGAATATCACCATTGCAAAGGGAGCGATACCTAACAGTATCCAAAATTGTTTCCAATCCAATATATTTTCATTGATCGCACGGCGAAATAGATAAAATGAAAAGGGGAGGGTGATTACAGTTGCGGTAATTACTCCCGGGCTATACATGCGGAATCGTAGTGTTGAAGCAATATGAGGGATAAACGCGTTGAAAAGCAAAATTGCTTGGATTGCTAATACGATCAAGCAGCCTGTTTGGTTCGCTAAATATTCGACCCCAAAATACGTCACTAGAAATCCGGCCAGAGTTAAGAAAGTCACTGCAATGACGAACTGACGAGTGGAAGCGGTCGGATGAATTTTCAACGGGAGGCGCTGCGACCAGTTTTCCATGAAGGGTGCCTCTTCTATATTATGCAATGCGAAGAAGACCGGTACCAGCCAGAGGAGGCGATCAAATGGAATCGAGTCGAGGAAGGACATTCGTATCTTAGCTGAAATAAGGTGACAGTCACTTTCGCAAAGAGAGTGACTGTCACCTTGATTATTTTCGAGAAGGTAGGTGAAACATTTCTGTTTGCGAAAGGGAGCTCGTTAATTGTTCTGAATCTAGAGCCATCACGCGGCTTGGGGCAAAGAATGCAAAATCGAAGTTTGTTTCATCGCCTGCTTTTTTATTGGGGATTGGCATGAGTCTTGCAGTAAGAGGTTTGTCGAGTCGCAAAGCTAAAGCACAAAGATCTAATAATAAAGGTGTGATTTGCTCAGCTGTTGTATCGCCTGGTAATGGGATCGTATCCAAGCCAGTTCCACACACAGCAGAATAAAGCAATGCATCCTTGATCGTTAGTATCCCTTCTGCGGCGCGTTTGGCCAGGACAGAATCCTCAAGGATCGGCTGCATGAATCCGCTAAAGCCGGTATGGAGGAAATCCGCGCGATCGATGGCTTCGGTTAATATTGCGGCAGCCGCCAGTGAACCATGCAAACCAA
>Ga0065705_10104559_pt1 | contig 13374 bp, 11 predicted proteins | sample SwibulcommuniRL2_FD_59092 | JGI IMG/M metagenome (GOLD analysis project Ga0065705, IMG submission 59092) | Bulk soil microbial communities from switchgrass field near Rose Lake, East Lansing, Michigan, USA - RL2 Bulk Soil v2 (version 2) | ecosystem: Environmental > Terrestrial > Soil >...
TACGGGCTACTGCGGCCGCGTCGGCGTCCACGAGCTGATGCTCGTGAACGACGAGCTGCGCGACGTGATCGTGGCCGGCGGCAGCGTCGCCGAGTTGCGGCGAATTTCGGCCAGCTACGGAATGGTGACGCTCCGGCATGACGGCTTCCGCAAAGTCCGCGAGGGGCTGACGAGCGTCGAAGAAGTGATTCAAGTCGCCGGCGAAATTCCCGCCATGAACGAGAAGAAATCTCCCAACATTCGCGAAACGACGTTCTCCTTGCCGCCGCCGCCGGCAAAGAACGAACTCTCCGAGGAAGTTGAAGCGTAATCGCATTGAACCAAACCATGCAGACCTTCACATATCAAGCACGCGATCCGCTGGGCAAGTTGATTGAAGGCACGCTCGACGCCTTGTCGCGCGACGAGGCTTCCGCGCGCCTCAAGCGCGACGGCCTCGCCATCGTTGCCCTCGAGGAGGAATCCGGCGGTTTCGAACTTTTGCCGCGGCGGATCAGCCAGGCCGACATCATCTATGTCACGAGCCAACTCGCCGTGATGGTCGATACGGGGATCAACCTTTCCACCGCGCTAGGCAGCATCGCCGAGCAAGAGAAAAGCCCGACGCTCAAATCGGTGCTGACCGACCTCCGCGCCCGCGTCGAAGGGGGCGACGATTTCTCGTCGGCTCTCGCTCGCCATCCCCAGCACTTCGACAAGACCTATGTGGCCCTCATCAAGGCGGCCGAACAGACCGGCACCCTGAGCGAGATGCTCGAAACCGTCTCCGGCTACTTGCGCGGGCGGCTCGAAATGCGGCAGAAAATCCGCGCCGCGATGGCCTATCCCTCGATCATGGCGGTGCTGGCCGTCGGCGTCACCATTTTCCTGCTGACCTACATTCTCCCGAAGTTCGAGCCGCTCTTCAGCCGCAAGGGCGTCAAGCTTCCGCGTCCGACCATTGTCATGATGGCCGCCTCCGACCTCTTGACCGACTATTGGCCGGCCTGGGTCGCGCTGGCCGTGGCCCTGCTGGTGACCTATTTTGTCGGCCGCCGAACGGAATCAGGCCGCCAGGTCATCGACTGGATCAAGATACACCTGCCGGTCATCGGACCCATGACTCGCAAGATCACGATCAGCCGGGCCATTCGCACGCTGGGCACGATGGTTGGCAGCGGCGTCTCGATGCTCGACTCCATCCGCCTGACCGCGGAAGTTTCGAGCAACTACTACTACGAGCAGGTCTGGCTGCGCGTGCTCGAGTCGATCACGCAGGGCAACCGCATCGTCGATTCCCTCAAAGGAGAGCCGCTCTTCCCGGCGACCCTCGTGCAAATGATCGGCGCGGGCGAAGAGACCGGCAAACTCGACACCGTGCTGGCCAAGGTCAGCGGCTACTACGACCGCGAGGTCGAAACGTCGCTTAAAGCGACGACCAGCCTGATCGAGCCGCTGATGATCTGCGCCATGGGCTTCGTCGTGGGGGGCATCGCCCTGGGACTTTTGATGCCGATCTTCCAACTCAGCCGGCCCGGAGCGTAGGACAACCGACTCGGTTGTCCGCCTTCGAGAAGGACAAGCGAGACGCTTGTCCTACGTGGCCACTGGCCCATTCTGCCTACATTCCCGGCCGGACCGGCAGGGGGCGGCGGGCGCGGCGCTCGGCGCGCAGGCGGGCCCGACGACGAATCTCGCTCGGCTTCTCATAATACTCGCGGCGGCGCATTTCCTTTTTGATCCCGCTGCGTTCCACCAATTTTCGAAAGCGGCGGACCGCCTCTTGAATGCTCTCGCGGTCCCGCACAATCAACTTGACCATCGGCCCTCCATACTGGTTTGGAATCGACTCAATACCTAATCGTCTTGACGTAAATAGGGAAAGCTCAACAGTTTACATCGCAATCTGCCGGGCTGTCTAGCGGTCCTCGCCGGCCCGCTGCCGGAGGCATCCCAAGTTGTGCTTCCACAGGCATCCCAAGTTATTGATCGGCAACGACTTGGGAAAGATGTTATTCTCCTCGCTTCGAAAGCCGCAACTTGCCTGCCCTGCCAACCGCGCTTCCTGACGCACCATGAGTCCAACTCCCCCGCCGACCGCGGAAGCAACATCGCTCGCCGCACGCATTGGGTTGGCGGCCGGCCCAGTCGCGGCACTGACCATTTTCTTTCTGCTTCCCAGCGGCGAGGGAGGCCTGCCCCACGGCGCGCGGGCCTGCGGAGGCGTCGCGACCCTCATGGCCATCTGGTGGATGACCGAGGCCCTGCCCTTGGAGGCAACCGCCCTCCTGCCGCTGGTGCTGTTGCCAATCACGGGTGTCTATGCTGCGGGCAGTCCCGCCGGCAGCCCATTCGGGCGGGCCGCCGCCCCCTTTGCCGATCCGGCGATCTTCCTGTTTCTCGGCGGCTTCATGATCGCGCTGGCGATTGAAAAGTGGGGCCTGCACCGGCGAATGGCCCTGCTGACAGTGCTCGCCGTCGGCACTTCTCCCGCGCTCTTGATTGGCGGTTTCATGCTGGCCACGGCTCTCGTGAGCATGTGGATCAGCAACACCGCCACCACAGTGATGATGCTGCCAATTGGCCTGTCCGTCGTGACTCTGTTGCAATCGCGACTCACAAATCCTCCAGCCTCCGAATTCCGATCTCCCGAGTCTCAGCTCCCGCTTCCCGATTCCCGCAGCACCACAGAGGTCATTCCCTACAGTGCTGACTCCCGATCCCCGACTCCCGCTCTCCACGCCTCCGACGCCGCCAACTTTGCCACCTGCCTGCTTCTGGGCATCGCCTACGCTGCCAGTCTTGGCGGCTTTGCCACGCTGGTCGGCACCCCTCCCAACGTGTTTTTCAAAGGCTACATGGTCAGCCGCAATCTTCCCATCGATTTCTTTCGGTGGATGCTCTTTGCCACGCCGCTGGCCGCTGTGTACCTCGTCCTCGCCTGGCTGCTCATGACCCGGTTGCTATTTCCGATGCGCATGCCGAGCATTCCCGGCGGCCGCGAATTGATCGTGGACGAATACCGCAAGCTGGGACCGGTGAGCCGCGGCGAGTGGACGGTGCTCATTGTGTTTTTGTGTACTGCCACGCTCTGGATTTCGGGTTCCTATCTGAAAACGTGGCCCGGCCTCGTGGCGCTCGTCCCTGCCGTGAAATCGCTCGACGATCCGCTGGCGGCCATGCTCGGCGCGATCGCTTTGTTTCTGATTCCGGTCAACCTGGCCCGCGGACAGTTCGCCCTCGACTGGAAGACGGCCATCAAGCTGCCGTGGGGCGTGCTGCTGTTGTTTGGCGGCGGACTGAGCCTCGCCGCCGCGATCACCGACAGCGGCCTGGCCACCTGGATCGGCCAGCAGGTCTCGGCACTTAAAGCCCTTCCGACCTACTGGCAGATTACGCTGATCGTCGCGCTGATCGTCTTTACCGGCGAACTAACGAACAATCTCGCGGCAGTGGTTGCCCTGCTCCCCATCTTGTTCGAGGTCGCCCGGGGCCTGGAGGTCGATCCTCGGCTTCTCTGCGTGCCCGCCGTAATCGCAGCCAGTTGCGGCTTTATGCTCCCCGTGGCCACGCCCCCCAATGCGATTGCTTTTGCCACGGGGCACATCCGCCTGGGTCAGATGATCCGCGCGGGTTTCCTCCTTGACCTGCTGGCCGTCGGGTTCATCCCCGCATGCGTCTATCTGCTCGGGTGGCTGTTGGAGATCAAGCTGTAGAGTCGCCTTTCGCTCCGCGAAAGGACGTGGAATCTGCAATCTGAAACGGCCCCTACGGCTTCTCTTCTTTCTTCGCCTTCTTCTTGCTCCGATCGGCCTTGAGCGCTGCCTTCTCCTCGTCATTCAGCTTGCCGTCGCCATCCTTGTCGTAGAGCTTGATCAGGGGATTGACTTTTTTCTTCGACTTTTCACCCTCGCCCGCAGGCGCGTTGATGCCTTCTGGCAAGCCGCCGAGGTTGCCTCCTCCGAATCCGCCTCTGGCAGGCCCGCCACCCGCCACAGGCCCACTGCCTTTGCCTGGACCGCCGACCCCGCCGCCGCGCATCTTTTGCCAGGCCGCCTGGGCCGCGAGTCGTTCCGCGTCGCTCAGCTTGCCGTCTCCGTCTTTGTCGAACTTCTTGAGAAACTCTTCCGAACCGGGGAGCACGCCTGAACCGGTCAGCAAACCACTTTTCTTCAGTTCCTCAGCGGCCGCCAGCTTCTCCGAGTCCGAGAGGACGCCGTCCTTGTTGGTGTCGAACTTCTCCAAGAGCTTTTTTTGCATCTCGGTCGCGACTTTGGCTGGATCCGGCTTCTTGACGTCGTCAGCCGCCGCGATTCCCGCGCAGATTCCTGCCAGCATCAGGCCCACCAGCAATATGCGTTTCATGACGGTCGTCCCCTTGGTGCCACTTTCCTGAATTGCCTTTCAGCATACTCCAAAGCCCCACCCATTGGCTAGCATTTGTGCTCTTTGGTTGCCCTTCGCTCAGCGAAAGGAGGTGCATTCATCCGGCCGCGTGCCACTCCGCCGGTTTGTTGCGCGCCAAGGAAGGCGAATGCTACACTATTGCGCGGCATCCGTCCTTAAGCTTTGCTGGCTCCCCGTCCCGCCATTAGGTGCCCCCGTGCCCTCGCTGTATGAGCGATTGCTGGGTGCTCACTACCACGAGTTGGCGCACGTCCTCCAGAAATTCCACGCCGCCGACAGCCATGGCACGGCCCGCGGCCGGCTCGCCGTTGAGCATGGCTCGGGAAAAGCCGCCCGACTGCTAGCGTGGGTGATGCGGCTGCCGGAGGAGACCGAGCAGGTCGATGTGACCCTCCAGATCTCGACGGACAAAGATTGTGAGCTGTGGGAGCGGAAGTTCGGCTCACGGAAGCTCCGCACGCGATGCAGCGCCTGGCGGGGTCTATTGATCGAATCGATGGGGCTGGTTGTTTTGGGATTTGAACTCGCGGTCGAGGAAGGGGGCCTGCGATTTATTCACAGGCGAGCTTGGCTTCTGGGAATTCCCCTGCCGCAGTGGTGCGCGCCGCGCGCGTCGGCGCAGGTCACGCCGGCCGGTGAGCGCTGGAAAATCGACCTAAAGCTCGTGCATCCGCTGCTGGGGCCAATCGTGCGCTATCACGGCACGATGGCGCCAGCGCCGGCGGAAGCCTCAATGACCAAGCACCAATGACCAACGGCAGTCGTTCACATTGGTCATTGGGATTTGGTCGTTCACGGCCTGTGCCGCGGCACCTCGGCTTTGAAATCCCCGAGGCTCGACCAGTGCAGCCGGCGGTTGAGATCGACCTCGGCCACGGCCACTTCGCCCCACTCTTTAGCCGTGGCAAGCTGCTTGCCGTCGTGGCCGAAGATGGCCGAGACCATCCAGTTTGCCGACGGCTCGGTATAGGTGCTGCTCACCACATAGACGTGGTTTTCGCAGGCCCGCGCCGAAACGAGCGAGGGATTGCAGCCCCACACCGGGAAAGCAATCACTTCGGCTCCACGGTTACTCAGCTCCCGAGCCACTTCCGGGAAAAAGCCGTCGTAGCAAACCATCATTCCCACGCGGCCAAATCGCGTGTCGAACACGGGATACTCGCTGCCGGGTTGAAGACCCGCCTCGATTTCCGCTCGCGGCAGGCAGACCTTGCGGTACTTGCCGGCGACGTTGCCGTCGGGGCCGATCAGCACCGCGACGTTGTAAACCAAATGGCTCTCGCGCTCGACCAGGCCTGCGACAAGATACAGATCGTGTTTTTTCGCCAGTTGGCCGAAGTACTCGGTCGAAGGACCGGGGATTGCCTCGGCACATTCAGCCATCGTTAGACCCGTGCCGTAGAAGGTCAGTGTTTCGGGCAGCACGACGAAATCGGCCTTTTGCTCGGCAGCCTTCTCGACGAGCGGAGCGAACAGGCGGCACTTCTCGGCCGGCGTCTTTCCCTGCCGCGGCTGATAGTGGACTGTCGCCAGCCGGACGATCCGCGGCTGCGGCGGCTGGACTTCCTTCAATGCGACATCACTCCAGATGACCCGACCATTAGCTGCCCACCGATAGTGCAGCTCGACAACAGCTTTCGCCGCTTTTGGCGGGGCCTGATAGGTGTCGGAAACTTCGGTCCAGCCATCCTTGTCTGTGGACTTGTCGGTTGGATATTCGGGCTCAGCCCGCGGCCGTTTACCAGGCGCATAGGGAGCGTCCGACACTTCCTCATGGGTCACGGCCTGGCCCTTGTCGTCCTGCCAGAGGACGCGCACCAGAGCTGCCCGCCGCGGCGTCTCGATGTGCTCCGCCTTGCGCCAGGCCTCGAAGCGGTAATGCTTGCCGCCGCTCACGTCGAATGTCTTTTGCCACCAGCCGGCAAGCCCTTCGCGCTGGTCCGCTGAAATGACAAGCGCCCCAGCGTTGCCGCGTCCTGCGTGCGCGTCGATCGCAAAGCTCGGCTTGATCTCGTCCCGCGGCGCGGCGCCCGTCCAGCCCTTTGTCCAGCCTTCAGGAAGGTCAGCGCCGGTGGCGACGGTGACGAATGCGAATAGCGATGCCACAAGCAAGATCGGCGTAATGCGATGCATGTTGAGTACTCCTTCGACAGCCATACGATGCCCCAAGTGTTCCATGACTGGGACAAAAACGCAACGAGCGGCGAAACATTTGCAGGCCTGGCGGCCAGACGTGTATGCTGCTACCACTGCCCGCCCCGTGGCCTTTCGCTCGGCGAAGGGTCCCCTCCCGCCTTGGAGCCCGCCGATGTCGTCCAGCAAATGGTACGTCGCTGCCTTTGTCCTGCTTGCAACTTGCGCTCAAGCCGCTGACGGACCCGCGGTGATTCGCTCGACCAATAGCGGCCCGTGGTCGGCCGGCGCGACGTGGGAAGGGGGTCAGGTTCCCGGCGAGGGCGCGCGGGTGTTGGTGGTTAGCGGCCACACCGTGACTTACGACGTGTCCAGCGACGCCGTCATCCGGGCGATCAACGTCTCGGGTACGCTCGCCTTCGCCCGCGACCGCAACACGCTGCTGAACACGGGCCTGATCAAAATCGAGGCCAACGACGACTTCAGCGAAAACGGATTCGACTGCGAAGGGCATTTCGACGATGTCGATCCCGATAAGCCGCGGGCGACCCTTCAAGTCGGCACGCCCAACGAGCCGGTTCCGGCCGAGCACAAGGCGGTGATCCGGCTGCACGCGATCGAGGGGCTCGATCCGCAGTCCTGCCCCGCTATCGTCTGCTGCGGCGGGCGAATGGATTTTCACGGCGCCCCGCTCTGCCGCACCTGGGTCAAACTGGGAGAAATGGTCAAGAAGGGCGCGACGGAAGTGGTCTTGTCCGAGAATGTGACCGGCTGGCGGGTCGGCGACCAGGTCGTGCTCACGTCCACAAGCTGGGACGATCAGAAGGAAGACTGCTCGGAGCCGCGCACGATCAAGGCGATTGAAGGCAGCAAGATCACGCTCGATGAGGCGCTGAAGTACGACCACTTGGGCGAAGGCGACGAGCGCGGCGAAATCGCCAATCTCTCGCGAAACGTCGTGGTCGAGTCGGCCGATCCGGCTGGCATCCGAGGGCACACGATGTATCACCGCGGCTCAACCGGCGCGATCAGCTATGCCGAATTCCGCCACCTAGGCAAGAAAAACACGCTCGGCCGCTACAGCCTGCACTATCACCTCTGCGGCAATTCGATGCGCGGCAGCTACGTCATCGGGGCCTCAATCTGGGACAGCCACAACCGCTGGCTCACGATCCACGGCACGAATTACCTCGTGGTCCGCGACAACGTAGGCTTTCGCAGCGTCGGCCACGGATTCTTCATGGAGGACGGCACGGAAGTCTATAACGTTCTCGACCGCAACCTGGCCATCGCCGCCCGCGAAGGCAAGCGGCTACCCAAGCAGGTGCTGCCATTCGACGCCAACAACGGGGCCGGCTTCTGGTGGGCCAACAGCCTGAACACCTTCACGCGCAACGTCGCGACCGATTGCGGCGAGTACGGATTCCGGTACGAGGCCACGCCGTCGTCGTCGTTCGACATCGCCTCGCCTGAGGTGATGCAGCCCGACGGGAGCTACCGGAAGACCGACATCCGCCAGCTCCCGTTCGTGCGGTTCGACGGCAACGAGGCCCACAGCACGTTCGGCCTCTACGGCATCAACCTGGGGGACGGCGTCCGCGGCGTCGGGCCCGATCGCCAGCACCCGTTCATCATGCGGAACACGAAAATCTGGAACGTCCACTACGGCCTTCGCCCGCAGGCGCCGTCGCTCTTGGTCGAAAACATCTCCATCAAGTCGCACTACGGCGTGTATCACCCGAATTACGACAACCACGTCTATCGCAACGTCACGATCAAGAACAGCGGCACCGAGCCCTTCAACCGCGGCCATGACGACGACAGCGAGCAGCACGGCGTACTGACCGTCGATGGCCTGGTGTTCGACAATTGCCGCTCGGGCGGTATGCCGCTGATCCAGATTTCCGACGACAACAGCAACGGCAAGGCCGAGTCGCACTTCCGCGGCGTGCAGACGACCAATTGGGACCAGCGCAGCCGGCGGCGCGAAGCCTCGATCGTCAATCTGGGCGGCGGACCGCGGCCCCAGCCAAAGACCGAAAAGGGAGTGCCGGTCTATCTGCACGACTGGTTCGGCTCGGGCCGGACCGCGCTGGTGGTCAGCACGCGCAGCCCCGAATACAAGGCCGAGCCCAACCGCTTCCACGAAGAGGCGCCTCTGACGGGCGACGAATCGCGCGTGGCCGAGGTGACCGGCGTCGATTTCCCCGAGCTGCTCGCACCGGTCGATGACTTGCCACCACAAACGGTTATTACGCATGTGGCGCGCGTAGGCGATACGATTCTGATTCGCGGCTCGGTGGCCGACAACGGGCCGATCAAGCGGGTTGTGGTCAACGGCCAGGAAGCCAAACTCGACGACGCCAGCGGCCAGTGGGAGATCAGTCTTCCGCCCGCCGGCAAGGCCCCGCTCGAGATCGCTGCCCATAGCGAGGATGCGGCAGGCAACGTCGAACAGCTTGCGCACAAAATCAAGCTGTAGATTTGCATTTCGCTGCGCGAAAGCTTGGAGAGCGAAACGCACCGCTGGACGGGCATGCTGTTACAATGAGCACCAGAGTCGTGCTATCGCTCGTCCTGATGGCGATCGCCGGCTGCAGTAGGGGAGGGGAAGCGATGGATGTCAAAGGCAAAACGGGCCCTGCACCGCCTGGCGCTACCGCTAAGGCCAAACTGGTGGTCACGTCGCCTGCGTTCACCGAGGGGCAGCCGGTTCCCAAGGAGTACACCGGCGAAGGGGCCGATCGCTCGCCGCCGCTTAGCTGGTCGGGCGCACCGGCGCAGACCAAGGAATTCGCGCTCCTCGTGTCCGATCCCGACGCGCCGGCCGGAACTTGGTATCACTGGGTGCTCTACAACCTGCCGGCGACCGTCACTTCTCTCCCCGAAGGGCTGCCGCGGCAGGCGGTGCTCACAGAGCCCGTCAAGGCACGGCAGGGGCTCAACTCGTGGTCCTCGGGCAACGTCGGTTATCGCGGGCCAATGCCGCCGCCGGGACACGGCCGGCATCGCTATTACTTCACGGTCTATGCGCTCGACGCGCACCTCGAGCTAGCGCCAAACCTGGCCACTCCGCAGGCCTTTCAGAAGGCTCTGACGGGTCACGTGCTGGCCGAAGGGCAGCTCCTGGGGACGTACGAACGCAAGTAGTGATGCCGCCCTTTATTTCGGCATGCGATCGCCGGTCAGACCGCGGCGGCGCTCGGGAGGGAAGAGCTGGCGGTCCTCAAGCTCCGGGTCATACTGCGTCCAGGTCTCGTAAAACGAGGTAGCGCGGACCAGGCGGGGCCCATTCACGTCGTCCCAGAGCATTTGATAGCCGCCGCGCAGCCAGTCGCGCTCGGGCGTTTGAGCCGGCGACTTCCAGAGCCGCCAGGCCACGACACGAAACGCCTCCTTCGCCTCATGCCACTCCCAGAGGATTACCTGATCGAATGCTTTACGGCCCTCCAGATCGTAAACGTGGTTCAGTTCGATGAGGTCGGCGGTGTCGAGGGGAACGAGTTCATGCGGCACTAGCGCGAGCGCCGCCATAGCAATCAGCGCATACACGGACTTACAGACTGTGAGCCTGCTACTGGAAGCGTTGCTTCCCGCTGAGCCGACCTGACGTCGTCGAGGCGGGCGGCGCGCTACTCCGCTTCAGATTACGAGGCGACGAGTTCGAGAAGGATTGTTCGCGCCGCCACCAGGTGGGCCAACTCGTCACATAACCATCCGAATTATTGCGTCGCCTGTCTGCCCGGCATCCCACGCACGGGGGACCGTCGCGGCAAACGGCGACGATCGGGGCTATTTACATGGCTCCGCGGCACCGGGGGGATTTGCCGGGGTTACAATCTCGCCAAAAGGGGGCGCTCAATCTCAGCCGGAGGTCCAGCGTATGCGATATCTCATAGCGTTTGTGGTGACATTTGGATTGTTGGCGGCAGCGAGCAGCAGCCAGAGCCAGGAGGCGAAAGCCGGGACCACGATCCAGCTCGACTTGCTCGTGGCCGACGTGTCGGCGGCGGCCCTCGGCGAGAAGGACGTCACGGCCGCAAGGCTCTTGGAACTGTCACAACAGGGCAGGCTCGATTCGGCGGCCCGAATCAGGCTGTCGGTCCTCGAGGATCAGCAAGCGTCGGCACACTTTTCCGAGGCGGTGCCGGTCGAATCGGGGCGGACGTTCGGGCAGGGCGGCCAGGGTGGCCCCCGTAGCGTCCCCAATTACATCACGCAGAATTTCGGCACGAGGGTCGATCTGACGGCCCGCGTCGAGCAGGATGGCACGATCGTCTTGCAGCTCCAGGCAGAGCGGACGCGGCTGGTTGCGAATCGGCCGGCCGGCGAGGAAGCGGGCGCGGCCAACATCGCCGCGACGAAGACAACGCAGGCCCGTGTGCAGACGACGACGCGAGCCAAGAGCGGCACGCCGGCGATCATAGGCAGCCAGCAATCGAGCGTCGGCAACGAGACGATTCATACCTACTTCGTGCTGACAGCAAACGTCCCCGAAGGGGGCAAGGCAGCCGTGGCAGCGCCCCCCGTCGTCACCAAGGTCTTCGCCCTCAGCCACGCGCGGGCGGCTGAGATGGTCAAAACGCTCCTGCCGATCCTCGAAGGGCAGCGGATCACGCTGGCCGCCGACGAGCGGTCGAATTCGCTGGTCGTTCACGGCTCGGCAGAGGTCGTCGATACAGCCACCGCCCTGATCGCCAGGCTAGATGAGGCGCAAGCCCGACTCGCACCTTAGCCGGGACCAACCTGGTCCCAGTGAATCGCAGACGAAGATGGAAACCCATGACGCCGGAAGCAAATCAGCTTCCGGCTATTGGATCGCTTCGCCTACCCCGTCAGCCCCGTCAGCGGGCCGTCCGTGCAGAAGTCGGGATTGCCGAAAGTTTTGATCTCGTGCCCGAAGCCGTATGCCAGCGAGAGCAGCAGGCGGTTGTGCGGCACGCGCTTGTACTTGAGCGAGCGTCCCATTTGCCAATCGAGGCCGCCGCCCACACAGATGAATGGGATATTGTCGAGCGTGTGCGAGTTCCCCTTGCCCAGTTCGTTCGTCCAGATGAGGAGCGTATTGTCGAGCAGGCTGCCACCGCCGCCCGGCTCGGGCGTTTCGGCCAGCCGCTTGGCCAGGTAGGCGAGTTGCTCGCAGTACCACTGGTTGATCTTGATCAGCTTCTCCTGCGACTCGGTCTTGCTGTCTTCGTGGTGCGACAGTTCGTGGTGCCCTTCGTCGATGCCTAGCCATCGCATGCGGGCGCCGCCAACGGAGTTGGTAATCTGGAACGTGGCGAGGCGGGCGAAATCGGCCGCGAAGCTGCTCACGAGCAGCTCGATCTGCATCTTGCTGATCTGCGGCATCTTGTCGTTGTCCTCGCGCACGCCCGGCTCGAGCTGTGGCACGGCATGGCCGATGCTTTGGCTCTTCGTGTCGGCCAGCTCCTGCTCCAGCTCGCGGACGAGAGCCTGATGCTCCTCGAGGACGCGGCGATCGGCCGCGCTCACCACGGCGCTGACCCTCTTCAGGTCCTCCTGCACGGCGTCGAGCACGCTCCGCAGGTTCTCCTGGTCCTTCATCCGGCCATACAGCTTGGCGAACATCTGGTACGGATCGTCGATCGGGGCGATCGGCTTGTTCGGGCCGGAGTAGGACATGCGCGTCCAGGTGTCGGCCCGCTCCGGCACCAGCACGCCGAATTCGAGCGAGCCGAAGCGGGTGCGGGTTTCTTCCTTGGATTGCAAGTAGTTCTTGATCTCCTGGTCGATCGACAGGCCGCTGGCCCAGCCGGCCGGCGTGTCGGAACCACCCTGGATATTGCCCGGAAACAGCTCAATGCCGGTCAGGAGGCAGCCGATGCCACGCATGTGGTTGTCGCCGTCGCCGCGGACCCGGTCGCACACGCCGTGCAGAACTAGCGTCTTCTCGCGATGCGGCTCCAGGGGCGCGAGGATGTCTTTGAACGCAAAACAGTCCCCTTCCTCGTCGGGCCAGAATGCGTTGGGCACGATGCCGTTGGGGCTGAAGAGCACGACCATTCGCTTCTTCCGCGCCTGCTGGTTAGCGAATCCCAGGCTCGGCAGATTCAGGACGAACGGCAGGGCGGCCGCACTGATGCCCAGATCGCGGAGGAATTCGCGGCGGGTGCGATGGGCGGGCATGGTCAGAACTCCTCGCTTGCACGTCGGGTTAGTCTTGTGCGGCGCCGGCCACCATTGTAGCGACCAGCTTCTGGACATTGAACTCGTTACGCTTGAATTCGGCCTTCAGCTCGTCCAGCCGATGGGGACCGTAGGCGCGGATCGGCTGCTTGACGAGGTAGTGGAACAGTTGCTGCACGAACGCGGCATGCGTTTCGTCGCTATCGGCGAGGAACTTGGCCAGGTCGCGCACTCCGGCGAACTGCACCGTGTCGCCGCTGCGGGTGAGGTATTGCCCCTTGGCGTCGATCGGCTTGCCCAACTCCTCCGCCCGATATCGGCCGATCGCGTCGTAGTGCTCCAGCGTAAATCCAAGCGGATTGATCATCGCATGGCACGACAGGCACGCTTTAGAGTTTGTCTGGAGGGCGACGCGCTCACGAGTCGTCAGGTCCTTGTGCAAGTCGGGCGCCAGCGGCGTGACGGCGACGGGCGGCGGCTTGAGGACGCGGCCCAGCAAGCTGCGCGAGATGAACACGCCCCGGTGAATTGGAGAAGTCGTCTCGGTATAGGCAAACGCGGCCAGCAAATACGGATGGGACAAGAGCCCCGCCCGATCGGCGCCGGCCAGCGTCACCTTCTCAAACGGGGCATCGGGGGGAAGCTGCGCGCCATAAAGCCCCGCCAGGCGGCCATTGAGCGGCAGCTCTTCGGCGAGCAATAGCT
>Ga0065705_10104560_pt1 | contig 13369 bp, 9 predicted proteins | sample SwibulcommuniRL2_FD_59092 | JGI IMG/M metagenome (GOLD analysis project Ga0065705, IMG submission 59092) | Bulk soil microbial communities from switchgrass field near Rose Lake, East Lansing, Michigan, USA - RL2 Bulk Soil v2 (version 2) | ecosystem: Environmental > Terrestrial > Soil >...
CCGCCTCTGGCACCGAGGGTGGCTCGACCACGGGCTGGCCGTCGCCCGCGAAGGTGGCGCCACGCATGGCCGGGGGCGCTGGGCGGAACTTACCTTCGCTCGTGAACTTCTTCTCTTCCTCGGTCATGAGCGGGGCCTGGCCCAGCGAGCGACCCTCGGAGGGCAGACCAGCCGGAGCCGGCTGCTTCACCGGCATACCGCCACGCTGGAAGTACGGGCTCGCCTCGGGGGTGTTCTCTGGCTCCCAGCGAGCCACGTCGGGCCCGACCCGCGCCTGAAGCTCGTTGTTGGCGCTCTGGATCATCAGGTTCTCCACAGCCTTCAGCTTGGGCATCGCGTCGAGCAGTCCGCCGATGGTGCCGAACATGTTCTCGTAGCGCTTGTAGTCCTCTTGGCGCACGACGCCCTGGTCCTTGGCCAGAGAGAAGTCGTTGATCAGCCCCTCGTAGATCGCGGTCGCTTCCTTGAGGTCGTCGGAGCCCCACTCCTTGAACGGCTTGTAGCCGTTGGTCTTCTGGATCTCCTGCAGGCGACGGAGGCCCTGCACGAAGTTAGTGGTCAGGCCGAGCTTCTTGTTGACGTCGGCAACCACCGTGTCCTTGGGGCCGATCACGGGGCCCGTCTTGCCGCTCTTGTCCTTGTACTTGGCCAGGTAGACCGTGCGCGCGGCCTTGTCGGCCTCTGCTTCGCGCGTCTCGCGCTGCTGAGGCACCGAGGGACCAGCCAGAGCCGCCGACCTGGCCGCCTCTTCCTCGGCCCGATTGTGGCGCGCCTGCTCCTGCTGAGCACGGCTCGAAATCGTGAGCTGGTAACCACGCTGGCGGTTCTCGATGTCGCGCTGCGCCTGCTCGGTGAGCTGCTTTTCCTTGCCCGTGATGTAGTCCATGCCCAGCTTCACCTGGGCGTCCTCGATGAGCGCCTTCTGCTCCATGCCTGCAGCCGTGAGCGCGTCGTTCTGGTACTTCAGGCAGTAGGCGTCGATCTGCTGCTTGGCCGTCTCGTAGGCCGCGTTGAGCGACTTGTAGCGGAAGTCTAGGATGTCGCGCCCAGCCGCCAGATCCTCCGCCAGGAGGCCACGGCGCACGCCGAGCATGTTGGTGCGATTCTCCAAGTCCATCGCCTGGGCCTTCATGTCGCGCTCGGTCATTGCGTTGACCATGTCGACGATCTGGTTCTGCCCGGTGTTGATGGCGTACGTCGAAGCACCAGCCAGCGCAGCCGTGACGCCTGCGAAGAGCTGCCCAGTGAAGCCGAGGTTGTGCCACGCGCGATTCTGGTCGACGTGGGTACTCGCGATCGCCATCGCCTCCTGGTCCAGCTCGGCGCGCTTGGTCTTCGCCTCGCGCTGAATGCCCATGTACTCGCGCTCAGCGTCCTGCTGCGCCTGGGCGCGCGACTGAGCGGCCGTCAGCTCTTCCTGGCGCCGATACTCGTTCTCAGCCTGCTTGGCCGCGATGCCCTTGTCGGTGGCCTCCCCGTGCGCCTTCGCCGAGCGCTCCAGGTAGTCGAGGTAGGGGTCGCCCGTGCTCGGCGCAGCCTGTGGGGCTGGCGGCACTCCTTCGGCGCGCGCCTGGTCGAGCGTGGCGAGGCCCTGCTCGCCCACCTGCGGCAACGCAGAGGGCTCAGTAGGCGGAGGCGCGTTCTCCACCACCGGAACGTCGTGGCCCGTGAAGCTCGCAGGCTGCGGAGGTGCAGGCTCTTCGACCCACTCACGAGGCGGCCATGGCATCGGGCCTGGGCCAGGCACAGGAGGAGGCGGCCCAGCCTCCGAGAACGGCGACGGAGGCCAGTCCGTCGGCGGAGGTGGATACACGAGGACATCGCCGAGCGGATCAGGCAGCGACGTGCCTGGCATCGGTGGCTGACCGGGCAGAGCGGCCATTACTGGACTCCGAGGCCCCGCAGGAAGGCGAGCCACTGGCCCGAGGTGAACTTTCCAGGTGCCAGCTCTTCAGGATAGAAGGGCCGCTGGACTCCCTCGCGCCGAGCGCGAGCCCAGTCCTGGCCCGCCACGTAGGAGCCGTACTCCTGGCGATCAGCTGGCCGCCAAGCAGGGGCGCCCGCGGGAGGCGCAGGACCCTCGATGTTGCTAGGCGCAGGAGGACCGTAGGCCTGGCTCACCTGCGTGGCCGTCGGTGGCGACTTGTCGCGCGCGGTCTGCTTGGTGCGCCGCGCTTCCTCGCCCTGGTTGCCCACGCTCTGACTCAGGCGCTCGATGAGCGCAGGCAGGTGGGCCAGCGGGATCACGGCCTCGGGACCAGCCTCGCCCACGAGCGCGCGCGTTGGCTGAGTCACCACGCCACCCTCGGCAAGACGCATGGGCACGTTGTAGGCGCCAGGCGTGTAACCGACGCCCGCGGCTGAAGGCGTGTAGGGCACGGCATCTGGGCCCGTCTGCAGGGTCATGGGCGTACCGAAGGCCTCGGGCGTGTAGCCGGGCGACGAGAGCGCCGAGCTGCTCGCTGCAGCCGGGCCACCGAAGGCCTGGATGCCCATCTGCGCCGCGCCCGTGATCGCGCCGAGAGCACGCTCGCCCGTCGTTGGCTGCGTCAGCAGCCCGTTGAAGCGATTGCCGCGCTGATTCTCGTACTGGAAGCTACCCTGCTGCTGGTTCTGTGCATTCTGGAGAGCAAGCTGCTGCGCTGCGGTCCAGCCCGTCTGGTTCAGGTTGGTCTGGTTCTGCTCTGCACCGACGTTGAATTCGTTGCGCTGCAGATCCTGGGCGCGCGCCGCAGCGGACTGCTGGCCCAGCGCAGCGATAGCCGCCTGGCGCTCGGCGATGCCCGCCTGCGCCTGGTTGAAGGCGAGGCCCTGGTTGCCGCGTGCGATGTTCTGCATCGCGGCACGACGAGCGCCAGCCCCAGCGCCAGGAGCTGCACCTGCAGCCATGCCCATCTGCTGGCGCGCCATCTGGTCCTGAGCGAGCTGCAGCTGGCCAGCGGTGTACGAGTCCTCCCCGTTGGCGAGCCGATTCAGGCGATCCAGGTTGCGGCCCTGGTACCGACGAAACTCAGACTCGGCCGCCTGAGGAGACGTGCGCCCGAGGAAGTCGCGACTCGTCTGGTTGAGGTACGCGTCGCGCTCGGAGAAGCCAGGCAGGTTGAAGCTGTCGCGATCGACGTCGCGAAACTCGTTCTGGCCGCGATCGAGGTCACCCAGCCCGAGGTTGTTGCCGAGGTCTTCAAGCCATCCCATTGGGTCCTCCTAGTCCGCCAAGCGGCCCAGGTGCGTGTCACGGAGAGCCATGTTGAAGTCGAGCTGGTGCAGGACGAGGCCAGCGTTAGCGCCACCTCCGTCGTCGATCTCGATCTGCATCGAGTTGGCGATCTGAGAGCTAGCGTTGATGCGGATCTGGCGACGAGTCGGAAGATTGACCTCGCCCACCACGAAGCTCAGTGCGACGGTCTGAGTGACCGCCGTCTGGTAGTTCACCGACACCTTGACGTTCGCCCCGGCGTTGACGTCTCGCGGCGTGATGACCAGCCCGAGCCACCGGAAGCGCAGCGAGCCCTGTCGAGCCTCTTGGCTCGCCACCCAGGCTAGACGCACCTTCATGATGTAGGTGACGCCAGCGTCGGAGCTGAAGTCGCTGGTGTCTTCGATGAGAATCAGGCCAGCATTCGTGCCCGTGCCGATCGAGCAGAACTTCCCGCCTTGCGCGAGCACAATGGCAGCCGCGCCAGGCGCTGAAGCCGAGCTGAAGGTCGACCAGATCTTGTTGTAGTAGTCGAAGACGTAGATTGCGCTGGTCGACGAAAAGCGAGCCTGCTGGAACGTGGGCATCAGAACGGCGCCATTGATGGTGCCGACCGTGAACCCTTCGAGCTTGTCGCCGATGTAGTGCACCTGCTGGCCTGTGTCGAGCAGCTCGATGCCCTTGATGCCCTGGAACATGAGACCCAGAGGCGTCGAGAGTACGGAGCGCTGGCCCGTGCAGCCCGTATCGGCGCCCTGGATCAGCTCGGGGATGATGAAGGCTCCTGCACCGAGCTTGTTCGGACCCGTCTCGCCATTCGGACCGCCTCCACGAGGCAGCACGTAGATCTTCGCCTCCTTGAAGATCACGAGCTGCTCGTTGAGGTACTCCATCGCCGTGATTGCGCCACCTGCCTCGGGCACGTGGATCACGGAGGTGTCGGTGAAGCAGGTGAGGCTATTCGCGACGTCGGGATCGCGAATCTTTGACGCCTCGATCCGATGCGGGTCATCGGAGCAGCCAGCCACGAACACCCGACCGCCACCCTGCGCCAGGATGTAACCCGACTGAGGCGCGATGTTCTCCAGCTCGCCCGAATCTTGATAGAAGGGCTCGTGATCGGTCACGTCGGCCGTGGCATTGAGGAAGGTGACCGTGTTGGAGGTGGGATCGTTCTCCACCTCACCGAGCCGATGAAATGGTGTGTCGCTCGTCGGGTTTGCGCCCGTGCGGTACACGGCCCAGACGAAATTAGGGCGTGGTGACTTGTGCAGCGTGAAAGGCGTAGTCGGGATCGTGACGGTATCGCCGATCACACCCGTGATTGACCCGTTGTGGGTGCCCTGCTCGCGCTCGCCGCGCGTGTTGGTCATCTCGGGGACCACGATGTACGCGCACGGGGCGCCAGCCCCACCGCCTACGGTGATGGCCTCGCCCGTCGTGCCCGCGACACTGGCGATTCGCAGAAAGCCTGCCTCGGTGAACCCTGAGCCGTCGTACTGCTGGAGGAAGCCGCCAGCCATGTACAGCGTCTCACCCACCTCCACGGTCTTGTGGGACTGGGCGTGCGTCATATCGACAGCGATCGTGCGACTGCCGAGCTGGGTGCCGTCTCCGATGAAGGAGCTGCTTGGGCTGTTGGTGCCGATATGCGCTAGGTAGGGCGTAGCCACCGTGAACGTGCCGGTACCCGAAGACTGCACCTGTGGCAGGTACCCGAGGAACGGGAAGCAGGCGACGTCCTGGTTGGCCCAGGCCACCGGGATGCCGTCGTGGCGCATCAGGAAGAGCGTCGGCTGGATCACCGTGAGCAGGGCGCCAGCGAAGCTCCAGAAGTAGAAATTGCCGTCAGTGCCCGTGAAGGGCTTCGAGGCAAGGAAGCTGTGCCGGAGCGTCTGCAGGCGCGCAGAGGCCGCGCCAGCGGTCGTATACGTGCGCTGGTAGGTCTGGTTATTCGCACCCGTACCGTCGCCGCTGTAGAACATGCGGAACGTGGTGGTGTTCTCCCAGAGGCAGCCAAGACACGCGAAGTAGAGCGCGGCCGTCAGGCCAGCCTCGATTGCACCGCTGGTCTGGACGTTGGACCAGGACCCCGCCGAGAAGCTCTTGATGACCGCGTACAGGTCCGTGGGCGTGGTGTTGGTGGTGTAGCAAAAGCCGTACGTGGTGGCATTCGAGGCCACCGCAACAGCGAGGCCGACGGGAGTACCCGTCGCATTGTGGGTCGTCGTGCTCACCAACGCGCCGCTGGTGTCGACGAAGCCCAGCGTGAACTGCGCAGGCGCCGCGCCCGTGTTGCGGTAGACGATATGAACATCTGCCGACGTGCTGGTCACGGCGACGTCGTAAATCGGCGTCGTGGTGTTGATGTTCGTCACGCAGCTGACTGCCGAGGCGCCGAGAGCGGTATTGACCGTGCTCGCGCTGGAGGTGTCGAGGATCCACACCATGAGATCCGCAGCCGAGCTGTCGTAGTAGAAGACGTAGATCCGCACGCCCAGCGCGATGCAGCGCACTGCCGTGGGCTCGGCCGCCGCAGCCGTCACGGTGTAGAGCTGCTTGCCGCTCTTGTAGACCGTGCCATCAGCATCGAAGACGCTCACCAGCACTTGGCTCGTGGTGTTGGCGCCCGACGGGCTGAACACCATGTTCGCCACAACGGTGATGTTGCCCACCGTCGCCATGTCGATGGAGCCATTGGCGCTGAAGCTAGCGTTGCTGTTGACGACGTTGTTGACGCGCACCCTCATCGAGTACGCCGTGCCCTTGTCGATCCAGCCGCCCTTCACCGAGCCGTATTCGTAGGCGTTGTTATTCGAGAAGGCGATCTGGTTGTCCTTGTACGAGGACAAGGCGATGGGGGTGCCAATCGACGATCCCGACAGAAGGGCATTGCCGAGGATCGACATGCCGGGGCGCCGCTTGAGCGTGCCGCTCTTGTCTGAGTAGGCGTTCTCGCAGAGCTGCAGCTTGGGTGCAGGCAGCGCAACGCCGTCGATCTTCGTGTCGAGCCCGCCCACCATGGGAAACGGGAAGTTGTGGAAGTCGAGAGGACGAGCTGGCATCAGTACACCGTCATTCGGACCGTGACCGTCGCGCCGTAGCCATTGGCCTGAAGCCAAATGTCGTCGGTGCCGTCAGTAGGCTCGATGTCGACGATACGCCCCGAGGTCGTTGCGCCACGAGGAGCCGTGAGAGAGTACGCCTCGTATTTGCGCCCGAGCTTGTGCTTGGTCTTGACCGTGGTGGCATTGGGCAGCGTGATCGTGATGACCTGGCGAGTCAGGATAGGGTTCATAGCCAGGTCGTCATGGGCGCGCGCCACCACCTGCACGGCCCGCTCCACCTCGGGATCCTTGATGGGGCGCCTAGAGACCAGTCGCGTCACCAGATGCCTCCATAGGGCCAAGCGCGGCCACCGAATGGCCAGCCACGCTGACGAGTCCAGTCGTCTGATTGCATGCGAGCCATGTCCTGGAAGTAGCGATAATTCGCCTCCATCTTCAGCTCGGATTCGACCTGCTTGATCTCGTCGTCCCACCGACCGTCGTAGGTCTCCTCAGTCTTGAGCAGCGTGCGCGCGACGCACATCTGCAGCCACTTGTCGTGGCCCAGGCGGCAGTCGATGGACGTGCCGACGGCAGAGAGGACGGGGGCAGTGGGGAGGTAGATATGGGTGTACGTCTGGCCCGTGAGAGGCGTCGGGTAGAGCACCACGTTCGTGCCGATCACGCGGTAGGCGCGCGACTGGCCCGAGGTGCTGACGTAGAGGTTGCGATCCTGCTCCTGCAGGCGCATGAGAGGGGTGCGGACGCTACCGGACGCGAAATCCACGGCGATGGTGGCGAGCCAGTCCGAGGGCAGCGCGTACGCCGCTACTCCCGTGCTGGTAATCGTGGCTTCCGTCCGGTAGCGATCCGGCTCTGCAGCGACGTAGTACGCGTAGAGGCGCGCGTGCTCGTCGTTGATGATGCTGATGTATTGCGCCTCCGTGGCGAGGCTGTGGCTAACGTCCTGGCAGAGCACCTGGACCTCGTCCACCACCTTTTGGACCGTCACGTTGCGCGCCATCGATTACTCCGTGAGTGCGGTGTCGTCGGAGGCGCCCGAGGCCACGGCCTTGTGAGCCGCAATCAGGGCGTCTGCGAGTGCATCGACGTCGCCACCCCGCACTGCCGCGAGAAGCTCCTCGGCAATGGGGGTGACGCGCTCCTTGAGCCCGTCTTCCTCGCCCTCGACTTCGGGCACGGGCTCCATGGGCTCGACTGGGGGCGCCTTGGCGCGCGCCAGGAGTCCGCCGAAATCGGGCGGCATGGGTTAGTACCCCGACTCGGAGAAGATCACCTGGATATACAGCCGCTCCGTCGCGACCAGATCTGCCAGGGTGCCAGCCTCGGTCACGGCGAAATCCAGCGTCTTGGTCGTCGAGTCGTAGTCATCGAACACCACCTCGGTGTCGTCGACATCGCCCGGCGTACTCGCGATCAGCTGCGAGAGCGCGCCGATAAACTGGAACGGGTTGTCGGCCCAGGTGATGCGGTAGAGACCCTCACTCAGACGAGTGATAGTCATGCCATTCGCCTCCTGGGTGGTGACACTGCCATTCACGCCCAGGATGCGAATGTGATAGGTGCGGGTGTTCTGCACCCCGCTCATTGCAGGATAGAACTGCATAGGACTGCCTCCTTAGGCGATCTCGAACACGCCATTGCTGCGCGGTTCGGTGCACTTCAGGTTGCAGATCACGCGCGAGCGGCCCTCGATGGTGTCGCTGGCGTCCTTGGGGAACCAGAACTTGCCAGTGAACTTCGCGTCGTCGTAGGTGCTGTGCACCAGCGACGGGCCACCGTACTCGATCTGCCAGGTGCTCTTCTTGCGCACGTAGCCGCGATTGCTCGGGCAGTCGGGATCGGACACCAGCTTGAGCTGGCCAGCGGGCGACTGCAGCACCGCGCCAGTGAAGCCGATCGTCATGGTGCCGCCACCGTCGGGATAGGTGATCTTCGCCGACCCGCGATTGCACATCGCCTGCGCGTTGAGCGGGCTCAGGATCAGCTCGTCAGCGTCGCCGCCCGCGTCGAAGATGGCCGCCGCGATGCGCAGCGCCAGCTCCTCAGGGGTAGAGCCGTCGGCCGCCAGGCGGCAACCGGCCAGGAGGGTCGCCTGCTGACCACGGTCCTTGCCACGGAACGAGTCCGAGCCCAGGACGGGGGCAGTGAGCGGGATGATGGAGCTGAAGCCCTCCATCAGGATGTTTCCCGTCTCGCCCTCGCGGAAGAGCAGGTCATTGTCGACGAAGCCGGTGATGGCCGCGGCCGAGGCCAGGGTCACCGTACCGGCGTCGTAGTCGACGCCCGTGACGGTCGTCGAGCCCGCACGCAGCGAGGTGGTGCTGGTGCCCGCCTTCACGGTCATGCCGACGAAGAAGTTGCGCGAGTCGGTCTTGATCGTGAGCGTGACAGTGTTGGACGACAGCGACGCGCGCACTCCGCGCTGGCCAGTGCCATCACGGAAGAGGTCGAAGCCGAGGTCGTTCATCATGCCATTCGCGTTGCCGCGCATTTCGGCGACGATGAGCGACTCGAAGGCATTGGGATCGCCCATGGAGAGGACGCTGGAAACGCCATCCACCTGAGCGATGCGGTACCGGACCTTCGGCACCATGGAGAACTGCACGCCCTTCACGGGCGACACGTTGGTCTGTGCCGTAGTGAAGTTGGTGCCTGCGGCGGCGCCCTGGCCGTCGCCATAGGCAACCACGTACGGGTTAGTCAGACCGATGCCACCAATCTTCTTGGTGCCGGCCAGGGTCGGGTGGCGGCGCTCTTCCTCGTGGACGAGCCCGCCGTACTTCGCCTTATAGACGAAGTCTGCAGTGCTGCTACTGGTTGCGGACATGAGGCCCTCTTAGGGCTCAGTCGTCGACTTCCTCGCCCTTCAGCATGGCGGCCAGCTTCTTCCTGTAGGCTGCGTCTGCTGCGTCGGCGTCGTCGGTCGGCTTCTGAGCGGTACTGCCGTTGCTCTTGCCATTCGTGGGGCCTTTCTTCTCGGCGGCACTCTTGGATTGGACTTTTTCACTGCTAGCCACTGGCTCCTTGATCCCGTGGTCGGCGAGCAGCTGCTTGCGCTGCTTCGTCCACGCGAGGACCACGAGCCCTGGATCCGCGAATTCGCCCTTCGCGGCACTCAGGTCATGGGCGATCTTGAAAAGCTCCTGGCGCGTACGCGTCGGGTTCTTTTCCAGTGCCTGTGCCAGTAGCGGGGTTTTGGCCTTGTAAGCGCTTACGGTCGACTCGATCTTAGCGACGTAGGCGTCGGTCTCTTGCTTCTGCTGCGCCTCGGCCTTCTCGGCCTGGCGCTCGCGCTCCATTCGTTCCAGCTGGGCGCGGGTCTGTCGCTGCTCTAGCAGCAGCTCGCGCTCACGGCGCAGGCGCTCTGCTTCGAGCTTATTCTTGGGGTCTGAGGCAGCCGTCTTACTGTGGTAGTAGAGCTGCTTCGACGCATATTCCGCGTCGTCCTCATTGATCAGGCCAGCCTTGAGCAGCGTGCCGAACGGGTCGACCTGCAGCTGCTTGATCCAGGTCGTCAACTCAGTCTGAGTCGCCTGGATCTTCTGCTCGCGCTGCTTGAGGTCGCGCTCTTGAGCCAGCACCTGGCTCTTGAACGACTGCAGCTCGGCCTCCTGCTTCTGCAGCTTGCGGAAGGCCTTCGAGTACTTGCCCTTTTCCTCGTCGCCTTCGCCCTCGGCCTCTTCGTCACCCTCGGGCTCCTTCTCCTCCTCGGAGTCGGTATCCTCGGGCTCGTCCTTGGCCTCGTCGCCCTCTTCCTTGGGCGGCTCTTCGGGCTTCTTCTCTTCGGTCGAGATTCCGAGCTTCTCGATGTCGCCCTTCATATGCTCGGCGAGCTGGCGACGGTACTCGGCCTCAGCCTTGGTAGCCTCGTCGGCTACCAGCTTCTCTTCAGCCATTGGTGTATTCCTGGTTTTTGCTTATAGGGAGTGCATCGAGAGAGCTAGCAGCCGCCGTAGCCCTTACCCTTCTTGGTCTTCTTCTTCGCCATGGCTCGCCTCCTTTCTCGCTAAGCGGCCATTGGCTGGCCTGGAGGAGGTAGGGCGCCCTGCGGGGGCGGCCCCATCATCGGAGGCCCTGGCGGAGGCGCTGGGGGCGTTGCCTTCGCGATGAGGAAGGCCATCTGGTCCAGGTGCGTGCGCAGGCATTCCAGCCCTTCCTCGGAAGCGCCGTCGTTCATGGCCTGGAAGTAGCGCCCAATCATCGTGCTCAGGCCGAGGGTGGCCAGGTCGCCGCGCGGATCGGGCGGCACGTAGTCGCCGTCCAGGAGCAGCTCGGTAACGCGGTCCAGATACTCCAAGTAGGAGTCGATCTGGTTCATGGCGTCGTCGAGATCCGGGTGGTGGATCAGGTGACGCGCCTGCTCGGGCGTAATGAGCCCGCTATTCTGCCAGGCCGCGATCGTATCCATGCGGCCGGCCAGCGTGCGCGAGAGCTGCGGTGCGGCCTGGAGCTGGTAGGTGACGTCTCGAAGGTCGACGTCGCTCCACTTGATCCGCTTCTTGATCGTCATGAAGCTGTAGCCGATATCCGGCGTCTTCAACTTCTTCTCGGCGTTGCACTTGCACAGCATCAGCACCACCTCGATGCAATCGAGATAGCAGCGCTCCAGCGCCTTTTCCGGGATCGCGAAGCGCTCCGAGGCGACGTCGTTGGACTCACGCACTGCGGCGCCCGTCTCCAGGCGCGCCGGCATGGTCCCATGCGCGTGCATGTCACTGATGCCCGAGTTGGTCCGAGAAAGCTCGCTGAGGCGCTCCAGGCGCCGCTCGGACTCAGGCGCAATCACGGGCGGAATGAGCGTCTTGGGCTCGTCGCCGATGATGGGCACGAAGCGACCAGCGCCCGAGGTGCGCATCTTCTCGGCCGCACCGATGTCGTTCACATTGACGAAGGTGATGGGCGACGCATACAGGTCGATCTGCTGATCGTGGGCCTGGTGCATCTTGTTGATCGTGCGCTGAATGCACTGCAGCTGCTCAACCAGCCCCGCGCCCGCCCAGCCTGTCGAGCGCTCGTTCCAGCGCATCACGGCGATGGGGAACTTGTCGTAGTCGTATTCCTCATCGAGGAGCACCAGCTCGCGCGTCGAGATCACCTTGCGCCCAGGCACGTAGCCGGCCTTGCCCTTGCGCCCCATGGGCAGCCGGAAGCTCCAGCGCACCATGATCTGCTCGGTGGTGTTGAGCCCGCTCAGGCCGAAGAAGGTGCCCGTCGCGTCCTTGGGCGTCTCCTCGATCTTCTTGGCCATGTCGGGGAACTTGGCCATCAGCGTCTCGCGCTCGCGGAACTTGAGCAGGTGTAGCTGGCGGGGTGCCTGGGTGAGGCACTCCTCCTCGTTGACGCGCACCTCGATGGGCAGAAAGCGCTCGTGCGTGATCTCGCCCTCGGCGTCCATTTCGAACATGCGCACCGCGGTCCCGAAGATCGCCGCGTCCTTGAACATGCGCGGCTTGCATTCATCGAGGCGGATCAGCTTCGCGATGCCCTCGGCGTAGCGCGCCAGGTCTGCAGCCGTCCGCTTCACCTTCCAGTTGCCCTCATCGGTGAGGAAGACGGGGCGAATGGTCTGGCGCGCCGCAATCGAGGTCACCGTGTCGACGTTGGAGCAACAGACGTTCTCGGTAACCTGGGCCTGCAGCTCGTAGGGGAAAAAGCTGCGGCTCACGTAGTCGTACGGGTCGTACAGCCACGCGAGGTAATAGTAATTCTCGTAGAGGTCGAGCTGGGTCGACTCGGTAGCCGCGATCTCCTCGGAGATTGCGCCCGCGACGTCCTCTCGCTTGGCCTTCCACCAGCGCGGCTTAAGTTCCACGGCGCTCCCTCAGCGTGGGTAGCTTGGTGCCTGGGGGCAGGCCCAGAGTCACAGGGTCACGGCCCACAGAAGGCGGCTCTGAGGCCATCTCCGAGGGCATGACCGGGCGCAGGAGCAGCTCGATGCCGTCGATCTTGAGGCAAGAGACACCCTCCGCTCGAAGCGCCGGAAGGTGCTTCAGCAGAATCGACAGCTTCTCGTCCAACTCGTGCCTCTTAGTCGGGGGTGTAGGGATTGCCGGGTACAAAGACGGGCGCTGCTGCTGGCTCCCGAAGATTCCCATGTCGTTTGCCAAGGATCCCCTCCAGGAGGTCTTGCTCAGCGGACCTCACAGGGTCGGCGACGGGCTCGACGTGGCTGATGTACCTGGTGATGGCGCCGCGCGCGTAAATCGAGGCGTCGCAAGCGTCGTTGCGCTGCGTCTTGATCTCGCGCTTGCCTGACTCGTCCCACTGCAGGCTCGCCATCTGCTTCGCGAGGACCGAGTCCTTGAGAATCTTGAGCCGGCCGTCCACCAGGTCATCGTTCGTGAGCGCGACGAAGCCGAGCTTGTCGGCCTTTTTCGCGGGCTCGACGCGATGGCCCGTCTTGGTGCGGATCTGCTCCAGGATCGTGGTGCCCATATGGGCCGTATCGCCGACGATCGCGATGGGATAGTCGGTGTAGCGCTGGATCAGCCCGATGGCCTTCTGCAGCTCGTAGGCCATGACGTCGACGTCAAGCGTCTGGCGGTACCATTCGTGCACCTGGTAGATGCGACGCGTCTCGTCAGCGAATGCGAAAATCTCGAGCGCGCAAGGATCGACAGAACCGAGGTCGAGACCGATCGCAAACTTCCACTTGATGCGCGCGTCGCCCGTTTCGAGCTTGGCGACCAGCGGCAAACCGAACGGGTTCTCGCTGGTGGGCGCCTTGGGGGTCCAGATGTTGAATTCGGCGCCGTCGTCGGTGTACGGCCGGAAGCGATAGCAGAAGTCGGTGAGATCCGCGGCCCAGAGACCCAGGTACTCGCGCATCCACGTCGCGTTCTGGTCAGTCCAGCCGCGATCCTTCTTCTCCTGCAGCGCCAGATCCCACATCGAGCGGGTCGTGCCTGGCACCTTGGAGGTGTTCATCTCCAGGCTCCAGCGGTGCATCGACCAGACGAAGGCGTCGAGCGCGTTGTCTTCGCCGTAGGGGATCGAGAGATCCGAGCCCATGCGCGTGATCTCGTAAAACAGGGAGTCGAGCACCGAGCCCGGGGTCCCGCAGAGGCCCAACACGCCGAAGCGCGCGTTGATGCGCGGCGTG
>Ga0065705_10002294_pt1 | contig 13359 bp, 11 predicted proteins | sample SwibulcommuniRL2_FD_59092 | JGI IMG/M metagenome (GOLD analysis project Ga0065705, IMG submission 59092) | Bulk soil microbial communities from switchgrass field near Rose Lake, East Lansing, Michigan, USA - RL2 Bulk Soil v2 (version 2) | ecosystem: Environmental > Terrestrial > Soil >...
TCAGCCAGGTCTTTATGAAGCTCAGGTGTAATGTATTTGAAGTGCAGAGCAAAATCGAGCCAGATAGCGGACGCCGTTGCCTCGCTATCCGAGTCCGTTAATTTGCTGACGAAGTTCCTGGGGTATTTCCTTCTGCGCCAGGCCCCCGCGATATTTGCACAAACGGATCGTGACGATCTCCTGATTTGGTCCGTTAAGCTATATCTTGCTTCTCCTGGAAATGATTTTGTAATTTCATGAATCTTTGTTGCAGACTCAAAAGCCAACTGATAGACACGCAAGTCTCGATGAGATTTAGCGGTTGACATTATTCTCTCCTTCGGTATGGGGAACTTCTCTACCATTTACTCGCCTCACACCTCTCGTAGCCACCTCTGATATTCATCCCTTGTGGTGCTTGCCTCAAACCTATCAAAATACTTCTGACCATAGCCCGCATAATCAAACTCCAGCTTCGAGACGCCCATCTGGACCTGAGACCACATCGCCTCACGCAGATCGGACATGATCTTCATCAGCTTCTGGTGGGCGCGCTGCGAGTCGCTGGTTCCGTCATAATAGGCCCGCAATAACATCTCGTCCTGCTCATCATTGAAATCGTGCTGCACGGCAAAGTTTCCCAGATCAAAAAAAATATCGCCCATGCCTGCGTATTCCCAATCCAAAATGCGGATGTGTGTACCGTCGTCGATAAAGTTGCCATTGAGCAGGTCATTGTGGCAGGGATGCAGTTCGAGCGGTGTGCGGTACATCGCCGTTTCGATCTCACGTGATTTTTCAAGATACCAATCCATTTTATCGGGGAGCTCTACATCAAAGCTACGCGCGGTTTTTGCATATTCCTCCGCGACCCTAAATGGGGAGAAAGAGCCGGGAAAGAAATCCAGGGCGTGGTACGCTTTCATGGATTTTACGACACGGCGAATATTTTCTTCGATCCCGATCTCGTCCGCGGGCATGCTCTTACCCGAAATAAACTGCGCAAGGATATATCCCTCAGGCTCCAGGAAAGCGACCGGCTCGGGAGCTATTCCCACCTGCCATGCCAGCGCGCTGCAGTCATATTCGTGTTTGCGGTCGATGCCGAGGAATTGGGTTTCATTCCCACCCAGACGAAGGACGAAGCAATCTCCGTCCGCGGTGATCTTGTAATTCCTGTTGGTGATGCCGCCCGTCAGTTCTTCAACCTCAATAGATCGCGCGGCTTTAAGTTGTGGAAAGCGCTGCAGAATGGGGGATAGGTTGTCCATAAGAATCCTTTGGCGAAGGTCTGTTGGGAGTACTTATAAAATAACCCCGATCGGTCTTGTAAGTTCTCGATCATAAGTCCATCAAAGCATGTGCACTTCCCTAACCACGCCCATCAGGCGAGGTTGAAGATCTGTAATGAGCGCACCGTATACGCCTGGTGTGATGACGTCGTGTGGGAGCTGCATATCCTTCTCGAAATGATATTCGTGAACCTTGTCAGAGCGGTGCTTTTGCCAGGATCTCAGGAGTTTAAGTATTTCGGCATTGCTCACCGCTGGCTCAGCATCATTGATGATCACGGTGAAACTCTTGGCTGCTGGCGGGGATTTTTCAGCCTGCGCACGAGTGACCATTGCCAATCGCACGATCTCCACCAGGGCGCGCCAGGGATAACGCGGATAAGCATAATAGATGCTGAAAGGGTTGTCCGCTTTGGTTCGCGGGTCCCACCACATAAAGAAGTTGGGGAGCAGCAAGGCGATCCGTTCAAACAATCTGGTAAACGAAGGCGGGACGAATGCCAGCCCGAACATTGGGGCAATTGCGAAGACATAATCCACGTCTGATCGGTTCTGTGCCAGCCATGCCGCCAGCGTCCCACTCCCAGAGATGCCCATTACTGTTATCTTTTTCCCCAATCCGTGAGCGATATCGATAACATGATCTCCAAAGGATACGAGACCTTCTGCTGTGAAATGGACAAGAGCGTCCGTAAGACGGTCGGAAAGTCCATGGTGTGGCATACGTGGTATGAAAACATTGTGCCCTGCTTCGTAGTATTGTTTGCCCAGTTCGGTGAATTGTTCCGGACAATTTGTGAAGCCGTGCAAAAGCACGATCACGTGTTCGGTTTGCCTTCCGTGATCATAGAGCTTTGTAATGCACACATCCCGCGCCAGGTCATCGTTATCTGCATCCTGCATAGACTTCACGGTCGCGACTGCTTCTTCATAACTTGTCAGAGGTTCAGGACGCGACGCAGGTCCGCGAACCGAAACTGGTCGAAAAGCTACCCATAGAATCAGGCTCAACAGGATGAGTGAGAAAAACCACCAGAACATTAGCTTTGCCGCTCAACCAGCTTACCAACCTTCAAACCTTCCAACGTCTCAACCCCCGCCGCGAACATCGTCACTTCGATTTGCTTTTTCGTCAGCTTTATCATGTCAACAGCCTGTTCAGTAGAAACTGCTGCAGCTTTGAGAAATTGACCTGCCATGCCGCCGAGAGTGGCTCCGAGCGCGATGCACTTGGCGATGTCGAGTCCGTCTTTAATGCCGCCGCTGGCGATGATGGTCATATCCGGTGCGGCTTTCTTTACATTCAAAATCGATTGCGCAGTCGGGATTCCCCAGCCAACAAATGTCGCCGCCAGTTCGCGGGTGAACTCGTCGGGAGCGCGATGCATTTCCACCTGGGACCAGCTGGTCCCACCGGCGCCTGCAACATCGATAGCACTGACGCCGCAATCGGCGAGGAGTTTTGCTGTCCGTTCCGAGATGCCCCAGCCGACCTCTTTTGCAATGACAGGTATATCCAGCTTTTTACAGATTGCTTCAATCTTTTTACTTAGCTCGGCAAAATTTGTGTCTCCTGCATCCTGAACGGCTTCCTGCAATGGATTCAGATGCAGGATCAGCGCATCAGCCTGGATCATCTCGACCGCGCGGCGACATTGCTCAACGCCATAGCCGTAGTTAAGTTGAACGGCACCGAGATTTGCAAACAGCAGAATATCCGGTGCCACACGGCGCACTTGAAATGTCCGTACTTGTTCAGGATCTTCGATCGCGGCGCGCTGACTTCCCACCCCCATGGCGACCCGCATCACGTAGGCGGTTTCGGCAAGCCTGAGGTTGATCTTCTCGGCTTCCTCCGTTCCACCGGTCATGGAACTGATCAGGACCGGAGCGTTCAATTGCTTGCCGAATAGCCTAAGGCTCGTGTCGACGCTGTTGAGATCCAGCTCGGGCAGAGCCTCGTGGACAAATTGATAGTTTTCAAGCCCAGGCGTCAATGCGGAGCGGACGTCCTTCTCGAGGTTGATCTTAATATGGTCGGCTTTTCGCTGGTCTATGGGCGCAACTTTTGACATGAGGTAGTGTTCCTGTTGGTGAAATCCCGCATGCTCCTTGTGACACTTGCACCCGATTTGCTAGGCCAATCGTGCGTTCGGTGCAGTGCAGGTGAGCACCCTGGTGAGTGTTGCGGGATGATTGAACAAATATCTGGCTTGACACGGTTTCTGTACCGATTACAATAGCCACGACTAAATCCCGTGGGCTTTTTACGGGAAACTCTAAAGGAGGTTGTCATGTCTGACACATATACTGAAGTAAAGGCGATCATCAAAGACCTGCTCGGCGCGGATGAGGCGAAAATCACACCGGAAGCTCGTTTCCGAGAGGAATTGGAAGCCGATTCCCTGGACCTCGTTGAGCTGATCATGGCTTTTGAAGATAAGTTCGGCGCTGAGATTTCGGATGATGACGCTCAGAAGATCACAACAGTGGGTGACGCCGTTACTTACATTGACTCACACAAGTAAGTCATTTTTGCCCTAAAGGGCATGTCCGCGATTATAACCGTAGAGCCGTCCGAGAGGACGGCTCTATGTGTTTAATTTATTCACTCGGTGGTTGAGTAGCCCCGTGTTTGTAGGGGCGNANAGAAACCACCAGGCTTAAGGATATTTTTCGTCTGAAACCAACTGGTGGTCTCGATATTGTCCTTCGTCTTCGCTACGCTTCGCTCAGAACTACTCGACCACCGATGTAGGATTATTTCAGCAGCGATGGTATTTCTTCCGGATGCCGTGCGACTTTGACTCCCGCGGCTTCCAGTGCCTTGACTTTTCCAGCCGCGGTGCCTGCACCTCCTTCGATGATAGCACCGGCATGCCCCATGCGTTTTCCGGGAGGAGCAGTTTGTCCGGCGATGAAGGAGACGACCGGTTTGGTCATCTTCGAGGCGATGTATTCGGCAGCTTTGTCTTCATCGGTGCCACCAATCTCGCCGATGAGCACAATCTTTTCGGTCTGCGCATCGTGTTCGAACATCTCCAGCGTGTCGATGAAGTTCGTGCCGTTGATCGGGTCTCCGCCGATGCCCACACATGTCGATGCGCCCATGCCAACCAGTTTCAACGCGTACAACACTTCATAGGTCAATGTGCCAGAGCGGGAGACAACGCCCACATTGCCGGGGATGGCGATGTCACCGGGTATGATCCCTACTTTGCATTCACCCGGAGTCAGCATACCTGGACAGTTCGGACCGACGAGCCGGACCTTCTTATGATCGAGATAATTGCGGACGCGCATCATATCCTGGACCGCCACCCCTTCTGTGATGCAGACAATTAGCGGGATGCCGGCATCCGCGGCTTCGAACATCGCATCTGGTGCGAATCGAGCGGGGACGAAGATCACCGAACAATTGGCTCCCGTCGCGTCGACAGCAAGTTTGACCGAGTCGAATACGGGAACCTTGCCATCGAGAACCCATTCACCGCCTTTGCCCGGCGTGACGCCGGCGACCACATTCGTTCCGTAAGCAACCATTTGGGTGGTATGGAACAATCCTTCGTTCCCCGTAATGCCCTGCACAACAAGGCGAGTGTTTTTGTTGACTAGAATGCTCATTGACGTTATCCCTTTGCCGCGTTGACTGCTTTTTGTGCCGCATCCGCCAACGTTTCTGCTGTGATCATGTTGGCATTCTCAAGAAGTCTGCGACCTTCTTCTGCGTTGGTTCCGACCAGACGCACAACCATTGGAACCTTTGGTTTGACTTCGTCCATCGCAACCAGAATGCCGCGCGCCACTTCGTCGCAGCGAGTGATCCCACCGAAGATGTTGAAGAGCACCGCTTTCACGTTCGGATCGGCAAGGATAATGCGCATCGCCGCGGCAACCTTATCGGCGCCTGCACCGCCACCGATATCCAGGAAGTTGGCGGGTTCGCCACCGAACAGCTTGACGATATCCATGCTGGTCATCGCCAGCCCCGCGCCGTTGACCATACAACCAATATTGCCATCGAGCTTGATGAACGAGAGTCCATGCCGGCGGGCTTCAGTTTCGGCGGGTGCCTCCTCATCCAGGTCACGGAGTTCTGCGAGATCGGAGTGCCGGAACAACGCGTTATCGTCGAGCATCATCTTGCCATCCAGGGCGATGAGTCGTTTATCTTTTGTAATCACAAGTGGATTGATCTCTGCCAGCGTCGCGTCGGTCTCTAGGTACGCATGCCACAAGCCCGATGCGATCTTGCTAAAATCGCGCCACAGTTCGCGCGGCAGATCAATCGATGCGGCGATATCACGCGCCTGGTAATCGCGCAGCCCGAGCAACGGATCGATATGGACCTTGATGATCTTCTCCGGTGTTGTTGCCGCGACCTCTTCGATGTCCACGCCGCCCGCTGCAGAGGCGATCATGACCGGTTTCTTCGCGGCGCGGTCATTTGTGATCGAGAAATAAATCTCATGCAAGATGGCGGCCGCTTCATCCACGAGCACCTTGCGGACGGGTAAACCCTTGATGTGCATCGCAAGGATCTGCCCAGCGTATTCGGCAGCCTCATCAGAGTTTTTGGCTACCTTTACGCCGCCTGCTTTTCCGCGTCCGCCCACGAGAACCTGCGATTTAATAACAACGCGGCCACCCAGTTCTTCGGCGATGTGTTTCGCCTCATCTGCGGTAGCCGCTACCCGTCCCTTTGGGATGGGGATTCCATACTTTGCGAATATTGTTTTTGATTGATACTCATGCAGTTTCATGTATCATCCCTTGTTGTGCAGAAATTAGAGCATGGCGATTATACCACCCGGCTTTTTGACGGCGATTCAATGTAATGAGGCAGCTTTTTAAGGAGCAGCCCTCCGACAGGAATTTGTCGTTGGATGGTAATTGTAATGTGGCATAGAACGTCTTTTCATTATAATTTGAGTTAAATTAGGAAGGAGAACTATGCCAAGGCATCGCATCCTGTTGGGAACATTGATCGCTGCCATCCTGCTCTCTGCTTGTGGGAGTGGGTTTGGAGCATTACCCTATGTTAGGGTAGGCTGGACTGGCGAACCCGATACGTTGAACCCCGGTATGGCGCTCCTGGAAGAGTCTTTTACCATCTTCAGCCTGATCTACGACACGCTCTATGTTTTGAACCTTGATGGAACCTATAAGTTGTCGCTGGCTGAGAGCGTGAACGTCTCAGATGACGGCAAGGTTTGGAAATTCAAGATCAGGGACGGAGTCAAATTCAGCGATGGTCAACTGCTCACGGCGGAGGATGTGGCGTTTTCCTTCAATCTCTATTCGAAATATACGGAAGAATACGTCTACATGCCCGGATATACATCGTATTTTGAGAGTGTGGAGGCTCCGTCCAGGGACGAAGTCGTCATCACACTGACCGAGGCGATACCCAACATGGAGAGTCAGCTATACGGATTGTATGTCCTGCCAAAGCATATCTGGGAGAACCTCGAAGACCCGACCGATCCTGATGTTCCGCTGAGCCAATCGGTTGGAAGCGGTCCGTTCGAATTATCGGAGTACGTACCGGGTCAATATATCCGTCTTGAAGCGCGCCACAATCACCATTTGTATTCGCCAAAGATAGGCGGCGTGGAATTTCGCATTTATTCAGACCTCACCTCCATGGTGCAAGCTCTTGCGGATAAGGAAATTGATGTCATCTCCGAACTGCCGCTGAATGCTGTATCCGCTTTGGATGGTATGAATGGCATTCAGGTGGTCGCGGGATCGCCCGTTATCCCGCTCGTTTCGGACATCATTCTCAATCAAATGAATCCCGAAAATTGCCCGGTCGATTCCGGAGGCTTATGTACCGGTCATCCCGCGTTGCGGGATCATAACGTCCGTCTTGCAATGGCATACGCGCTTGACAAACAAAAATTGGTCGATGAAGTCATGCTGGGGCTTGCAGACCCCGGGCTGACGCTTATTCCCAAGGGTTTGGGTTCCTTTTATAACTCGACGATTAAAGATTACGACTACAACCTGGAAGCGGCAAACCGGATTCTCGACGAGGCTGGCTATGCGGATGTTAATGACGACGGTAAGCGCGAAATGCCGGATGGCAGTCGCGATCTCACGTTTCGGCTGGAATGGCCCCACGATGTACTCTATGCCCGTAGCGAGGCGGAACTGTTGAAGATCATGTGGGCGCAGATCGGCGTCGATGTCGTTATGCAGGAAGTGGATTCCGACCTCTTAACCACACGGTGTTGCCCCGCATTCGATTATGACATCCTGCTCTGGGAATGGGGCTCGGATCCCGACCCGAACTTTTTGTTGAGTGTGATGCTGACGGATGAGATTCCCTCAGGTTACAACGAGACTGGATATTCCAATCCTGAATATGACCGGCTCTATGGAAAACAGGCAACGGAACTGGACGATGAAAGCCGTAGAAGTATTATCTGGCAGATGCAAAACCTTGTGCATGATGATGTGGTGTATATTGTTCCTTTTTATCAGCGAGCGGTACAGGCATATCGTACCGATACATTCCATGGCTGGCTCACAAATAGTGGAAACCTCGACCTCGATACGCCGTCATCGCTGGGCATCGTCCAGCCGATAGAAAAGTAAAAATCTGCCTAAAGACCTCCAAATTCGGAGGTCTTTTTTATGGTATCCTCTCACATCCCATGAAACATTTGATCCGCATACGCATTTTTCTGAAGCCATATCATCGGCAAATCTTCGCGACACTTCTGATGCTGCTGGTCATTACCGGGCTTGGACTCGTCGTGCCGCGTATCATCCGTTCGGTGATAGATGAAGGGCTAGCCCGCCGGGAAATCGGATCCATCATTCGTTCCGCGCTTCTCCTTCTGGGCCTCGGGTTGATCTCTGCAGTCCTGAATCTGGGTAACCGCTATCTTTCAGAATGGATCGCGGCTCGGGTTGGTTATGACCTGCGCAACCGGATGTATGATCACATCCAGTATCTCCCGTTTACGTATCATGACCATGCTCAAAGCGGTCAGTTGATCTCGCGTTGTATCGAAGACGTCCGCGCCATCGAACGGTTCGCCGGCGGCGCCGTCGGGGATCTTGTCCGATTCGTGTTCCTTACGCTGGGAATCCTCTATATTATGCTTACGGATAACGCTCGTCTTGCCGCGATCGCGCTGCTGCCCATGATTCCCCTGATCCTGATGACCTCCAATTTTGGGACAAAAATTGGCAGGCTTTTTTTTGCTGTGGATAACGCCGTAGGCGAAGTGTCCAATCGTCTGCAGGAGAATGTGGTCGGGGTGCAGGTTGTCCGTGCGTTTGCCCGCGAAAAGTATGAGATCGACCGATTTGAAGTTGCGAATAAGCAAGTATTCAGGACCTGGATTTATGTGATCGATGAATGGTCGAAGATCATGCCGACCACCAACTGGCTGACGGCGATCAGCATCATCCTGATCCTTTGGTTCGGTGGGCAAATGGTGATGGATGGTACGCTGACAGTTGGCGCCATCGTCGCCTTTAATGCCTATATCCTGATGCTGGCGGAGCCGGCGCAGCAGCTCACAGGACTTGTCAATGCAGGCGGTGAAGCGGCCGCAGGCGCCCAGCGCGTCTTCGAGGTGCTGGATACCAAACCCGCGATTCAATCGCCAAAACAGCCCGTCCAATTCGAACAGCTACGCGGCGAAGTGGAGTTTGTCGATGCAGGGTTGAAATACCAGGATGAAAAAACTGCCTCTCTGAGCGGAATCAACCTGCTCGTGGAACCGAACCGAATCGTCGCCCTGATCGGTCCAACCGGATCGGGGAAGACATCCTTCGTAAATCTCCTCCCGCGCTTTTACGATGCAACCGAGGGCAGCGTGCGGGTCGACGGCGTGGACGTTCGCGAGTTGGACCTCATCGCGCTGCGAAAACAGATCGGCATCGTGCTGCAGACATCCCTGTTATTTTCAGACACTATCAAAGCGAATATCGCCTATGGCAGACCCGAGGCTTCAATGGATGAGATTGTTGCGGCAGCGAAGGCGGCACAGGCGCATGAATTCATCGAAGGCTTTACGAAGGGATATGAAACAATTGTCGGAGAGCGCGGCGTGACCCTCTCCGGTGGGCAGCGTCAGCGTGTTGCCATTGCCCGCGCCCTGCTGATGAACCCGCGCATCCTGATTTTGGACGATTCCACATCCTCAGTGGATACACAAACGGAGAAGTTGATCCAGTCCGCGCTGGACACCTTGATGGAAGGGCGGACTACATTTGTGATCGCCCATCGCCTCGCCACGGTTCGACGCGCCGATATCCTCCTCGTAATGGACGATGGCCGAATTGTGGAGCGCGGTACCCATGATGAATTGCTTGCCGCTGGCGGCTTGTATAAGGAGATCCACGATCTGCAGCTCATCGATCATACCGCCTTTGCCGAGGAGACGGATGAATTGGAAGAGGAGAATATTGCTCCATTGAAAGAGCACGATGAAATGTAATTGCGCTATCAGTGTACCCTCCGTTCAGCGCGAGTACCTAAAAACATATGACCACCAAAATCATTCCTCCAACATTTATCACCCAGTCAGAAGACGCCTATGATAAAGGCTATGACCCGAAAGTTGCGCGCGGGCTGTTGCAATTTCTCAAGCCCTACTACGGACAAATGCTGCTGTCGCTGTTCTTTATGGTCATTGTGACCGGCGCGGCTGTGTCCGGGCCCTACTTTGTCAAGCTCGCAATTGACGAGGGAATTGGGAAGAGCGACATAGTTGCCCTGCGAAATATTGCAGTGGCATATTTCGTCGTTGCCGGGATTCAGTTGGCGACAAATATTGCTCGCGTGCGAATCATGTCGCGTGTGGGGCAACACGTTCTCTATGATGTCCGCACAGCAATGTTCCTTCATCTACAGAGACTCTCCCTCAGTTTCTATAACCGCTACAGTGTGGGACGCGTGATCACCCGGGTAGTCAACGATGTGGGAACTCTGCGCGAATTTGTGACCTGGGCGGTGCTGGCGATCGTTCGAAATTCGCTGGCAATCATTGGAACCCTGGTCGCGATGCTATCGCTAAATTTGCGCCTCTCCCTGTTGACGTTCACGGTTTTGCCTCTGATGGTTCTGGCAACAATCCTTTTCCGCCGCGCTGCCCGGCGCAATTATCGAAAAGTGCGCGCCGCCGTCTCATGGACAAACTCGGTGCTGGCGGAAAATGTCAACGGTGTGCGTGTCGTGCAGGCATTCTCACGCCAATCCCATAACTATGGGAAATTCAAGGATTACGTCAATCGCTATTTCCTGGAAACAAGCCTGGACGCGGCGAGAGTGGCTTCGTTGTTCACCCCGATCGTGGATGTGCTCGGCGCGGTTGCGACGGCGCTCATTGTTTACATCGGTGGAACTGCCGTCCTTGCCGAATCCATGACGCCGGGTGTATTGATCGCATTTGTGCTCTACATTGATCGCCTCTTCGACCCGATCCGTGACCTGAGTAGACGCTTCGATACACTGCAATCCACCATGGCAGGTGGTGAACGGATTCTCGAACTGCTCCATACGCCAATCGAGGTCCAGGACGCGAAAGATGCCCGTGAAATGAAACCGGTCCTCGGCAATGTTCGTTTCGAGAATGTCTCCTTTCACTATTCCGACGATCCAACGCTCGTCCTGGATGGCATCGATCTGGAAGTGGATGCCGGACAAACGGTCGCACTGGTGGGCGAGACCGGTGCGGGCAAGACAACGATCGTCAAACTACTCACACGCTTCCACGACCCGACCTCGGGCTGTGTGCGCGTGGACGATGTCGATCTGCGCAGCGTGACTCAGGGTTCGCTTCGGAGACAAATGGGAATGGTGCTCCAGGATCCTTTCCTTTTCAACGGGTCGGTGAAGGAAAACATTCTCTTTGCCCGCCTGGATGCGAGCGAAGAAGACTTGATCGCGGCGGCGAAAGCTGTCGGCGCGCATGATTTCATTATGCGTCTGAAAAATGGATACGAAACATCTGTGGAAGAAGGCGGCGCGACCCTGAGCGTGGGTCAACGCCAGTTGATCTCATTCGCCCGCGCTTTACTCGCGGACCCGCGCATCCTGATTTTGGACGAGGCGACCTCTTCTGTGGATACGCAGACGGAGCAAATAATTCAGAAGGCGCTTGCTACTCTGTTGAAAGCAAGAACTTCCTTCGTCATTGCTCACCGCCTTTCGACAATTACGAGTGCGGACAAAATCATCGTTATTCATGATGGTAAGATCATTGAACAGGGAACACACATTGAACTGCTGGCAAAGCAGGGTATGTATCATGATCTCTATCGAATAGGCTTTCAAGATTGAACCCTTCCAAACTCATCTTTCGTGTCCATGCTGTTCAACGTATGTTTGAACGTAGCATCTCTGTTAAAGATGTTGCTCAAGCCGTTCAATCCGGAGTAACGCTCGAAGATTACTCATCGGAAATGCCAGAGCCCAGCCGACTGATCCTGGGCTTTCACGGCAAGCGTCGGTTTCATGTAGTGACCTCTGAGGATCCAGAAATTGGCCGAATCACCATTGTTACAGCCTACATTCCTGAACCCCACAAATGGAATAGGGATTTCAAGAGTCGCAGATCATGATTTGCATCATTTGCAGACAAGCCGAGGTGATTCACGCGCTGACATCCGTCATTCTGGAGCGAGGAGAAATCAGGCTTGTGACCCACCATGTTCCCGCGCACCTGTGTCCTAATTGTGGCGAGGTATACGTCGATGAAGATGTCGCGGCGCAACTGCTGCAAGGTGCTGAGCAGAGATCGCTTGCTGGGGAGCTGGATGGCATTGTGGCATATGAATCCCTTTAGCACCATGTAAGCACATTTGGCAATGATTTGCGGACTTCAACAACTGCTCGACCTGAACGCCACCTTGTACTCTACGCCTGCATGAGAGTCCGCTCAGCATCGGAAATTTTCAACAAATCTCATTCGCTTCTTGTATAATCGCCGCCAGAGACCAACTGGCCCTTCGTGTATCTGTCATGTGCGCACAAATATTTGTTCATAAAATCACCCGCTCTGGAATGGACGAACTGAATATTGATCTTGCCGATTTTGACTCGATCACGGCAAGTTTGCCGGCGGGCTTATATACAACATTTCGCACCTACGCCGAGCGGACCAAGGTTATCGGATTGCGATCGCACCTCGAGCGGCTCTATATCCCCGCGAAGGCACAGGCAATTGTGCCGGCAATGCGACATCCCGATGATCTGCGCGATGCGCTCGCCAGATTGCTGTCTCGTTTCCCGGCTTCAGAGGCGCGCGTGCGACTCATCTTGGATACCTCCATAGAGCCTGGGGCGATGTATATCCTGCTGCAGCCCATGCAGACCTTGCCAAACGAAGTCTATGAGCATGGGGTTCGCCTTGAGATTTCAAAAACGAGTCGTGAGAGACCATCCCTGAAGCAGACTGCATTTATCACCGAATCAGCCTTCGACCGCAAGCGGGTGGGTGGGGATCTCTTCGAGATCTTGCTGACCGACAAAGGACGCATCCTGGAAGGTATGACCAGCAATTTCTTCTACGTCCGTGATGAGATGCTGTTTACTGCCGGCCGCGGCGTTCTGATCGGAGTGACGCGTCAAACAATCCTCGCGCTTGCCAAATGGGAAGAGATCAAGATCGGCCTCAAGGCATTGACTGTCCATGAAATACCTTCGATCGGGGAGGCATTTATCACCAGTAGTTCACGCGGCATTGTTCCGGTGGTCCAAATCGACGCCCAACAGGTAGGGGATGGAAAGGTCGGAAGAATCACGAAGCGGCTGATGAATCTCTATGAGGAGAATGTTTTCTCGGTGGCGGAGGAAATTTTTTGAAGTGGGGTGATTCTTCTTTGATACAATTTGTCCATGACGCAGCGCCTCTGCCTGTTTATTGTGATCCTTCTTGCTGCATGTCAGGCTTCTCCAGCTTTATCCGTGCCAGCGACTCCCCCGACTCCGCAGGAGCAAATCGAGACTGCCACTCCATCAGCTGTTCCCACTTCAACGTTTACTCCTTCAGCAACGCCGACAACGGAAGAATTGATCTTTCCATACACGATTGAAGGGCTGCGTGCCCATAAGTTTCAGGGC
>Ga0065705_10104562_pt1 | contig 13355 bp, 11 predicted proteins | sample SwibulcommuniRL2_FD_59092 | JGI IMG/M metagenome (GOLD analysis project Ga0065705, IMG submission 59092) | Bulk soil microbial communities from switchgrass field near Rose Lake, East Lansing, Michigan, USA - RL2 Bulk Soil v2 (version 2) | ecosystem: Environmental > Terrestrial > Soil >...
TAACCCAAAGCTGCCAGGGGTCCTCGGAGTCTTGGCCCTTTTCGAACCTGAAGTCGCGGAGAAAACCCTTGGCCTTGAGCTCCTCGAGCCGGGGCAGGTGGTCGCGCTTGATGAACTTCGGGTCCAGGGTTGACACGAGTCCCTGCTTCCGGCGGAGCTTCGAAAGCCCGATCCGGTACTCGTTCCGCTTGTAGAGGTTCTTGTCTAGGAATCGGTAGAGCCACCTGGTCTCAGGCCGGGAAAGGCTGCGATAGAAATCGAGGTCGATGAGCTTGAGATTTGCGTGCCTACAGAGGATCAGGAATTCGTCCGCGAGCCGGACGTAGGAGAGGGGCAGTTCGGGCTGCTCAGCCCCCTTCCGGCGCTTCGGCGGCCGGTCGGAGAAACCGAACGAATCCACGAAGCCAAACTCAACGTACCCGAAGCGCTCGGCGCTCTTCGGGTCCTTGAAGATGTTTGTGCCCTTGTAGGTCACGTTGCGGAACCGTGAGAGCGCATCCTGAATCCGACGGTACTTCTTGTCGCTGGGAAGCCAGTCGAGGACGCGGCAGAGGTCCGCTCGGGTGATTCGAAGTACCCGCTCTCGGAAATCAGTCTCATGAAGAAAAGCCATGATCGCAACGTAGATGTCCTGGTCTCCGGCGATAGGCGCCCCCAAGGCTGCGTTCCGGAGTGCGAGTTCCCAACCTTGCGGAATCCCGTTGCCGTCGGCGTCCGCTCCAAGGATGTTCTCGATCACGACGCGATCTCGGATTGGCGCGTGAGCGAGCGTTACGACAGGCCACTCCGCAAGGTCGATCGGTTCTCTTCCGGTGTGCTTAGGGAACCGAAGGGCCTTACCAACTCCCTCCTCAATGGGGTTCCGTTGTCCTACCTGGTCCGAGTTCATGGATTTTAGGGTCACACCCTGTGTGGATTAGAAATGAATTAGAAGATCATTAGCGGTTTGCGGAAAGGTCCGTCAAATCTGGTTTTCGTGCCTGTCGCGGTGCCTGAAGGGGCAACGTTTGGTGTCCGAAGGGGCAAGGTTCCGGTGCCTGAAGGGGCAACGTTTGGTGTCCGAAGGGGCAACGGCTTGAACCCCTCGGAACTTCCCTCCGACGCTAGCCAGCAGCGGCTTCATTGGAGTGCTTTCCGCCCTCCTCCGACGCGAGCTGTTGGACCACCTTCGTGAGGGCTTCGACAAGGTCCTCTGGTGTGACGTCATCATCAGATTTGGCGAAGGCCACGGTTACCGTCGCCTTCAGGGAGTCCACGCGGAATGTCCGAACCGACCGGGGAAGCGTTGCCCTCTTCTTCACTTCACGCGCTCGTTTCACCTCCGTGTGTGGCGAGGCAGACGAGAGAGCTGCCGCGAGCAGACGCTCTTGGTCGGTCTTGCTCTTGCCGCGGCCGATCTCGACGAGGACGCGCTTTGGCAGGTGTGCTGCCTTCGCGAGGATCGGCGGCTCGATCTTGAGGATCGTGAGGAGCTCGTTCACGTAGATGACTTGCTTGCCCAAGCGCTTCGCGACTTCGCGCTGCGAAATCCCCTGGGTGTCTATCAAGGCCTGAAGTGCGCGGGCTTCCTCGATCGGAGGAATCCCTTCGCGCTGGATGTTCTCGACGAGCTGGTGCTGCAATGTCCTCCGCTCATCGTAGTTCTCAGGCTGCACGATCGCAGGGATTGTATCGAGCTTTGCTAGCTTGGCTGCGGCCGTCCGCCTGTGCCCTGTGATGACGCGATAGACCTTGCTTCCAGAGTTCCAATGCACGGTGATCGGCTGCAAGACGCCGTTCTCTCGGATGGAATCCGCGAGATCCTTCAAGGCCTCCTTGTCCATCGTCTGACGCGGCTGCATCGGATCAGGCTCTACCTGGGCCAGGGGAACGAGTCTTGCGCCAGGCAGAATCTTCGCTGGAGCCAAGGCATCCGGCGCAGGACCGCCAAGCACCTGGTCGAGCGCGCCCGCGCGGACCGTGCTCGATTGGGCGGCCAATGCCGCACTCTTCTGCATTGCGTCCTTGAAGTTCTTCTTGCTCATAGGTGGATTTCGTTAGCAAGCGAGCGGAACATTTCCGCGCCTTCGCCGCGGGGCTCGAACATGGTGATGGGCTGCCCTTGGGTTGCGGACTCCTGGATTGAGGTTCGTTCCTTGATCTGCGTGTCAAGGAGCTTCGAGTTGAACTGCGTCTTGAACAGGTCAACGTAGTCCTGGGTTATCCGGCGACGCTGAATCCTGGTCATCACGATCCCGAGGAGCTTTAGGTCCCGGTTCGCACGCTTTCGGATGTTGTCTGCGACCTGCTGGACGTGCAGGGCTGCCCGCAAGGAGAAGCGGTCGGCACCGACCGGCACGAGGTAGGCGTTCGATGCGACCAGGGCCATGCGCGTCCCCAGAAGCAGGTTCGGCGGGCAGTCGATGAGAACGTAATCGAACCGGTCACGGACCGAATCAAGCAGCTCGGCTAGGAGGAAGTGTGCGTTCAAGTCGCTCTGGAACCGCGAGTCCACGAGCGCAAGATCGATGTCCGCCGGGACGATCGAAACGAAGGGGACCGATGTCTCCTGGATCGCCTGCGAAAGCGGCAGGGACTCCAAGAGAACGCGGGCGATGTTGGGGCCGCCATCGAAACGGGATTCCTCACCCTCAAAGAGGGTGGTGAGATTCGCCTGATAGTCCATGTCGATGAGGAGCACGCGCTTCTGCCGCTCGGCAAGGACCCCTCCGAGGTTGTAGGTGATGGTGGTCTTCGCCACTCCACCCTTGAGGTTGGTGATCGAGAGAATCTTCATCGGAGCAGCGCTCTTAGTTTCTCGGTGGTGACAACCCGTTCGTCGGCAGATCCGGCCTGACGAGCTTGAGCGGTGTGGCCTGCCTCAAGCGCCTCGATGCGTTCCACGATCTCGACGTACTGCGCAGCGCCGAGAAGCACGGCTTTCGGCCGGTCGCCGCGGGTAACGACAAAGGCATCGCCAGAAAGGTCCGCCCGGTCGAGGTACTCGCCGAGGCGAATGCGTAGATCTTGAGCTGGAACGGTCTTGAGCATGGCGTGGGGATTTGGAATCGGACCGGTGTACGCAGTGCGTACACCAGTTCGGTCAGATGGGTTATTCGATCAGTTTACCGAAAAACCGACAATTAATATAGGTGAGTTATCCACACCCCGTGGGGTTTGGGGGGTCGTTGAGAACCACAAGGAGACCCTTCGCTGCCGTGCGGCACGGGCGGCGCCGCATTCAGCAGTCGGGCTCGGCGCCCCGCCCGCGCATGGCCCGCGTCCATTCATGCCCCTCTGCCTACGGGGACTTAGAACGGGAGAAGGGTCCCCTTGAGGCGCCCTCCGTCCATGCAGTGTATCGAGCTTGAGCCTCCGTTGACAAGACATCCAGCGTATGGGTAACTGACGGTAAGTCCTTTTTTATCCATTACTTCAACTCTATCCGAGCGTGGATGTACGCACTGCGTACAGCCACGAAGAGGGAGACGTATGCCCACACGCTGGATCGATTTTCGATCGCTGAAAACCCGAGTCCCGATCCGCGAAGTCTTGGCCCGTTACGGCTACCTCGAATCCCTTCGGGACAAGGGGAAGGGAAGGCTCGCAGGCTCCTGCCCAATTCATGGCGGAAAGTCCGGGAACAGCTTCCACGTCGACACCGAGAAGAACGTGTTCAACTGCTTCAGCGGGTGCGGGGGCGGCAACGTGTTGGACCTGGTAATGAAGGTCGAGAATTGCGATATCCGCGAAGCCGCGGAGATGCTCGCGGATTGGTTCAAGCTGACTTTCGATCGCTCGGCCGGCAGCACCGGGGGCTCTCGGATGTCCGAGGGCAAGCGACCGACCAGTCAGCCGGCCGACAGGCGCCCCACAGGATCGCCGGCGGCGGACTCCTGTGTCGCCAGTGGAGCTGAAGGCGAGGTCATCAACCCCCCGCTCGCAGCGCCCCTCAAGACCCTGAATCAGGATCATCCGTACCTGTGGAGCCGTGGCCTCACCGCCGCGACGATCAAGTTCTTCGGCGTGGGCTTCTGCTCGCGAGGTCTCATGAAGGGCCGCATCGCGATTCCGATTCACAACGAACGCGGCGAACTCGTCGCTTACGCTGGCCGAGCCATCGAAGATGAACTGGCTCAAGGAGAAGCGAAGTACAAGCTGCCCGCGGGATTCCAGAAGAGCCATGTCGTCTGGAACCTGAACCGGGCGAAGGAAAACGCTGCCAGGGGTCTCCATGTGGTCGAGGGCTTCTTTGGCGCGATAAGACTGCACCAGGCGGGGTTCCCGAACGTTGTCGCGCTCATGGGCTCCTCGCTTTCCGAAGCGCAGGAGACTCTGCTCCTTGCCGCCACCGACCGCTTGAGTCTCATGTTCGACGGCGACGAGGCAGGTGCCGCAGGTCTCACCCGTGCCTACGGACGACTCCGCCGCCGGATGTACCTCCGAGAGATCCACCTCGAGGACGGCGAGCAGCCGGATAGCCTATCCGATGAGCGCCTGCGGACGCTTCTTGCCTGATAACCAGGGCCACCGAACAGCCGTTCGCGTGGCCCTTCTCTTGGGGTTGACCTGCGTCCATGGTGTCAGCTAACATAGATGACATGGAGAAATCGGCACCTACGATGGGCGGGGAAATCCAGCGGTTGAGGACGAAAGCCGGACATACGCTCCGCGGGTTCGCGCAGCTCGTCGAAGTGTCGGCCGCCTATCTTTCGGATATCGAGCGTGACAGGCGTCGTCCTTCCCCTGAGGTTCTTGAACGTATCGTGAAGCAGCTAAAAGCTGTTGGCGCAACCCCGGAGGCGTTCGACGAATTGAACACTCGTCTTGAACCCGATCTGCGGCGCTGGATGGCCGATACGCCTGGCGCTCGGCAACTGCTCCGCGAGGTTTACGAGTCGCGGCGGGACCCACGGGAGATCCTGCGGCAGCTTGAGAAGCAGGTGCGCAAGAAGGACGGCAACAAGTGAGGATCTACAAGGACGCCACGAGCCCCTGGGGTATGGGGGTCTTCTTCGAGGACCACGAGTTTGAATCGATGATGGATGAGACCCGGCTGCGTGCGGGATCCGATGTGTTCACGGTCGGAGAGGGCGTTGATGTTGACCTGGTCCTGCTTCGTGTGTACGGCCTGAACCCAGATATCGCTGACCTGCCTCAGGGCATTCACGGGCGGACGTTGTTTCAGCCGGATGGCAGCCTCGACCTCCAGGTGAGCCGCGAGCTTGCCGATGAGGCCGAGCGCTCGGTGATCGCACGGCGCAGGCTGCGGAGCACGCTTGCCCACGAGTGTGCCCATGTCACGCTCCATCGGCACCTGTACGCTATTCACGAGGGGCCCACGTTATTCGATGAAATGAGCTCGCGGCAGGTCCTTGTCCTGTGCCGAGGCAGTGAGATCACGTCGCCGACGGGCGACTACCCGCGGACGAAGGAGTGGTGGGAGTACCAGGCGAATCGAGGGATGGGTTCGCTCTTGCTGCCCACGAAACTGCTGCGAGATCACGTCGAGAAAGTGCTGGCGAGCTTGGGCCTTGCGACGATGCAGGAGGCGTTGGGGCAATGCCGGGGCGAGGAGGTCGTGCGGAATCTCGCCGGGGTCTTCGACGTGAGCCTGGGAATGATGGTCTACCGCCTACAGGAAAGGGGGTGGTTGGAGAAAAATAGCGGGCAACTCGACTTGGGATTCATGTCGTAGGCGGAGGGAACGGCCTCCCTTTTTTTGTTTGCTGTGTCAGCTCCGTTCGCTGACGATAGCTAGTGAAGCCAAGAGGTGCAGCGATGAGCGAGAAGGATCGTCACGTGGTTCCCCAGGGAAGTGATTGGGCGGTGAAGAAGCCTGGCGCGGAGCGCGCCAGTGACATTCTCCCCACGCAAGGGCAGGCGATCGAGCGTGCACGCGAGATTGCGAAGCAGACCGGCGGCGAGGTCGTGATTCACGGCCGCGACGGCAAGATCAGGGACAAGGACTCCTACGGACACGATCCGTTGCCCCCGAGGGACAAGAAGCACTGACCAAAGGAGGGATCAGATGGCACGGCGTTACTCAGGACACATGTCGGGCGAGCGTTACCTCGGCAACATCAACAAGAAGGAGGTCCACGATCTGGATCACGAAGACACCACGTCCAGTGGTTGTCAGATTGACGAGATCATCCGGGCAGGGCACGATCGGCCCTTCACTTCGCTTATCGCAGCGCATGCCGCTGGCCTTGACGACTGCGCGAAGTGTCTCAGCGGATCGACGCGATAGCTGCTTGTCATAGTTGTGACCCCCTTGGGTCGGCGACGACCCTCGGGGGTCCCTTTCAGGACTGGGGCGGCGTGGACTATTTGTCGAGGCTATTCAAAGAGGCCGTCCATCTTGCCCTTCTTCCCCTTGACCTTGGGCTCTGCGACGCGGTAGGTCGCCGCCGGGCCTAGCGCCGGGTACTCAATGCGCTTGGGGTCCTTCCGAAGAAGCTCCTTGATAGTCAGCAGCTGCACTCGCGGGACGCGGTGCCCCATCTGGTATGAGACATAGAACCCGGCCGCGGCCGCTTCCTTGCGCATCGGCTCAGTCGGGTCCTCGAGGGTGATGAAGGCGCCGATTGCCGCCTTCTCGCGCTCCAGAGCACCAACGAGGCTACGGATGTCGCGCGAGCTTACGTGCCCGCTCTTTACCTCCACTAGAATGCGTTTGGGTGTGCCGCTCTTGTCGTCGAAAAACGGGATGACCCCGTCGATGCCGCGGTCAGCGCCCTTCTTCTCGTTGTGGGTTGGCAGCGCCTCGACGAGGCCGCACGCCCAGATCTCGAACTGGTGGCGGTCCTCCAGGGCCAGGGCCCGAGCGCTTTCTTCGTCCGCCGGCGCGCCGACTACGTCGTAGGCTGCGAGGTCCTTCCCGAATGCCGCCTCAAGGCGATGGCGGATAAGGGTCACAGCGAGGTGAGTAATGTCGATGCCGACCCACCGGCGGTGGAGCGCCTCGGCAACTGCGATAGTCGTCCCACACCCGCAAAATGGGTCGAGAACGATGTCGCCCTCGTTGCTGCTGGCCTTCAGAATGCGCTCCAAGAGTGCTTCTGGCTTTTGTGTAGGGTAGCCCAAGCGTTCAGCCGAGACGTTATTCATCGGCGGTACATCCAGGATCATGTCGAGGGCTGGGACGCCGCGCGCCTCTTCGAGGTAACGCTTGAGCATGGGTATCCCGCCCTCGCGCTTCGGCCAAAAAATCCGGCCGGCGGCATCGAGAGCATCAAGAGCGTCCTGGGTGCTCTTGTCGCCGACGATGTCTCGAACAAAGCCGGGAATGGCCCAGTGACGTCCCTTCTTCGTGGGGTCGACACCGCGCCAGGAAGCACCGGAAGGTCCGGTACGAATCCCTGCTGCTGTGAGGTCGGCTCGGTTGAATCGCCTTCCGGTCGACTTCTCCACGTTGTTGTACCATTGGTCAATCGTTTCCTGGGGAAGTGGCTCGTGTGAAGGATTCCAGGTATGCAAGTCCCCCTTCGCGTAGAACAAGATCACGTCATGAACCGGAGCGAATCGCTTTGCGCTGCTATGCGCGTGTGAGCGTTTCCAGATGACCTCATTCAGGAAGTACCGAGGACTGAACACCGAGTCTAGAAGCATTCTCAGGTAGTGACTGGCAGTCGGGTCGCAGTGTAGATAGAGGCTGCCCGTCGGCTTCAACACCCGGTGTAGTTCAGCCACTCGTGGCGCCATCATCATCAGATAAGCGCCCATGTCACTCTGCCCAAGGAAGCCGCGGAGCATCGTCATCAAGTCGGCGAGCTTGCCTCCCCGGCCGACGACCTCATGGAACGCCGCTTCGGTCTCCATGCCCCAATGCCAGGTATCGTCAAAGGCGCGAATCTGCGCGGGAGAGTCCTTCCCGCCTCGCTCCTTGAAGAGCACGTTGTAGTTGGCGTCGGAATTGAACGGTGGGTCGAGGTAAACGAGATCAACGGACTCGTCTGGAACGTGCTTCCGGAGGACGTCCAAGTTGTCGCCAAAGAAGAGCTTGTTGGTCCAGGGCGTGGTCATGGACGGTGGAATCTACCACGGTTACGTAAGACTTCGGGACCACTTCCCAAGGGACGAGATGAACCGCAATCCGCCGCCCTTTCGCGCAGACGCCGCCGCTCGTGGGTTGCCTCTCGTATGGCACCGTCAGACCACTGATCGTGCCAACGGACCTTAACCTATAATGCCGCAGCTAGGGAGGTTCTACATGGATCCCGGTGTCGAGGGGCGGCGCGTAACGATCGAGATCATCGCCACTTTGGTGCACATCAAGAGCACCATGGCGGAACTCATTCTCAAGCCCGCTGGCGTGCCAGCGGACGTCTACCAGTCGCTTCTGACGCGCCGTGATGAGTCCACGGGTAGACCGCTCTCCAAGAGACAAATCGCTCCGTTGATCCTTGATGCTCTACAGGACCGTGGACTCTGCGCGCCCACCATCCGCGCCATGATTGAGATCGCGGCGAATTGGAGCAGCTTTCACCTTGCCGATGATGAGTTTCAGGCGCGTGCGACAGTTCAGAAGGCACGCGAGCTTATCGGAACGATCGAACTCATGGAGGCCAGGGAAGCCAAGCAACGGGAGCTGGCTCGAAAAGAAGAACTGGCCAGAATGGAACGTGAACGGGCTGAGCTCGTTAGGAAGCAATCTGAGCTCCTCCTCATGATGTTTGACGACCTCTCAAGGTCTGATGACCCGCAGCGACGCGGCTATCTTCTGCAGGATCTTCTCACACGGGTTTTTGATCTGCATGGCATTCCGATCGTAAAGCCGTTCACACGTAATGACGGCGGTGAGCAGATCGACGGAGCGTTCAAGATCGAGGGCTGGCACTATCTCGTCGAGTGTCGCTGGCGATCCAAGCTTGCGGACGTGCGAGAGCTGGATGGCTTAAAGGGACAAGTGAACCGATCCGGGAAGCAAGCCATGGGGTTATTCCTCTCTGTCAATGGCTGGTCGGAAAACGTCGTCCCTCTGCTGAAGCAGAATCCAGACAAAGTGCTAATCCTCATGAACGGCTACGATCTCCGCATGGTTTTGGCGGGCCGAATCGATTTGCGCGACTTCATTCTGGAGAAGATTGCCAAACTGAACATCGCCTGCGAGCCCTACTTCGGCGTGACGGAGTATCTGGGCGCTTAGGGCACGTCATCGAGCATGGAAGCGCGGCGTATGCACCAGTCCACCGTCGAGTGCGAGGCCGCACACTACATGAGTTTGCTGAGGTACTGAACGACGTCCTTGCGACGCTGGCGCAGCCAGAGAAACCAAGGCATGGATTGTGAGGGGACCATGACCGCGTTCCGTGTCGGCGGTCCGGCCGGCCGAGATCCAGAGAGTCCAGAAGCCTTGTTTCGCGACCTACCACGACCGGCGGGTCCTGTGCAGCACCTTTGGTCCCACCAGGCCGATCTTCTTCGCTCGTACGTGCAGGAGCATTCGGTTTCTGCGGATGTCGCACTCGAGTTACCCACTGGTGCAGGCAAGACTCTCGTTGGTCTACTGCTTGCGGAGTGGCGGAGAAGAACACAGGGTGAGCGAGTCGCGTATTTGTGTCCCACCCGACAACTCGCAAGACAGACAGAGGGGCTCGCTGCGAGCTACGGAATCAGGACGGTAACGCTGCTCGGATCGCACCGAGATTGGTCAGCAGCTGATCTGGTACGCTTTCAGAGTGCGAGCGCAATCGCATTGACGACCTATGCTGCAGTGTTCAACAGCAATCCCAGAATCGATGTAGCGCAGGCGCTCGTTCTCGACGATGCTCATGCCGGTGAGGGGTGGGTGTCGGGCGCATGGACGATAACCGCTTCCCGCGGGACCTCTCTCTACCGAGGCATAGTCGATACAATAGGGGGCCTACTCGATCCGGCATTCTTGGTGGTCTTGCGCGATGATGACGCTGAGCCCGTGTTCCGCAAGACCATTGATCTCTTGCCTATCGCCGCTCTTGATCGCATACACGGCCCACTTCTCGCTGTTTTGGACGTGCACGCCGGCGAGGAACGGTTTGCACTCAGTATGATGCGCGGAAGCCTACGCGCGTGCCTGGTTTATGTCTCGTGGCGCGAGATCTCCGTCCGGCCTTACATCCCACCAACTTTTCAACACCTGCCTTTCTCGGGCGCCAGCCAGCGAATCTACATGTCCGCCACTCTAGGCGACGGAGGCGAGTTGGAACGGGCGTTTGGGCGTTCCCCAATTGCTCGGCTCCCGCTACCCCCGGGCTGGGACCGGCAGGGTAACGGACGACGTTTCTTTGTCTTCGCAGACCTCGTCGAGAACTTCGATTCCGCGGCCCTGCGAGACACTATCAGTGGGGTTGGTAAGGCTGTAGTGCTGTGTCCTGACGGCCATAGTGCGCGGCAATTCGAGACATCGTGCAGACCTGATGACATGCGCGTCTTAAGGGCTGAAGACATCGAAACCTCGCTTGATGTGTTCGCCCGGGCTGATAGGGCTGTCCTAGTGCTGACGAATAGGTACGACGGCATCGATCTTCCAGACGATGCCTGCCGGCTCATCATTCTGTATGGTCTTCCGGCAGGCACGCATTTGCAGGAACGTTTTCTACTGCAATCGTTGGGCGCAGTGGGCGTGTTGGATGAGCGGATTCGAACCCGTATCGTGCAAGGATCGGGGCGGTGTACGCGGAATGCCACGGACTATGCGGCGGTGTTTGCTTGCGGTACCAGCCTTGCAGGATTCTGCGCCCGCCGTGACACTCAAGGACTTCTCCATCCAGAGTTGCAGGCGGAGATTCTGTTCGGGCTCGATAACTCCGAGTTGCCGGCGGATGAGGTTCAAGAGAACCTCAGGGCTTTTCTTAGTCAGGATCGGACTTGGCAAGAAGGTGCTGAGCCCGAAATACGACGGCGAAGGGACGGTGCGACGACGATAGAACCGGCGGAAGCGCGAATCCTCAGGTCGGCCGCCGGTCACGAAGTCGGTGCCTGCCAAGCAGCTTGGCGGGGAGAATGGGGGCTCGCGACTCAGCGCTCGCGGGAAGTTGTTGATGCATTGGCCGGAGGGGTGGCGGTCAGGCCGTATCGGGGACTCTGGGCGTACTTCGCTTCGGCTTGGGCGGCGCTCGCCGCCAGCCAAGACTCTCAGTTCGTTGGCGTGTCGAGCAGAATGCTTGACGCTGCGCGGGCTGCCTCAAGGGGATCTACCTGGTTGGCACGCGTCGAACGCGCATCCGGAGTGACTGCGGCGACTACGGACGATCTCCTAACACTCGAGCAGGTACTCGGCGCCAGTCAGCATTTTGTCAACGTTGGGCCGGGCACGCGCCGCTTCGAAGGCCTAATTCAAGACATGGAACGGAGACTCTCGTCCAGGGACGCGACGCAGTATGAATTGGGCCTTAAGGACTTGGGCTACATGCTCGGCTTCGAGACTGATCGGCCTCCCGGTGATGGGACACCCGATAGCACATGGATCGCGGGTACAATTCTATGGATCGCTTTCGAGGCGAAGAGTGATAGCGACGCGCCACTGTCCATTAGGGATGTGAGGCAAGCGAACACGCATCTGCGCTGGATGGGCAATAGGCACCGACTCGAAGCCCCGGAAGGAAGCTTCACGACAACGGTCGCGCAGACCGCTACCGCTGATGCAGGGGCGGGAGCGCTGGCGGAGCCAAATGTATTTGTCATCACGAGCACTGAGATCCAGGAACTTGCGAGAAGCGTCGTGGCGGCCTGGCGGAAGACCAGAGGCGAGACCGACGGACTTGATGAGGGGTCGGTTCGTGACAGTCTGCGGGGTACACTGGGTGAAATGGATTGCCTTGGCCCAAACCTGCGCGGTCGGCTAGCACGGAGGCAGCTGCAAAGCCTGCACTGACTGACCTCCGGAGAGGATGAGGTGATTACGTTGTGAAGCTTCAAAGGCAATTCAAAGTTGGATCAGAGTACAGAGTCATGGGCCCCGCGAAAAGGGAACGTCGACTGGTCTTCCTCGCTCGAGTGAGAATCGAGGGTCAAGAGCTACTTCTGTTCCGGCCTGTTCGCCGTGCCAAGAAACAGAACCCGTAGCCTCTGTCACTCGATCAGTTAGATCGCGATCCTTTCAACTTCATCAAGCGTGATTTCGTCTGATGTGCGGTCGTAGAGTTTCGTAGTACGTGGGGATTCGTGGGCGGCGATGGCCTGGGCGTTCTCGATCGTGCCGCCATTCTCGAGGTAGGCCGTAATCCTCGATGGACACCTCAAATCCGGCAATTGGTCGACACTTCAACACCGGCCATTTCGGCTCGGCGGTCGAGACTGGGGATCGTTACCTCACTGCTGTCTCGGTCCGCAAGTCGGTCTGGACCGTCGTGCGCCAGCTCCGGGGTCCGCCCGTGAGGACATGGTTGTGATGGAGCAGGCGATCGAGCAGCGCGGTGACGGCGCGAAGTGGTCCCGGTGGCTTGAGCAGTAGCTCTACGCAGGAGCCACGACGGTAGCAGAAAACCCTCGGGGGTCATTCCGACCAAGACGTCTTTGATGAGCTGCACCTCGTTGCCGAAGCGCCGTCCGTACGTGGGTTCGCTGGCCAGGTTTACCTATGCTGGTGCCGGACTGCGACTGTCCTTCGGTCCACGATATGCGGCGCGGATGTACTGACGAGTTTCCGGCCGCTCAAGTTGACGACGGTGGTGGTTGGTGCCGGGGCCTTGGCGCCTATCTGCCTGGTCTACTGGCCACGTTCTAAAATAGGACAACGGGTCCTCTCGAAGGTGCTCCACTAATGCCATGCACTGGCCACAGTGCAAGTACTCCAGCAGGTAGTGCGCCTTTCGAAGCCCATCGCGGACGTCGACGATGGTCACCGCCTTTTCGCGTTCCGGGATCGAGCGCGCAGCTCCTGAATAGCTGGCGGCGATTTCGCGCGCGTGGTACTCGAACGCTCGGGCAATCTCCTTCGGGTGCTTGCGGTGAAGCTGGCCAGCCAGAAGCTCAACCTCTCGCGGGATCTCACGGTTCACCTGTTGTGTTGCGATTTCGTGGAGGATGTGAGGGACGCTGAGGATGAAACGCACGAACGCATTGCGCCTCGGCGCATTTGGTGTGGGGGGTCCACCGGCATCAATCAACGCGACGGCCGCAACCCCAATACCTACAGCCAGAGCGAGGCAGCGGTACAGCAACCGCGGCGCATCCGGAGCGACAAGGTGCAGGAGATAAGTGAAGGCGTAGTCGAGAATGAACGCAAAAGGCACGATCCCGACGACGGAGAGAACCATCGAGGGAATCGCGCGCCGTAGGACTCTTCGCAATGGAATGCCGAGGGGGTTCGCAGTCGAATATGCAACTACGACAGTCAGCCCCATCGCTGCACCCGCGAAGGTGACGCCAAGTTGTTCATACCCCCCCACCAC
>Ga0065705_10000146_pt1 | contig 13349 bp, 14 predicted proteins | sample SwibulcommuniRL2_FD_59092 | JGI IMG/M metagenome (GOLD analysis project Ga0065705, IMG submission 59092) | Bulk soil microbial communities from switchgrass field near Rose Lake, East Lansing, Michigan, USA - RL2 Bulk Soil v2 (version 2) | ecosystem: Environmental > Terrestrial > Soil >...
TAAGCCCAGCAGCAACAATTGCAGAAAAAGCTAAATATGGATTACATGATGGATCAGGAGCTCTGAATTCTATTCTTTTCAAATGTGCAAATTTTTCTCCCTTATAATGGGCTGGAATTCTAATTATTGCGGATCTATTACCAGTACTCCAGGCAATATAAACAGGGGCTTCGTATCCGGGTATTAGTCTTCTATAAGAATTTGTAGTGGGTGCAACGATGGCTGCCAGAGCCTTTGCGTGGTCGAGTATTCCACCAATAAAATACCTCGCTGTTTGAGATAGCTCGGCGTATTTGTCATTTGGGTCATAAAATAGATTTTTTCCTTTATTCCAGAGACTTACATTGACATGCATTCCAGAACCGTTATCCAACGCGATTGGCTTTGGCATCATTGTTGCTATCATATTATGTTTCTGTGCGATGTTTTTGACAATGTACTTGTAACTTTGAACTGAATCTGCGGTATTAACCAGAGAGTCGTAACGAATATCAATTTCGCATTGTCCTGCAGTTGCTACCTCATGATGATGGGCATCACAAATTATGCCGAAATTCGAACTCAAAACATCTACACATTCATGACGATAGTCCATTAGGGTATCTCCAGGTGGGCTTGGCAGATATCCTTCTCTCAAACGAAGAGTGTAGCCAACATTTTCAGTTGACCAGGGTGCTTCACGAGAAGTTATTTCATAGCTCTGACTATGAAATGAGGTTAATGTATTTACTTGGAGTTTATCGAAAACAAAGAATTCGACCTCAGGTCCCCAGTATGAAATATCATAACCGTTNTCTTTNACGTGTTTTTCAGCATTCTTTGCAATTGCACGTGGATCGGCAAGATATGAGTCTCTTTTATCACCACCGGATAGAATATCGCATATGAGTCTGGCTGTTGGATACTTTTGTATCCAAGGAATTAATGCATAAGTGGACGGATCAGGTCTTATGATCAAATCAGATTCGTGAATCTCTGTAAAGCCCTTTATTGATGAACCATCAAGTTTGGGAAGCCCGTCCTTAAAATCGTCCTCTCTGAGCATATTAGAGGCCATTGTGGTATGGTGAAATCTTCCGAATAATCCCGTGAACTGTAAATCAACATATTTTATTTCATCCTCTTTGATTTTAAGAAGAACATCGTCAGTAGTGTACGTTAAGGATTCAATTTTTCCATTAACTATTTTATAAGGCAATCAGAACCGATTATATTATTCTCATAATTAAGTTTTAAATTGAGATAATATGATATCGTTTGACCTGTAGACTTTAAAAACTTCTTTTTACATTACTTAAAAAATTACTTGATTAAAATTTTAATAAACTGGTATTTAAATAGAAATTACTAAAAGGTAGAAATTATTGCCAAGTATAGATGATAATAGCAACAGCAAGAATAATTCCGAAAATATGATCGGCTTGGAGTTTATACTGGAACTTTTAAAAAAAGAAACGCAGATTCCCAAGATCCAAGCCATATCACCTGACATTTATAGAAAAATTGCACAGATAATCAGGGATCTTTCGATCCAAAAATATGAAGACTTGGAATTGGACGTACATCATGAACTCATTAAATTACTAACACTATCTACAAAATCATTGTTTGAATTAAGAATCCGAAAGCTCTTAGAAGATTCTAATGGTCAACATCTGTCATATCCTTCATTATTGTCTAGCGATGACTATTCAAAATTAACTGATGAAGAGAAGTTTATTTTTGAAGAAGAAAGAAAAGTTTCACAAAGAAAGGAACTTATCATACAGTCTTTAATTGACGGAAATGTGAACAATTTGGATATGATATCAAGAATCATAAGATCCAAAATGATTATAATCAGATTTTTAGAATCTACGGATCAGTTCATGGGGGTTGATATGGCAAAATATGGTCCATTCATTAAAGAGGATATTGCGATATTACCCTTTGAAAATGCAAGATCTTTAATCGAAAGAAAAATTGCCATTGAAATAAATGATTCAAGATTTCACGTTAAGGAAACATAGATATTTGTTCTTATTTATTTTCATGTATAGTAAGTCTTCTTGCCTCACAATGGAATCGATATTGACACGTATATCCTGCTCACCATATATCCTATAATTTCATTTTTTGCAATAGGTTTTGTAGGAAGGAAATTTAATCTAAATGAAGCACTAAAGTATTTTTTCCAGGGTGTAAGTTGTCTTTTATTTGCATTATTTTACATTGTCATGATCCCAAGAGGAGGAGCTCAAGGTCTTGCGATAGTTTTGATATTATTTGGGATCTTGTTATTATTTATGGCAAGAAAACACAAGATATCCCCAAAAGATCAAACCTTATAATATTGGGATTCTGGTTCCAAATTTGTCTAGTCTAAATTTAAGAATTTTTATATGAATGAGAATACTTTCTTCTTCTGTACTCAATTAGTCCCATTAACTGATATCCGTACTCTAAATTGTGTTTCACATGATTTATCCCATGCGAACCATGCGGAATGAATTTACCGTCTAATACATTCTCCACATACGTCTTTACTTTTCTAATCGAAATTGTTGCGTGTTGTAGCTGTCTTTCATTTAATTTTCTTCCCAATTCTTTTTCAATTTGATGACTAAACTCTGCCGTTCCGATAAGTCTTGAATATTTTTGTAATTTACTATAATTTANGCACAAATCANTTATTTTCTTGTAATCTTGTTCTGGTATCTTTGTAAGCAATTCATTCAGTTCACTTTTTTTCCTACTCGTAATAACACTAAGGCTATTCACAAGGTCTTTCTTGCTTAGGGTATTTTCCTTCAACATATTAGGCGAAGTCTGCAGGGAGTTNGTATCATTTGGTTTTTTCTCATCGATAATNATGGTCTTTTGCAAGTCCGCAACTATAGGTACTAATGGTCCAGACACATCTAATTTATTATTCATTGCATCGTGCTTGTTTTTCAGATAATATCTTTCCAATCCATAGAGATTTACCTTTTCTCCCCTAATATCATGACCTCTTCTAATTATTGAAATAACATTCAAAATGATTTTTGGATAATAGTTTCTATGGTCGTCATCGACAGTATCATAATTCTCCATTATATCCTTGTATATACTAAAGATAGCATCGCTGACCACCTTATTCATTAACTGGTTTTCAGAATTCACTTTGGTTTCGTATTGTCTACTATCCAAACCTCTTGCTCCAATCGTTAAAAAGTCACAGAGTTCGGCTTTTGAAAAAATATAATTATTTTCGTCGCATGTCACAAGTATTGCCTTCATAATATTTATCCAAAATTCATCGCTGTTAGAAGTAGCCAGATTTTTCAATAATGACGAAGTATTCTGTTTTATTTTATTATCGGTTATTCGCAATTCATCTAATGTTTGAGAAAGTATTCTTTCTGGATTAAGGGTGATATTTTTGTTTGTCAATAATTGTTCACTCTTATTATGCTATAATACTACATAGTATTGCTATTTAAAGTAAATTTCTAAAAATTAGTTAAAATTGTTACGACGCTAGATTCCTGTTTAATCTAAATCTAATGAGTTTACTAACGACTGGCCGTATTATATTATTTTTAGTATTTTTCCATTGTTTTTTCGAATTGTTGTAGAGAGCTGACTTGAAACTTTTTCAAGCAGGCGGGTAACTGGTACTTTTTTGGTCCCCTTTGAAACAATTTGAATTCTTATCGTTGGGATATTATTATTGACGTAACCTTGTGGATGGGTCTTTAAATAAAGTTTGTCACTTGGTGCAGATGCAACTATTTTTGTCAACCTTGATGAAATCATAGCCTCACTAATACCTTGAACAAAGTAATTAATCTCGGCTATTGTAAAATTGCCTATTTCCTCCTTAATTTGGGGTAAAATGCTTCTTAAGACTATTGCCTTCATTTCATTTGGAACGCCTGGTAAGCATATTATCCGTGTTTTGTTAACAGAAAGTAATACGGCAGGGGCATTTCCCACAGGATTCTGAATCGGAGTCGATCCGACTGGAATTTTTGCCATCTTCAATCTTGCTTCATTTAATTTCACTTTTTGGTGCCTGTCATTATAACTTTTTTTTACCATATCCAGTGCGATATTGTTTAAAAGTAAATTTTTTTTCAGTGCTTTACTAATCCCTAGTAATGTTTTATCGTCATACGTTGGACCCAATCCCCCAGAAACAATTATCCAACTAGGTTTTCTTTTAAGAGAATCTGTTAATGCCAAATTGATTTCATACAGATCATCTCTGATTACAGTGACCTTTCTTACGAATCCACCAATTCTAGTAATTTTTTTTGATAACCAGTGAGCATTCGTGTTTAAGGTAATTCCAGAAAGTAACTCATTGCCAATACATAAAATTTCAATAATATGCATTAAATTATCTTGAGGTGGAATTCAATGTCTTGTATGCTGAGAGTTACTGATGTAAACCGCATATTTGAAATGCAAATGTAATATATCCAACTATTTTTGCAGATTGTCTAAAAGGGTAGAAATTGTTAGTATCTTTTGGCATTAATTCGTACCTTAATGAAGTAGCTTCTGCTTTTGCTATAGATAGCCGTACTAAGTAATTTTCAAGTATGGAATCCCAAGGCAATTGAACGCCAGTGTCTTTGCTTATGGCAACTATGGAGATTATCCTATTTGTATTGTTTTTGTCTAGAATCACAGAATATTCATAATCATCTTTTTCTTCCACTGGATCACGTGTAGTAAATGGATCAATTTGAACATATTTCTTAATCTGTTCTTTCATAGAGACTGACAATTTATTCATTATTACCAGATCTGCTAAAGTTAGTATTTTTAATTGACTTGGAGATGGGGGGTTTTATTTCAGTGGATGCCAGCATAGGATGAAATTGATAAATTGATGATTATATAATTTTTGATGTTTATAAATGGCCACGGGGCTCAATATTTATAGAATTATAAAGATTATCAATACTAAATCCATTGCCGGGGTACCCAAGCTAGGTAAGATATATGATTCCCTAAAAGGGGTCAGCCTCGAGATCAAAATTACCAAAACCGACGCGCAAGCTGATGTTCGCAAGAACTCGTGGGTTCGAGTCCCACTCCCGGCGCTCATATCGCGGGTTCTAGTCCGCCTAGTCCTTATAGATACGAAGAATACATTTCTAACGTTAGACAAGTGGAGGTAGAAGCAGTACGACCCTAGAAAGCGATTTTAAAAAGCTGGATAATGAAACAATAGCTCTAAAAGAAAAAATCCACCTAATTACGAAGTATCAAAAACCTCACATTGCAAACTCGCTCAAAATTATGGCACAGAAAAGCCCTTCAATTGTAAAAGTAATTTGTGACTATATTTTTGCTGAGCAGAATGAAATCAATATAAAAGAATCGACAAAGGAAGGCAAAATAAAATGTTTAGTCAGGTTGTTAAGGTATCTGAGGTATAAACCGTTTGAAAACATTTCTAAGCAAGATATACTGGATTACCTTACTAGCCTTAAGAAGCCCGAAGATTTAGACCCTCAACACAAAAGCATTGGAACATACAATTCAAGGCAAATGATACTGCTCAAGTTTTTCAGATGGTTGTACAATCCAAATGAATCAGCAACTAGGCGATTAACTCCCGATTGTATGATTGGCATCAAACGCTTACCAAGGATGGAAAAATCAGCTTACAAAACATCTGATTTGTGGACTGAAGACGAACATGAGGTATTTTTGAGATATTGTCCGTCAATTAGAGATAAGCTATATCATACAATGGCGTACGATACCTCTGCTAGGCCAAACGAACTATTGGCATTGCATATACGTGATATTTTTTTCTTAAACATTTGGACAACGAATGAAACCTCGGCGCTTTTAGTCGACTTTGTAGAATATAAAAAAACTATAATACTATCTATTGTATTGCAATATGGTCAATTAAAGATGAGGTTTTATTGGTTGCAATAAATTAGAGCGGTACAATTATCTTCTGTGGCTCACCTTTATTTCCATCGACTGAAAATACTGTATTGCAATTGATTCGTTGGCTAAATGTACCACTGCCTAGTTGTAATACACACGCAGTAACCTCAGTATTCGCCTTCACTTTTGTATTCATTACAATAGTAACATCAGCCATCTTTAAGGGTGAAAATGAATTTTCTTGACCCGGTTCACTTACAGCCTTATCCAGGTCGACTTTTTCTGCCTGAACGTCATTATCAGTACTTAATATCGCAACCATATTTGGTTCGGTAAATGATGATATGCCTCGTATGTTTACGATGAATTGACTACCCGCTGACGTACTACTTAAGGAAGTATCATTGTTGGCTGATTGACTATAAACCTGCACGTATTTCGTAACCAATGGATTTGAAATGCCGACCACAATTAGTAGTATGAGCGCAGATAAGGCAAGCCCTTTTAGGTTCATACTTGTGAATTTAAAAAGCCGATGCTTATTAAGATTAATCTATTTATGGAATGCCATTCTTGAGCTAATCATTTATCTTAAAGNCTGTAGGAATCTCTCAAAACTTCGGGGCGTATGAGAAATAAGGTTCAGGAATAATAAAACCATAAAAGTTGCTGAAGTAGAAATTATCATAATTAACGTAAAAGAAAAATTGACGTTATCAATCCATGTGCAGTATTTCCACATTGTCTGCAGGCTGGAAATTGTTCCTCCTGAATCTACCATAGTATTTCGAAGTGAGGTTCAAGCAATTGTTAGTTTGTCTGAAACATTTCCATGTCAAAGGGTTAATGGAATTTTTCGAAAGCTTCAATCTTTAGGAAGATTTTGACCCGCTTCTTCTTTTATTTGTCTAACAACCTTGGACATGTATTCAGAAGTGAAGACGTATGAAATAAGTATGTTAAGACGTTTTGAACTTCATACCTCTCATTTATTATTATATAACTTAAGTCTGACACCAAAACGTTGAATAACGTCGTTTTATTGTTNCTCAATAGAAGATTTTACCAGTAACGATAACGAAGATTCCACGACCATGACGGAAGGGTTCGGTCGCACTCACAGTATAAATCTTCAAGATTCAAGAAAATTTAATGATTTAAAGAATGATAATTAAGGTCACAGAAGGAGCTGGCTTGTACATTGATGATTTCGCAGATTATGCTCTGTAATAAATCTCTTTGAATTCTTCTACTTTATCTTTCTTTCCTCTTCTTTTTTGAACTATAGGCCACTGTTGAGTATAATGCGTAGTAACGTCCTCTATACTGTTAGCGGAGAATGCTAATACATACTCATACTTCTTTCCCCAATTTTGCTCATAATAGTAAGGATGGTCAAAAGAAATAGGATAGTCTAAAGTTGAGTCAATATGCACCCATTTCTTATTTATCAAAGATTCATTCCAGCAATGGTCAAGATAATCGTGTACTATTCTAGTTTGAATTAATAACGAATTTACGATAGCGCCAAAGAGTATTGACCATTCACTACACCTACCGATTCTTGTTTCTGCAATCCTCAGTATTTTATCATATCGTGGAAATATTTGGGTTGAACTACATACATCACACATGTGAATTTCTGTTTTTCGAAATGTTCCTAAATCGTCATCTGCAAGTTGAACTCTCATTGGTCTATTACATCTTGGACATTGTAGTTCTTTTGGCATCCACTTCATAAAGTTATTTTTAAACCAATGTAAGAGCGGCTCCAAAGATTGCTCGTCGGCGATTAATTTTAGTACATTATCTGGTACTAATTGTTTGACAGAATCCAAAATTACCCGGTCGCTATATTGCTTTGATATTCCTTTATACAACCTAAAATTCTCGACATATGATGAGATTTGGTTCAATTCAAGTTACTAATATGAGATTTAAATCGTCCCAAATTTATATCTCTGGATGAATCTATAGAATCTCATGGTTATAATATGTTACTCATGTTAGGACTGAATCAAATATTGTCTATTTCTATTTCTCTTGCACCAAAAAAATTCAGAAAAAAGAATATTATTGTGTTCTGCTATGATATATGGTTTAAAACAAGAAACATGAATTAACAATGTTACTAAAACTTATCTTTTGATACGTACTTCTGTTTAGAGCAGTCCCACGGTAACAAGAAAATAGCTCTATAAACTTAATTATTGTCTATTTAAACAATCGCTAATTTCTAATAAATAAGCATGGAGNGNGAATTNGAACCCATTAGGTATGCTTGATGCTTAGGGTTTTATCAAAATAAGAATTTCAAAATTGTATAATGTTCCAAGTGACCTAGTACGACTTNAGGGTCAAGTTTAACAAAGTCAGGATATAACTATTAATACAATGCTGCAAATCAGTGTATGATGAAAAAAGCAATCTATTTTGGAAGTGTGGCTCTGGTGTTGGCATTTGCACTGTTTTATGTGTCAGTGGCTAATGCTCAAAATGTGACGACTAATGCCTCAAACGCCATGGGAAATGCCAGCGCAAATGNAAGTCAGGCGGCAGGAAATATGACGAATAAGACTGGTGGACTTATGGATAGCCTCGGCGAAAAATTAAAAGAAGCGATAGGAGCGAAGTAACTAACTATCATCTTTACAATTTTTTTGATATTTACCGCATAATACGGGAAGACATGTGATGGCAAGTATTCAATTATTAAAATAACTTTTATTTGGCAATAAATCTAAAAATGCTTGTAAAACCGAAGCATGAAGGGTGATCTATAATCCTTAAGTAAGAATTTGAGCATCTAAAGCTCGTGAATAAAGAATTAATCGTCATTGGAGCTATGATATCGGTGTTAGTTTTTACTACATCAGCAAACAATTCGTATGCGCAAAATGCTACTGCAATTGCCTCAAATGCGGCCGGGAATATGACTGCCTCAGCCAAGCAGGGTGCATCCGAAATAGGACAAAACACTTCAGCAATCAATAGAACCGAGCTGGCACAGAACGCTTCATCAGCATTAAATATATCGAATATGTCTATAGGCGAAATGGGAAAAAATGCGAGTGAAATAGGTGGAGATATACTCAATAAGACGGGTGAGACTGCTAAAAAAGTTGGGATAGGAGCGGCAGATGTGCTTAGCAACATAAGCGGTGAAATAAAACAAGGAATAAACGGGAATAGTAGCAAGTAGACTGGAATATTATTACACTTTTATTNTTTGTATCTCATAAGCTAATACCTACAGAGTTCTTATCATCCTGTTGGGTTCAGCAGACCTCCGTTGAACCCATTAGTTCTTTTCCTTCGATTGTAAGATTATCATCACTTAATTAGTCGGGTCAAATATATGACGATTCTTAAAAGATAACTCAAGCTTTTATCAAGTTTATTGTCCATAGCTTAGCTCCAAAATGACAACCAAAAAAAGTATTGATAAGGTTGCCAAGCTATTAGACTTGTTGGATAAACATATCAAAGAAGAAAATTGTCGGCATAGTCCAAAAGACCTACTTAGAGAATATGAGAAATTAATGACTGTTTAATTAACACCAATTAAGTAGCCTTGACTGAATGTGGCTGAGGTTCTCTCAAATAGAGCGCAAGCGTTATCAGTTCATTCGATAATGACCTCTATTACCCATGATCGTTGGCATGTCAGTTAGTAACCCGTGAATTCTTCCACTTTTATTCGCTCACCCGGAACTTGCAGATTTTGGTCAAGTATTTCTTGCATAGCATTTACCATGGGCGGGGGCCCACATAGATAAAATATGGATTTTTCTAAGTCGCCGGGTTCAAGATGTCTTTTTAACATGGCCATATCTATTCTTCCTTTTTCGCCCTTCCACTCTTTGTTCTCTGTCACATTTTGTTCTTCAGTAATTGTATAAATTATTCTAAGATTCTTATTTGTATTCGTACAATTCTCAAAATCCATTTTGAACAATATATTTTCCTGATTTTTATTTGAATCAAACATAATAATTCTTAGAGGCAGATTCTTATCTGTAGCATATTTTATCATGCTTCTAAAAGGAGTAACGCCTATTCCTCCAGAAAGAAATATTGCCGGCTTTGAATAGTCCTCATGTAGAGTAAACTTTCCTAGTGGCCCGCGTACTTCGACTTTTGTTCCATTTTGTAGTGAATCGAGCTTCTTTTTATAAGGACTATCTCTTATTCTAGTACTAATCAGGATAAAATCTTCAGTTGGTGATGAAGCGATAGTAAAGTGTCGAACTGGGCCTTTTGGGTCATTATACACGCTTCCAATATCAAAGAATGCATATTGTCCAGCAGTATGTTCGAACTTTCTCTTGCCTTCAATCTCTTCTTTCTTACTTATCTTTAAGGTCAATATGTCTGTCCCCTGAAGTACTTGTCTTTCTTGTAGCACTAGTGTATATACCACGGGTGCAGCATCTTTACTTTCTTCCCTAACTAGTGGTAAATCCGAACCTGCCTTAAGCATTATATCCTCTCCAAATATCCTAACTTCATAGGTAGCTTGCGGTTCAACGGCCGGAGGTGCCTTAACCTCTCCGGTTCTCATATCAAATTTAGACTGGTGCCAAGGACACTCTACTTCATATCCTTGAAGTTCGCCGTCGACAAGCGGCCCACCTTCGTGACTGCAAACGTTATTGATAGCAAAATACTTTCCATGTATATTAGCTACACAAACACTTTGACCATTAACTTGGAATTCCTTCATATGAGAAAGTGGTATATCACTTTTCTTTGCAACTTTTACTAACCCCTCATTTTGCAAATTAAACCAGTCCATAAGAATTTTAACCAACAAATAATAAATTAGTTATATTATTGACGGCTGGAGATTGGTAGTGTAAAAATTATTGATGGTTACTGAAAATAGAATCTCCCTTCATAATACAAATAAATCTCAAGAGTAAAGCTATTTTATGTTTTCAACTCTTAAAAGGTATGACTCCACGACCATGATGGCGGGTTTCGAGTCCCACTCTCGGCGCTATAACAGCGAGAGCAGTGAGAATTCTAAAATTTATTAAATTTGCAGTAAGATGTTCCTATCCACATTGTGCAATTAGCTCATTTTCATGCGTGAAACATACATGTTCAAGTTTTGTGTAGTCCTGGAAAGAATATTTGCAACCACACTGATATTCTAGTATTTTCTTATTTACCTTATATCCGTTTGAAGAAACTAGCTTGGACATAGTATAATAGCAATAAACACATATATCAACTTTAATTGGATGTTGGAATCTTCTGTGCCTTCTTGATTCTCTAAATTTGTATTCGTCCAAAATTTCAAATATGATTAGGTTAAAATAGACCACGACAGATTAAAGAAAGGGAGTGTAAAATAGATTTATTTTTATTTTTAATTTTTAAATTATCTAGAAAAGAAATTTCCGTGTTATTTATGATGGTGTTTCTNTCCATTGGATTCAGCACCTTTACAATCTTTGTAAATTATGCATTCGGAACAGCTCAAGCAAATAATTCTGAATTTAATTTTGTAGCTGCAGGAGACTTTGGTTGTGGTAAGAATGCGAATAGAACAATAACCAATATGTTACTCAGGCAACCAGAAGTGGTCATAGNGTTAGGAGACCTATCGTATCAGAAAACCGCAGATTGTTGGTTTCATGTTGTTTCTCCATTAGATACCGATGGAAGNTTAAAAATTGCGATTGGAGATAATGAGATGTTTCCTAATAAATTTACTGAATATATGAAACATTTCAATATGGATAGTCCATTTTATTCATTTGATTATGGAAAATTGTTCATTTCCTTTCAATGGCAACAGCCAAAAATAGGGTTATACCATACAATGAAACTTCAGAACTAATATAAGTTTGTTAAGGATGATCTTAAGAAAGCGTATGATAATAAGAGTATTAATTGGATANTAGTATATTCATTTAGATCATTCTATTCATCTAATACGACACATCCGGGGCTTGATGAATTGCAGGATCTTTATCACCCTCTGTTTGATAAATATGGCGTTGATGTTGTTCTACAGGCCCATAATCATAATTATCAGAGAACATACCCTCTAAACTATAATGAGACTAGAACTTTTACTCCCATAATAACAGATAGAAACACCGAGAAATACGAGAATGACCCCAAAGGACCCATATTTGTCACTTTAGGAACCGGCGGAGAAGATTTGTATGAAATCACGGGCCAGGCTCCTTATGTTATTACTCAATTTCTGAGACATGGGTTCTTGAATATAGATATAGTGGAAAATGGAAAAAGGTTGAATGCCGTCTTTTACGAGAACAGAGCAAACTCTGACAAGGACCATTTCTCCATTATAAAATAGGTATGAAGTCTGGATAGTAGGTAGTAAGTCCCTTACAACTAATGATATATTGAAATGTTTGACAGATAAAAAATTAGTCGAAAATACTGTTTTGTCATTCGTTAATTACATCTTCCAGTAAATATTTTGGTATTTTAGCTAATTGTTCNACTTTCCAATGACAGCTCCAGCAAAACCCACAAACAACGCAGGTAAATTGTGTCCTTATTTTACATGACTTGCATTCTTTATACTCCAACTCTATACTGTTTCTCAAATACTCATGCTTATGGTATTTGTTTTTTTTCCCGATTAGTCGGGATCTCATTTCTATCTATCTAAATTAAGCCCATTCTGAAATATAACTCTTTTAATCAGTATATCATAATACTAAATTACATACCGTTCTTTGTTGTATAATAGAACAAGAATGTATTTCGATTCAATGATATCATAAAATAGTAATAAAATGTCGCTTAGACATTTTTTGATTGTGTTGTTATTCACTATCAACATATTAATGAATGTGGGGTAAATTGATCTATATTCCTATTTGAATTTTGAAATCAAAATTATGAAAATAAATATAAAGAATTTGAGTTACTTTTGAATATCCATATTAGACTGGCAGTTGTTTACTTCCACCCTCTTCGATCGCCTTCTAATAACCCAGAATCACCATGAATTCTATCTATGTGTTTAGATAACTCTTCGTTATTGTTAAATTTCGATGCACAATAAGGGCATGATACTTGAGGACTGTTTGACATGGTGGTATATTTGGATCTGTTCAAATTAATTCTTTCTTTTGACTAATTTTCTGGAAAATTGGCAAAAAGCAAAGGTTGAANTCAATATTATGAGAAAATATCTAGTGTTTTTCGTAGGAAGATATCAAATCATTATCTGTTTCTATNATCCATTCTACTAACGTATCATCTAACTTATGGTACTTTAAATGCTCTCTACGTTTTTCTTTAATTATTTCTTCCTTACAAATTCCGCATTTCATGAAATGATTTGGGAGTGGTAATGTCAAAGTATAATTTTAAGATATATATCACTAGCGATATTTGAGAAATGCTTACCGGACTGTTTTCGAATGTAGATGATGTAGATGAATCCTAATATCGACTAGAATGTAAATTAG
>Ga0065705_10003171_pt1 | contig 13349 bp, 7 predicted proteins | sample SwibulcommuniRL2_FD_59092 | JGI IMG/M metagenome (GOLD analysis project Ga0065705, IMG submission 59092) | Bulk soil microbial communities from switchgrass field near Rose Lake, East Lansing, Michigan, USA - RL2 Bulk Soil v2 (version 2) | ecosystem: Environmental > Terrestrial > Soil >...
CGCTTCGCGAGCTCGAATGCGCCGACAGGATTGATCTCGCCAGCTCCCTGCTCGAGGATGTGTGCCCCGGGAATCGGCACTGCGGTGTACTGCAGGATCGCCTTCAAAAAGTTTGGCGTGAGGCCGGTCGTGTAAGGCGTGCAGTCCGCGACACCATACTTCGTACAGAGCTTTTGAATTGCGCTCTGCTGGGACGCCGGCAGCTTTCCGTCGAAGGTCAGCGTATTGATACCTGTCGCAAGACGGGCGGTCTTGAGGACCTCTGCGGCCACACCGCTCGTGACCGCCGCCGCCATGCTCGTACCGCTCAACGCCAAGAAGTTGTGGCCGGCTCCTGGTTTGACGATCACGCTGGACTGGTAGTGCGTCGACAGGTAGCTCGATAGTCCCGTGATGCCGATCAGCCGGTGGCCATTGACCACCACGTCGGGTTTGGCGAATCCGTCGTACCATGTCGGGCCGCGTGAGCTGTACGCCGCCACGGAATCGTCGGCCATCGTCTGGCTGCCGCGGGCATCGACGGAACCGACGCTGATCGCCGACGGTGCGTTACCAGGAGACGTGATACCGCCGAATCCAATCTGCCCCGTCGCTGGGTTCAGCCCGAAGTTTCCCGCTGAAGCAATCACCACAATTCCGGCCCTTACGGCGCGTTCGACAGCCTGCACAAGCGGATCGGTCGCCGCTGGCTCGTAGATCGGATGGCCCAGAGACAGATTGATGATGTCGATCTTCAGTTTGTACTTGTTGGTGATGCAGAAGTCGATCGCCGCGATCACATTGCTCGTATAGCCGGCGCCCGTGTTGTCGAGCACCTTGAGCGCGAGAATCGACGCGGACGCGGCGACTCCGCGGTACGTCTTGTTGCTCGACGCCCCCATGTTCGCAATCAGGCTCGCGACGTGCGATCCGTGACCATACCCATCGAAATACAAATCGCCGCCTGCGACGGCCCGCGGCTTTCCTGTCGTGAAGTCATATTTCGCGGCGCTTTGCAGGTCCGAATTCGCCACGACGCCCGAATCGATCACGGCCACGACGACGTCCTTGCCGTTGGGAACCCAGTAATCCATTCCCAGAGTGCGCACCAAGCGGTTGTCGGTCACCACCGGCGTAGTGGACGTCCACGTCACTGTACTGCTGCGGACCAGCGCGTCGGACGAAAGGACTGCCACGTCGCGATCACTCGCCAGTTGCAGGAGTGATGCGCGATCGATCTGTGCAGCCACCATATCGCGCGACGGCGACACGACGTTCGACGCGTGGGGGTTGCCGTGGAGCGTGCGTTGCAGCCGAGTGCCGGCACCGCCATGTGCGGTGATGAGCACGCGAAAGCTCGTCGCACCTGATTCGAGCGCCTGCGTCAGCGCGCCATCCATGGTCGCGGGCTGAGCGCGTTCTGCCAGCGGCGCGGCCCAGACGAGAGCGCCTGCCAGAACTACGGCAGCCAGGGCTTGCCGACGACGTCGAGGCTGGGGGAAGCCAGACATAACGCCCGGCCCTCTCGCAGCGTTTATGCCGTTGACGCGACAGAAGTCCTAGTACCCGTTTCCTCAACGAGATACGCGGTTCACCCGCCCAGAGTATTTCGTTCCATCATTCTCAGTTCTGAACACGGGGCTGCGATGTGTGGGGCCGGACGAAAACAAACGGCAACGAAATCGCGGTTCNTGTGGAGTNGGTACGCCTGTCTCATCCCGGCACGCCACTGATCCGATCCTGGACGNGCCTCGTCGTCATCACGAATTCCACTCGGTGTCATCGAAACAGAAAATTGGCAACCGACAGCAAAACAGAGAAAATCGGCGCATCCGAACAGCATGAATCCGAGGTGTTTGATCATCGCGGCATCGGCCATCGCCCTCTGCGCGATGGCTCCGTCCGTACTGCCGGCGCAGCGTCAGGGCCCAAGACCGGCCCCGGACGTCATTTACTACAACGCCAAGGTCGTGACTGTTGACGACCAGTTCTCCTACGCGCAGGCGGTTGCGATTAGCGGCGACAAGTTCACCGCGGTCGGCACCAACGAGGCGCTGCGCGTGTTCGCAGGTCCGAACACTCGACTCGTCGATCTACGCGGAATGACGGTCGTCCCCGGGCTTACTGACAACCACCTTCACAGTGCCGGCGGTGGGCCCGGCGTCGATTTGTCTCGCACTCGAACCATAGACGAAGTGCTGAAGGCGGTAAGTGATCGCGTCAAACGGGCAGAACCGGGCGAGGTTGTCATCTCGAACAACGACTGGCACGAGGCGCAGTTGAAGGAGCAGCGGCTCCCGCTTCGTCGCGACCTCGACAAAGTGGCGCCGATGACACCCGTCGTGATCGTCCGCGGCGGCCACGAATACGTCCTCAATTCCGCGGCGCTGACGAAGTGGAGCATCACGAAGACCACGGCGCAGCCATCAGGCGGCCGTATCACGCGGTATGCGGATGGCGAGCTCAATGGTGAGCTCGTGGATGCCGCAAAGTCGCTCGTCACGCTGCCGCCCGAGAAGCCGCGATCGCTGGAGCAGCGGATCCAGGATCAGATCGCCGAATACAACAAGCTGAACGCCGTCGGCCTCACGGCTGTGCGCCATCCGGGCGATTCGATCGACAACTACCGGATGCGGAAGCAGATGCAGCGTCGAGGCGTGCTGACGATGCGCGTCACGCAGCTGCTTCGGCTCGGCGGCACGCCGGCAGCGATCGAGCAGACGCTGAAGTCGTCAGGGCTCTCGCCGGAGGATGGCGATGCGCTGTTGCGGCTGGGCGGCATGAAGATGGGGGTCGACGGCGGCTTCGAAGGAGGCTTCATGCGGGAGCCGTACGAAGAGCCGTATGGCGAGGGCGGCAAGTTCCGCGGCCTGCAGACGACGCCACCGGACCGGTTCAATGAAAGCGTGAAGTTGTACAACCGTCTCGGTTGGCGCGTGTTCACGCATGCCGTCGGCGACGCCGCCATCGACGAAGTGCTCACCGGATATGAATCGGCCAACGCCGAAAAGTCCATCGTCGGCCGACGCTGGGGAATCGAGCACGCATTCATCGGCCGGCGAGACCATCTGCCCCGCATGAAGGATCTCGGATTGTTCCTGTCGCTGCAGGATCACTTGTACCTCGCCGGGCCAAGCCTCGTGAAGTACTGGGGCAGGCAGCGCGCATTCCTCACGACGCCGGTGAAGATGTACCTGGATGCTGGCTTGCCGGTGTCGGGCGGCACCGATTCGAGCGTCGTCCCCTATTCACCGCTGTGGGTGATCTACCACTTCGTGACACGCGACACGATCTCAGGTGGACCGATGGGGGTGGACCAGAAGATTTCGCGCGAAGACGCGTTGAGGATGGTGACCCGCAATCACTGGTACCTCACGTTCGAGGAAAACACGAAAGGCATCATCGCTGCCGGGCGTCTTGCTGACATGGTGGTGCTGCCGGAGGACATCATGACCATTCCGGCCAAGCGCATCGAGCAGATGCGCGTGATGATGACGATGGTCGGTGGCAAGGTCGTGTATCGCGACGCCGACTTCCGCAAGCTCGCCACGGATTAGCCGTAGCGCCGCGTCAGACTGCTTTCGGGGGAAGCTGTCGCAGACTCGGCTATAGCGAAACGGCAACCCGTGCGTGGTATCGCAGTTGCTCTCGCGTGTGGGATGACTCGAATCCTCGCCGTTGTTCTGTCAGCCGTCTTCATCGCTGCCTGTGACGGCTCGAGCGTGACCAGCCCGACAGCGCCATCAGTCTTCGTGACACGGCTCACGTTCGCGCCGCCGAGTACAACACCCACGCCAACACCTACACCCACGCCGACCCCGTCACCGACGCCGACGCCGACCGTGGGCACCATGCCAACGCCGACACCCGCTTCTGGTAATACGCCGAGCTTGATTACGGTCCCGCCGCCGAGTCAGCCGCCAGGCACGACGTTGCCGGCGCCGACAAATCCAGTCGCGCCGGTCACACCGGTCTCACCGCCGCCCGTCGGAGTCGTAGGAACGGGCACGTCGACCATTACCACCGGGACTCCAGCCAAGAAGCCATAACCCATCGCGTGTTCGCGCGCGAACGACTTTCGTCCCATAAGCGGACACCACGCTCGCACGCGTGAGTCCGTCACAACGGCAAGCGTCACGCGCCGCGACGTTTGCCGTTTGTCGCAGATGGCATACCCTTTGTCGTCCTCCGCTACTGGTTGGTCGTTCGTGGTTAGTGGTAACTACCGACCACCAAAACCAACCACCAACTCAGATGTTGCGACGGCCCGCAATTCGTTTCTCGTTCCGCCGCGTCGTGACGGTTATCGCTTCGTTTGTGCCTGGACTCCGCGCGACACGCGTGGATCCCGCCGACGTCCTGCGATCGGAATAATGGCGCGTCAATGCTGCTGATGGACCTGCGCCACGCACTCCGCGCCCTTCGCAAAAATCCGGCGTTTGCGATTACCTCGGCGGCCACACTGGCGCTGGCGATTGGCGCCAACACCGCAATGTTCAGCGTCTTGAATGCTGTTCTGCTCCGGCCGCTTCCGTATCGATCGCCAGATCAGTTGGCGATGTTGTGGACGGAGGATCCAACGCAGAACCTTCGCGAGGGCAGATCGGCGCTTTCAGATGTCGAACAGTGGCGGAGTCAAAGTCAGAGCTTCGCGGACATGGCCACCTTCGATGCGGTGTCCACGACGCTGACGGGAGCAGACGGGGCGGAACAGATCGTCGGCGCCAGCATTTCTCCCAACCTGCTCCAGCTCCTCGGCGTCCGCCCCGCGCAGGGACGCAGCTTTTCGACAGAAGAAGCCGAGCAGCGCCAACGGCTGGTCCTCATCAGTCATCGCTTCTGGCAAGCGCGTTTTGGCGGCTCGAACGATGCGATCGGCGCGACCATCGTGCTCAACGGTCTTCCTTCCCAGATCGTCGGCATCCTCCCTGCGGATTTCCAGATAGCGAGGCTCGATGCAGACGTGTGGCAGCCGCACGCGATGTCCGAGGATCCGCGTAGCAGCCAGAGCGGGCGTGGCGGAGACACGTGGTTCGTCATTGGAAGACTTCGACCGACCGTAACGTTCGAGCAGGCCCAGGCGGAGATGAGCGCAATTGCCCGCCGCGTCAACGAACAGTTGCCCGCAACTGAAAGGAATCGGGGTGTCAGCGTCGTCCGGTTGAGTCTGTACCTGGTCGGACCCGAATCGCGGTTGGCATTGTGGATGCTCGGCGGCGCCGTATTTTTCGTCTTTCTGATTGCCGCCGCCAACGTCACAGGCCTCTCGCTCGCGCGCAGTAGCGCCCGCGCCCGTGAAATGGCGGTTCGTGCTGCGCTTGGTGCAAGCGCTGGACGGATCGTACGGCAGCTGCTCACGGAAAGCGTCCTGCTCGCCGCCGTCTCGGGACTGATTGGCACCCTGCTCGCCGTAGTGGGCATTCGCTTGATCCGCGCCTTCGGCCCTGCCACCTTGCCGCGCCTGAATGAAATAGCGCTCGACCTGCGCGTCCTCCTCTGGGCCCTAGCCATCTCAGTACTCGCGGGAATTCTGGTGGGACTGGCGCCGGCGATTGCGACGTTGCGCCGCGAATTGCGTCCCTCAGGCGAGGCGAGCGGCAGAAGCGTCTCGGCTGGAGCGCCCACGCGCCGAATCCGTCGCGCGCTCGTTGTGGCGGAGTTCGCGCTCGCGATCATCCTGCTCGTCGGCGCGGGTCTGCTCGTCCGAAGCTGGTGGCACGTGACCAGCATTGATCCGGGATTCAGGCCTGAGCGGGTTCTTCTGATGGAACTCTCTTCTCCTGCGACCTTCAACGTCCCGGCGCAACGAACCGACCTTTACCACCGCGCACTCGAACAGATTCAGGCGGTTCCGGGTGTAGAGAACGTCGGTCTCATCGGCGATCTGTTTATTGCGAACAGCAGGGAACAGATCGTCACTATCGAACGGGACGACGAAACGGTGTCCGAGCGGCTGCGGCTCCGAGGAGACGAGGTCAGCGCGGATTTCTTCAAGGCGATCGGAACGCCGTTGCTCCGAGGCCGCTTCTTTTCGGTTGGCGACGGTCCCAATGCTCCGCCGGTCGCAATCATTAACGATGCGATGGCTCGGCGCGCCTGGCCTGGGCACGATCCAGTGGGCAGAAGGTTCAAGTTGGGCCCACGCGATTCCGACCGGCCATGGGTCACCATCGTGGGCGTGGTGGCCGACATGCGGCGACAGGGGCTGGAACGCGAAGCGGTCCCGCAGATGTTCGTATCTCTCGAGCAGAATTCGCCTCGCAGCGTGGACATTCTCGTACGAGTCTCGTCGGACGACCCGTCGGCGATGGCCGGGCCGCTTCGAGCGGCCGTGCATCGTGTGGAGAACAGTGCGCCGATCTATGGAGTGGCGCCTCTGGAACAGCAATTCGGAACATACCTCGCGCAGCGTCGTTTCCAGACCTCGCTCCTGACCGGCTTCTCCCTCGTGACGCTGTTGATGGCGGCTGTCGGAATCTATGGGCTCATCCAGTACTCCATCTCGACGCGCACACAGGAGATCGGGTTGCGCATGGCTATCGGCGCACGGGCCGGTGACATCTTTTTCATGATTCTTGGTGAGGGGCTGGCGCTGAGCCTGACCGGTCTGGCGCTCGGGCTCGTGGGCGCGTGGTGGCTCGGGCGCGCGGTCTCGAGTCTGCTGTTTCGGATGACCGCCAGCGATCCTTTGACGTTCACGACCGTATCGCTGTTGCTGACGATTGTTGCTATCGCGGCCTGCTACTTCCCAGCGCGGCGCGCAATGAAAGTCGACCCCACGGTTGCGTTGCGTGTGACGTGACTATCGAGGCGAGGAATCCGTGGCGTGTTTCCTCGGCAGGATTTGCCGGGCGAACAGGATGCCGCCCGCAAGAAAAGCGAGGTTGCCGATCTGGCTGAGCAAGACCTGCGCTGAAACGATCTCGACCGCAATGAGGACCGCTCCGACGACGAAGGCCAGGGCAGGCCAGCGGAGCGGTCCGCCAGCGCGGATGAGCGGAACAGCCAACGCACCCACTCCGACGAAGAAGGCGAGCAGTCCCACCATCACCGCTCCCAATATGGGGCCTGACTGAAACGTCGCCAGCAGCTTCGTTGCCGCCGCGGCGTCGGCACCATCCGAAACGTAACGGCCGATCAGCATTTCGCCGACGAAGATGGCCGCCAAAGATGCCACGCCAATGAGAGTAAGAATGCGAGAGACATACCCTCCTCGCGGCGTCCGCTCGGCCGTGAGCGCCGTAATGGCGAGCATTCCAGGAATGGCTAGCAGGATGCCAACGAACAACAGCAAGTGAGCAACGTACCAGCGCGACGCATGCGACGCATGTTCGAAGATGATGGCTGCCTGGACTCCAGGATCCATCGANTCCTGCGGATGAATGAGATCGCCNACACTCATGAGGAGNGGCCCGAGTACGGCACTGANCGCCGCCAGACCAGTCTTGTCGCTCTTCGTCGGTTGGGACACAGTCGGCCTCCGAAGTTTCCGTACTACTCGTAACGCAGCGCCTGCTGCGGATCGACGCGACTCGCGCGGATCGCGGGCAGCCACACGCCCGCCAGCGCCACCAACGAGAGGAGCACCGGGATCGCGACAAACACCATCGGATCCCTCGCGTTCACGCCGAACAGGAAACTGGTGAGCAGGCGCGTAAGGCCGAGGGCGCCGGCGATGCCAACCACCACGCCGACGAGGGCGAGCCGCATGCCTTCGATCACGACCATCCGCCGCAGTGCGACCGTCTCGGCGCCCAGCACAAGTCGGATCCCGATCTCCTGCGTCCGCTGCTCCACCGAATACGCCATCAGACCGTAGATCCCGATCGCGGCCAGTAGAAGCGCCGACCCGGCGAACACAGTCATCAGCAGCATGTTGAAGCGCTGCCGCGCCGTTGACCTCGACACGACTTCCTCCATCGTCTGCACCTCGGACACCGGAAGTCCGGTGACCTGGCGCAGCTGCTCCTGAACGGCGGCGCTCACCGAACGCGGTACCGTGGACCGAACGATCCACGCCATCGGCGTGATGCTGACGTTCAGGGCGTTGGCGCCGTCGGTCATCTGCGCCTGGGGGATGTACATCACGGGGCCGGGATTCCGCTCGAGTCCGGTGTTGCGCATGTCCCCGACGATGCCGATGATCTGTCGCTCGGGCTCGTCGGCGAACTCGCGCATCACTCCGCGGCCGATCACCAGCCGATCGTTCAGCGGGTCGCGGTCTTTCCAGTACTGCTTCGCCATTGCCTCGCTGATGACGACGACAGGTGGGGCGAGCCGATCGTCGCGGTTATCGAACACGCGGCCCCGCTTCACCGGAATGCCGAACACGTCGAAGTACTGCGCCGACGCCGTCACCCACGATCCGCCACCGTGGAACGGACTCTGCTCCGGCAGCGGCCGGCCGACGATGACGAACGGCAGACCGTAGCCGCCCTCGAGCGGGACGCAGCAGGTGGCGCTGGCGAACTGCACGCCGGGAATGGTGCGCAGCCGCTCGGTCCCCTGGCGCACCACCTGCTCGACGCCGTTCGCGGTGGCGAACCGTGGGGACGCGAGCGACATCCGCATGGTGAGCACGCCGTCGGCCTTGAAGCCGGGATCGACCGTCCCGAGCGCGACCGATGTGCGGATGAAGAGCGCCGATCCGACGAGCAGGACCAGCGCAAGCGCCATCTCGAGCATCACCAGGAGCGATCGCGCCTTGTTCTGCCGGAAGCCGGTCCCGAAGCGGCCGCTGCTCTCCTTGAGCGTGGCGCTCAGGTCGGCGCGCGAGCTCTGGAACGCCGGAATGACGCCAACGAGGAGCCCGGTGGCGAGCGCCGCACTCATCGTAAAGGCCAGCACGCGCCAGTCGAGGCTCACCTGCACCCCGTTCTCGCCGACGCGCGGCAGGCCCGCCGTGTTCACCGACAGCAGCGCCCTGATCGCAATCCTGCCGATGAGCAGGCCGAGCAGCGCACCCGCCGTCGCCAGCACCACGCTCTCGGTGAGCAGTTGACGGATGATCTGCCCGCGCCCGGCACCGATGGCGGAGCGGATGACGATCTCGCGCCGGCGTGTAGTGGCGCGCGCGAGCAGCAGGTTGGCGACGTTCGCGCACGCGATGAGCAGCACGAAGCTGACGGCGCCGAGGAGCACGAGCAGCACCGATCGGACGTCGCTCACGAACGCCTCGCGCATCGGCTCGACGCTGAAGCTCTCTTTCGGCGCAAGCGCCCCTCTCGGAAATTGTTCCCGGAATTCCTGTGCCGCGATCGCGAAACGCGCCTTCGCCTGTTCGAGCGAGACGCCGGGCTTGAGCCGGCCGGCGGAAACGAAATAGTGTCCCTGGTCGCTGCTGTCTGGATCGAGCTGGAACGGCGTGTACACCTCGGGTACGGGGCCGAGATCCTCCGGGTGGTAGTCGGACCCGACGATGCCGACGATCGTGTAGACATCATCGCCGAGCGAGATCGGCTTGCCGACGATGTCGGGAGCCGAGCCGAACCGTCGCTTCCAGAGACCCTCGCTGATCAGCGCCACGTGCGGGCCGCGCGGAAGATCTTCGTCGGCCGAAAACGTGCGACCGCGGATGATGGGCGCGCCCGTCAGTCGAAAGAAGTCGGCGCTCACCTGGCCCGAGCGAAGCTGCTCGGGCACGCCGCCGCCCGTGAGGTTCACGACGCCCGTCCTGAAGGCGGACGCATCCTGGATCACGTCGGTCTGGCGGCGGAACTTTGCGAACTTCGCCGGCGACGCGCCGCGGCCCGACCCCTCGGGCGACGTGCTCATAAAGAAAACGATGCGGTCGGAATCGGGGAACGGCACCGGCCGCAACAGTACCGCGTTGACGACGGAGAAGATTGCCGTGTTGGCGCCGATGCCGAGCGCGAGAGCGGCGACGGCGGCGATGGTGAATGCCGGGCTGCGTCGTAGCATCCGCAGCGCGTACTTCACGTCGTTCCAGAGCGCTTCCACGGACCCTCCTCGTTCGAGAATCTACTCGTACCGCAAGGCGTGGATGGGATCGAACCTGCTTGCTCGGATAGCGGGCAACGATACTGCAACCCGGGCGTTGTTCACCACTCGCGCAGGGCCTTGGTCGGCTCGACGTTCGCGGCGCGTCTGGCAGGAATGTAGGTGGCTACACCAGTCACGAGACACGTGAGCAACGCGACGCCTGCGATCGTCGCCGCGTCGTGGCGGCTGACGCCGTACAGGATCGTTTCGAGCCAGCCGCTGAAAAACGCGGCGATCGCCGTGCCGCCAATCATGCCGAGGAACGTCATCATCGCGCCTTCGAGCAGGACGGTTCGGAGCACCGCGCCCCTGGGCGCGCCTAGCGCCATCCGGATGCCGACTTCGCGGGTACGCTCCACCACGTGGGCCGTGACGACGCCGTACAGTCCGATCGTGGACAGCAGCAGGCAGATGGCGGCGAACGCGACGAACAGCGCGGCCGTGACGCGTGAACGCGCAAGCGACTCCGACGAGTAGCCATTGAGCCGCCGAACGGAGGGAAACGTCGCACCCGGCCACATCGCCTGGCCGGCCCCACGAATCGCGGGAGCGAGGCCGATCGAATCGCCAGCCGTGCGGACGGCGAGAAACGGCGGTGCGGTCTCGAACTGAGCACGCGGCCGGTAGGCCGTTGGCCGAAGGGCCGTCAGCTCGCGATAGCGCGTGTCGGCCGCCACGCCAACCACGCTGGCCCAGGTGCCGGCGATCTTCATCCGCTCGCCGACCGCGTCCTTGTTGGGCCACGCGAGTCTTGCCGCGGATTCACTCACGATCACGACCGGACGTCCCTCGGCGCTGTCCACGTCGGTGAACGCACGGCCCCGGATTATCTCGATGCCGAGCGTCTGGAAGAAGGCGGGTGATGCGATTTCGAGATTGAGCAGCGGCTGGCGTGCCTCCTCCTCCGGCGCCTGTCCTTCCAACAAATACCGCGCATCCCAGCCAGACATGCCGCCAAACGGCTCGCTGAGGAGCGGCGCCACGCCCTGCACTCCGGGGAGCGCCGCGACCGCCTCGATGATCCGGTCCAGGCCGGCGTTGAATCGGTTCGGGTTCGCGAAGTCGTCCTGCTGCGGAGGCACGACCTGGACGATCAGGATGCGGTCGCCAGCGAGACCCAGATCCAATGTTTCGCGGTTCAACTGGCTCCGCGCCACGAGCCCCGCGCCAAGGATCACCGTGACCGCCACTGTGACCTGGGCCACCACGAGGGCGCGCTGGGTTCGCCGCGCCGTCCGCGTGCCCGTGCCGCCGCGAGTCGCCGCCTGGAGCGCGCGCGACGGCTCGGCACGCCGTTGGCCGTACACGCAGGCGATTGCGAACGCCAGCGTGGCCACGACGGCGAGCGCAACGGCGAAGGCGAGCGTCGCGCCGTTCACTTCGATCGCGTCCCCACGCGGCAGCTGCGTGGACGCGAATGATACGACCAGCTTCAGCACGCCATAGGCGATGGCGACACCAAGGCCCGCACCGGCGGTCGCGACGATCGACGCGTGGGTCAACGCGGGGAGCAGTAACCGTCGCGGAGTCGCGCCCAGCGACACTCGCACGGCCAGTTCCTGCCGTTTGGTGAGCCCCAGCGCGAGGAACAGCGCGCCGACGTTGACGATCGCCACGAGCATCACGAGCGCGCTTGCCACCAGCAGCAGGCGAATGACGGGACGCACGTCGCCGAGCAGGTCGTCGTCGAAGGCTTTGGCCGACGCGGTCATACCGCGCAGCATCGAGGGCAGCAGCGCGACGTTGCTCCGGAGATAATTCGTGAGCTCGGTCGCGGACTGTTCGACCGTTGCGTCAGGCGCGAGCCGTCCCACCAGATACACGTAGAAGTCTGGCGGGCCGGTCTCCGCGACGGGGCGGAACGGACGCGCCGTCGCCCACACGTCCGTCTGGGCGGGAAATCCAAAGCCGCGAGGCATCACCGCGACGATCGTGCCGGGCTGCCCTCGAATCGTGAGCACGCGCCCTAGCACCGACAGATTCCTCCCATAGCGACGCTGCCACAGTTCGTAACTGATCGCGACCACTGGCGCCGCGGCGATGCTATCGTCCTGCGCCTGGAGGTTACGTCCAAGCCGAGGCGTGACGCCGAGTACGCTGAGCAGATTTCCCGTGACCAACGCGACCTTCAGGTTCACGCCGTCCGCTCCCTCGCGAACGGGAAGGGTGGCCGCGCCGTGATAGTCGACCGCGGCGACGGCGGAGAGCGTCTTCGGCGAGCCGTTCACGAATCCCTTGAACGCGCCGTACGGAACTGGCACCTGCCCCGCGGCGGCGACTTGATCGACTCCCCAGAGCACCGACAGCCTCCGCTGCTCCTGCACGGGCAAGGGCCGCATGAGCACGGCATCCGCGATGCTGAACGTCGCGGTGGACGCGCCAATACCGATCCCCAGAGTCGCAATCGCAACGAGGCTGAAGGTCGGCCGCTTTGCGGCGGTGCGGAGCGCACGCGCCAGTTCGCGGCCGCCATCGCGCACGTGATCGAACACCGTCGGACGAGGACTGTGCGGCACTGTCGTCTCCCTCCGATCGCTACATTGGTTGGCCGTCTTTCATACCGGCCGTGAAGATGGAACGCTTCCACGCGGCGATCGGCTCTTGGTCCAGCCCTGCATCTAGCGACGTCGTAACGATGATGTCGCCAATCATTCCGTCGCTCAGGACGACCGCTTGCATTTCCACGATGCCCTCGATGCCGGCAGAAAGAGCGGCGGCGGTGTAGCTGGCGCGCACTTCCTCGATCAGCGAAGGCAGCGATACACCGTCGTCGCCGGGGTTGAAAACCTGCTGCTGCGCTACACCAGCAGCGAACCGTAGAGCAAGAACCACTAGGGTCGAAGCAATTCGTAGACGCATAACCTCGTCTCCTATCGCGCTGGCTGAACCTTGCGTAGTGCTCGAACGCGTGCGCGGCCCTCCTCGTCTATCGTGTCAAAGTGGAATGCGAACGTTCGCTCGCGTCCCGCGTCCGTGTTCGCGATTGTGAAGTGTCAACGTGCCACCATGTGCCTCGGCGATCTGACGGCTCAACACGAGACCGATCCCCGATCCGTTGCGCTTGGTCGTAAAGAACGGCACGAACAGGTTGGACATGTTCTGCAATCCCGGCCCCTCGTCATCGACATGGACTTCCAGTGAGGAATCGACCCGGTTCCAACTCGCACACACGCCGCCGCCGGTTTCAAGCGCCGCGTCCACAGCGTTTCGAACGAGGTTGATCAAGAGCTGTTCGAGTTGATCGGGATCGGCTGACACCGTGAGGTCGGGACCGTTGGAGACGCGGATGGGCAGCCGCGTTTCCAGGTCGACGACACGCTTCATCAGACCGGAAAAGTTGACCGGTCGACGACTGGGAGCCGGCAACC
>Ga0065705_10003588_pt1 | contig 13347 bp, 13 predicted proteins | sample SwibulcommuniRL2_FD_59092 | JGI IMG/M metagenome (GOLD analysis project Ga0065705, IMG submission 59092) | Bulk soil microbial communities from switchgrass field near Rose Lake, East Lansing, Michigan, USA - RL2 Bulk Soil v2 (version 2) | ecosystem: Environmental > Terrestrial > Soil >...
CGAAGAGATGGCACTGCTTCACCAGGTGGGCATTCGCATCTGCGTGGTTCACGGCGGCGGCAAGCAATTGAGCGATCTTGCAAAGAAACTGGGCATCGAGCAGACGATTATCGAGGGCCGCCGCGTTACGGACGACGCCACACTCGAAATGGCCAAAATGATCTTTGCCGGTAAGATCAATACCGACATTCTCGCCGCCCTACGGAATCGTGGCATCGAAGCAGTCGGGCTTTCAGGCGTCGATGGCAACATCGTCCACGCCGAAAAGCGCCCACCCAAAGAAATCCTGAATCGCGAGACGGGCGTCAAAGACAAAGTGGATTTTGGTCACGTCGGTGACGTGGTCCAGATCAATGCCCGGCTGTTAACAGTCCTGCTCGATCACGGTTATCTGCCGGTAATCTCCTCCCTCGGCGCAGACGATGAAGGAACGGTCTTCAACATCAACGCCGACACGATCGCCTCAGAAATCGCCGTTCAACTCAAAGCCGAAAAGCTGGTCCTTTTGAGCGACGTCGACGGTCTTTATCTGACCGCGGGCGATCCGGGCACAAAAGTATCTCGCGTCACCGCCGCAGAGGCCGGTGACTTGATCAGCAGCGGCGCAGCCTCGGGCGGAATGATCCCAAAGCTGCAAAGCATCATCGTGTTACTCGAGCGCGGTGTTCACAGCGCCCACATCATCAGCGGCACCAAACGCAACGCTCTCCTTTCCGAGATCTTCACGGACAAAGGCACCGGCACGATGATCGTCACCTAGCTCGCACCTTGCCCGGGGCAGGAGCAGGTTGCAGGAACAGGTGTTTGCGTGACTCCTGTTCCTGCACGCTGCTTCCTGCTCCTCTATCCCAAGGGCGACTGTGGCAGGAATCGATCGCGATCGAACGGCGGATCTTCATGGTCCGGCAACGGGTCATTAGGCCAGTCGTGGGCCCACTGCCGGCGATGTTCCTCGTCGGCGTAGTACTTCAGATAAGTTTGATTGTCCTCGTCGCCTCCACTCCCGGTGAGGTCGATCATGTAGGCGTAACTCGGATTCTCGGGAAACAGGACCACCTCTTCACGCAAAGCATCCTCGTAAAGATATTCGTAAAGCTCGCGATCGGAGAGATGGTTCGTATGAAGCAGGTAGGCTCCAAGCGTGGCCATGCGCTCAATGATTTCTTTCAACTTGATTCTCAGTGTGTCCTTGTCGAGTTGCTCGGGCGCTTGCACTTCCAACCCTGCGTTCGCGAGTAAACTCATCAGACTGATCGGCGCTGCGGTTTCATATTCGAGCACGTGTCGCAGAAACTCCTCTTCCATGTCCGCCGGCATCGAGTCGATCGACATAGTACTGCCGCCAAGCTTCTCCAACTCGGCACGAAGTTTTGCGATACGTTCTTCCTGGCTGGGTTCGTCGGCAAAATGTATAAACGACATTCTTCTGGCTCCTTAAGGTTAGAGGTTAAGGGGCAATGACATTTGGCAATGTGGTGGGTTGTGGGTGAGGGCATTTTCATATTAGTGCGAGGAAAAGTAAAGGCCATCCACAGATTACACAGATTATCTGCGTAATCTGTGGATGGATTTATTTAGGCGGAGCGGGTGCAGTGAACATCTCGAGATTCGACAGCCCGAGACTCGTCTCAATCTCTTCCATTCGCTTCAACGCCACTTCGAACCCATCATCACCAAACTGGTCGTGTTCGATTTCTTCAAACTGCGCGCCCAGATCATCGAGTTCCGACTGACCCACGGCAGCTTTCCATGCGGGAAAGACAATCGTGTCTTCAATCGCAGCGTGGTGTTCGTACATGCGCACAAAGGATTCCAACGTCTTCGCGAGGGTCTCGACGCTGTTGGAAGGAATTTTATCTGCCTTTGAAATTGACAGCAGGTAATCCGTAATCTCGCGTCCGCGGGTGTGTTGGGCCAACAAGATGTCGACGTATTTCGGGGCCGCGCCCGGCGCTTTCACCACTGTCGGAAAGATATAGACTTCTTCCAGCTTCTTCTCGTGATACTCCTCGCCGAATACGCGAAACAGGTTTGCAGTCTTTTCCAACGCCTCGAGCGGTACTGAAGCAGCGTCCTGACGCAATCGCGTAGCCGACTCCTGATAAACCAGTAATGCGCGTCGCAGAATTCCATGCTCCCGCATCAGGTCTTCAGTTGCTGTAACTTCGAGCTGCTCTGCCTCACCTGGCGCTGGCCCCTCGCTCTTCTTTTCGTTATTACTCGCAGAGCTCGTCGAAGTCGGTGTGTTGCGACAGGAATTGAGCAAAACGCCCGCACCCGCAAGCGAAAGCCCTGTCAGAAGTCGTCGTCTTTTCTCGTCCACTTGGAATCTCCTCCGCAATTCAATACTATCGAAATTGTAAGCTATATGGATAACGAAGCAATCGCCCGCCGATTCTATCGCCTCTCCGCGTTGATGGAGGTGCGCGGCGACGATCCGTTTCGCCTGCGTTCGTATCGTAACGCAGCCGAAGCAATCGAGGTATGGCCCACGCAGCTTAAAGAGATCGCGGAAAAAGAAGGGATGGAGGGTCTGCAGGAAATCCCCGGCGTCGGCAAGGCAATCGCGGGTAAAGTGATCGATCTGCTGAAGAAAGGTTCTTTCGACGCGTGGGATCGCCTCGTTGCTCAGACGCCAGAAACCGTTCTCGATTTGCTGGAAATTCCCGGGATTGGACCGAAGACTGCCGCGCTCTTGCACCAGCGCTTCAAAGTCTCATCATTATCTGACCTGAAAGCGTTTGTCGCTTCCGGCGGTCTCGACATGGTTGACGGCATCGGCCCCAAGACCGCTGAACGAATTAAAGAAGCTTTAGCCACGGATTGAAACGGAAAAAGCAGGATATTCACGGATAAATCCATTGCCGATCCGTACCTGTCCGCGTTAATCTGTGGCTCCATTCCCTGACCAAAGAGGACAACATGACAAAAATGAAACGTCGCGATTTCATTGTTACCGGCGCTGCTGTGGGTATCGCCTTTCCCATGATCATGAAACAGAGCACGGTGAAGCCGGTGGTCATCGCGTCTGCCAATGGCAACCGGTTCAAAAACGGCGGGAGCGTGACTGCCGTGCAAAAAGCTTTTCAGATGATGACCAGTGGATCGGATGTACTCGACGCCGTCATCGCAGGTGTGAATATCGTCGAACTCGATCCACTCGACGATAGTGTCGGATACGGCGGACTGCCGAACGCCGACGGCGTGGTCCAGCTCGATTCTTCCTGTATGCATGGCCCCCGAAAGCAGGCAGGCGCCGTGGGTGCCCTCGAAGGCGTGCGGACTCCGTCACTCGTTGCCAAAGCCGTGTTGGATCAAACCGATCACCATCTCATCGTCGGCAAGGGCGCGCAGGATTTCGCGCGCAACATGGGATTCAAGATCGAAGACGATCTCAACACCGAGAACTCGCGGAAGCAGTGGTTGGAATGGAAGCGTCGCACGGATCCGAACCACTATCTCGATCCGAAGAAGCGCGCGGAGGCCGGACACCGTGTCGCACTCGAAATGCTCGCGGAAGGAAAGCTGCGCGAAGAGAACCTGCACGGAACGATCAATTGCGACGGCATTAACTCGCGGGGAGAAATCTGCGGAGTCACCACCACGAGCGGACTGGCCTGGAAGATTCCCGGGCGTTTAGGTGATTCGCCGATTCTCGGTGCCGGGCTTTATGTTGACGGTGCAGTAGGCGCTGCCGGTTCGACTGGACGCGGTGAAGCAAACCTCTTCAATCTTTGTTCGTTTGTCATCATCGAAGAGATGCGCCGCGGCGCGAGTCCGAAAGACGCGGGCATGGAAGTGTTGAATCGAATCAAGAACAACACTGTGGAGAAAAGACTTCTGAACAGCAGAGGGCTGCCAAACTTCGGCATCAACTTCTACATTCTCAATGCAAAGGGAGAATATGCCGGGGTGACGATGTACGAAGGCTCCTCCTTCGCCGTCTGCACTGAGAACGGTCCACAGACGCTCAAAGCAGAAGCGTTGCTGCAAGGCAAGGCAAGTGATTAAAGCCGCGGATTTACGCGGATGAACGCTGATCTGAGGCACCTCCGGAATTAATTTCAGAAATATTGTTTTGTGTCTTTTGTGCCTTTTTGTGGCTATTAATTAATTCGCTGTGGCTGCTGACGTTCCGTACTTCTGCGTGGCGAAACCGACGATCAATCCGACGAGCGTGCCGGGAAGGATGATCTGGAAGTAGTATTTGCCCTGCATCAACGCTATCGGAAACGCCAGCAATGCGCCGACGATCGAGCCGAACAGAATCCCGATCGGCAGCGAATTAAACTTCCTCGCAAAAAACCCGATCGCGATTCCGGCAATTATTCCCTTAATGGTAGAACCGATGACAATGCTGCCGAGTTCATTTCTAACCTCAGGGGTAAACCACGAAGTCAGACCGTCGACGGCGCCGAGGACGGCACCAAGAATTACTCCAATCAGGGGCTTGGACATGTTGCTTTCTCCTTTTCTACTGCTTGTTACTGTTCTATTAAACGTCTGCCGAGAAATCTTTAATGCCGCGAGGTAAAAATCAGAAAAATTCTCATCAGCAGGTAGGCGAGGATTAGTAAAACCAGAAATCGGTTCTTGCCGACCCAACGGCTGACCTTTTCGAACGCGTTTTCGCGGTAGGCGAGGACCGGTTCGGCGTCCAGGAGGCGACCGATGTCGGCGGATAGTTCTGCTGCGGTTGCATAGCGACTCTCGCGCTCGTGTGCCATGGCTTTCAAGCAGATGGCTTTTGCAGTATTGGTCGCTTTGTCATCGAGGAGAAAATTGAGCACCGCACCGAGTGAATAGACGTCGGCGCGCTCGTCGATTTGATCGATCTCGCCCCGGGCTTGTTCGGGTGACATGTAATCGCGGGTGCCGATCACTGTGCCGTCCATCGTCTGGTGAGCCACGGATTGAGACGGATCTTTACTGATTGATTGGTGAAACTCTGAACGTATCTTCGCGACCCCCCAATCGAGAACGAGCACTTCACCAAACGATCCGATCATGATGTTCTGCGGTTTCAGGTCCCGGTGAATTACACCGTGCGCGTGTGCGAAAGCAACCGTATCGCAAACAGCCTGAAACTTCCGCAGACGGTCCCGCAGCGAAGCGCCCTGTGCCGCATACTCATCAAGCCGCAGCCCGCGCACAAACTTCATCGCATAAAAGATGCGGTTGTCGGGAAGCGTGCCGACGTCGTGAACGGGAACGATTCCGGGGTGTTCGAGCCCGGCGATGATCTGGGCTTCACGAATCATGCGGCGGCGCAGATCGTCAGTGATGTCAGGCGTGTTTAGAACTTTGACTGCGACCAGACGATTGAGCTCTCGATCTTCGGCGAGGTAAACCGTTCCCATACCACCGCGCCCGAGCTCTTTTACGAACGTGTACTTGGTCGAGCTGAAGTCGGGCTCGTTGACGATCGTGCGCAGGCGATTCAGCTTTTCGTCTGAGATCCACTTCATTTCACTTCGACTCCCAACAGTGAACGAGCTTCGGTGCGAAACTCTTCGTCAGTCGCCGTGATCTCGCGCAGTTTCTCTAAGACGATGCGACGGAAGTCACGCCGCGCAGCGGCCAGGTAATTGTTGACTGTTGCGGGCTCGAGTCCGAATTCCTGTCCGAGTGAGGCGTAAGATACTTCGCGATTGTCGTCGTTCAGATCGTATCGTTCGAAGAGTTGAAAGTGGACCATTCGATCCGAATCAAGGCATCGCTGACGAAATGTGTCAACGGCCAGAGTGAACATCCAGCGAACCCACTCGCGATGAAAATAGTCTTCCGGATTGAGCGTTGACGACACCGCATGGGCGGCGAGTTCGTCCTCGGCAGCGGCGAAGTCGAGTGAGTAGTGGTCCACATCGCCGCCGCGCTTCAAACGACTTCCCGCTTTGCGCTCGTTCGCAACAAAACCATCAAGACAACTACGCAGAAACGTCTGAAAGCTGGCCTTGCCGGCGTCATAACGTGCAAAATGGTCCTTCTCGAAAGCGTTGGCAAAGAACCCCTGGGTCAGATCTTTTGCGTCCTCGTTAGTCGCCTGCCATTTGAGGCGAATGTATTTGTAGACAGGCTTCCAATAACTGGTGAGAATGATATCTAAAGCACGCTGCCGGGTGATTTGATCGTCACTCCGAGCATCAGCGATGGCGGAGTGGTTCGTGACCGGAAACTTGTGCAACGGACCGCCGATGTCAGTATCTGGATCCATAAACCTCATGAAAAGATTTCACCTGATCTTCGGCCTGATCGTGCTGGTCGTCTTCCTGTTGACGGGCCAGTACATGGATCGATTTCACGAACACCTGAGATACACGCCCGATGGACCAAGAATGCTCTATCGCACGCGTCACATCTTTATTCTGCTGTCAGGATTGCTGCACCTTGGAATCGGTAGCTACTTCTCTTATCGCGCCGAAACGTGGCGCCGTGCCTTACAGATACTCGGTTCGGTGCTGATCACGATCGCGCCGGTACTGTTCACCATTGGGTTCTTCTATGAACCGAACCTGCAAGGTCTCTATGCGCCATTCTCCAAACGCGGAATAATTATTATTGCAGTGGGTGCCTTGCTGCATGTGGTGAGCGGAGTTAAAGCTAGACAGGATTAACAGGATTTTTTCAAGATGAACAGGATAATCCTGTTAATCCTGAATGAAATCTTGTCCATCCTGTCTAAATTTGTCTCTTGACGATCACCAGCGTGATGTCGTCCGCGGCACTGGTTCCCTGCGCGAACTTCGTCAACGACGACTCGATGCGATCTCGTATCCCCGCCGCCGACGCCTCGATGTTGCGTGAGACAACCTCGTATAAACGCGTGGCGCCAAACTCTTCACCGGTGGGACTGACTGCCTCAGTGACACCATCGGAATAGATTACAAGGACGTCACCGTGCTGCAGTTGAGTACGCCCTTCGCGATACTCCGCATCGGGTTTGATCCCGAGTGGCAGACCGCCTGACGCGAGTTGCTCGACTGTTCCCGCCGAATGAACAATCAATGGTGGATTGTGTCCCGCGTTCAAAAACGACAACGTTCCCGACTCCGGATCGAGCTCNGCATAAAACAGGGTNACAAAGCGATTCGCNGGAATGTTGTCGGCGAGATACCGGTTAACTGCCGAGATCGTCGCCACAAGTGAATCGTGCGACGCTGACTGCGCGTGAATCGCGGCGTGTAGCGACGACATCAAAAGCGCTGCGGCAGTTCCCTTGCCCGACACGTCGCCGAGCGCGATTACCAGCCGGCCATCTTCACGCTCGATAAAATCGTAGTAGTCGCCGCCGATTTCGTAACACGGAAAACTGATTCCCTGCAGCTCGTAACCACTGACGTGTGGCGGAGCTGTCGGTTGAAAACGTTGCTGAATCTCGCTCGCCAGTGCCAGTTCGCGTTCGAGACGCTCGCGCTCGAGTCTGGCTTCAACCAGGCGCGCATTCTCAACACGGATCGCCGCGACTGACGCAAGCGTCGTCAAAACCTTCAGGTGATCTTCGGTGAAGCGGCCTTCCGCGATCGGCGAGTCGGCATAGATGATTCCAAAAACCTTGTCCGAAACGCCGAGCGGAACTGCCAACACAGAACGCACACCCTGCAGCACCATCGTGCCGCTCGCAAAACGCGGATCGTGTTGCGCGTCTGACGTCAGCACTGACTTACCACGAATAACTACTTCATCAAGCACGTTGCGACTGACGCGGATCTCACCCACTTCACCGACTCGATCTCGCAATCGCGCAACCGCCACTCGCAAATCTTCACTGCCTTCATCGCGCATCATGATGAGACAGCGATCCGCAGGCACCGCTTCAAACACCAGCGAGACAATCTGTTCGAGTGTTTCATTCAGCGTGGCCGACGCGAGCAGCGTGATTCCCACCTTGCTGATGAGCGCAAGCAAGTCGCCGTGTTTTGCTTTCGGCGTCACGGTGGTTACTGAAGAAGAGATCTCTTCCGGTTGTGTGCGTGCACCTTCAATAGCTTCGAGCAGACCGGAAGTGGTACGGTCGCCTGAGGCGAGCGCGATAGTCGCTTCCGGAAGCGATTCGGAGGAGTTGTCAGTGATCATCGTCGCACCGAGACCGGAGTTGAACGTGCCATCGTCAAAGACGATTTCCGTTTCACCGATCTGAATACGACCACCGGCGGTTAGATGGACCACACCTTCGACAGTGGCTCCGTTGTAGAGCGTGCCATTTGCGGACCCGAGATCCTGAAGCACGTACTCGTCACCTTCGCGCCGCACTTCAGCGTGAACGCGAGACGCGAACGGATCCGGGATACAGAGATCGTTTCGAGCGGAACGGCCGATAGTTATACGAAGCCGGCCGAGTGGAAAATGGTCGGGGGTGCGGTCGGGGTATTTAACTATTAACTCTGTCATTTTTAACGAAGTTTCCGCAGACGAGCGGTGGCATCAACTAGATAGAACCCTCACGTACGACAACAGTGCCGGCTATAATATCGTGCAAACCTCTACCATGCACGGACACTGCTGCGATTAAAAAACCGAGACCGAGTAGCGCGAACGAGAGTGGATAACCAATGAAATGACGCAACAACGCGCGCCCGATGCCGATGTGTCCGCCACCGGCACGTTCAATGCGCAGTCCGGTCGCCCACTTGCCGAGCGTCAATCCGGTGAAAGCGGGAAGCACGGCCAGATTCAAAAGCGCCATGAGAATGGCCAGCAGGATTCCGGCAGTCTCGGCAGAACTACCTGCCGCACGTCCACCGCCACCGAGCATACGGGCGACGAGTGTGCCTAACACGACCAGAGAAACGAGCGCGATGTAGTCGATTAGCAGCGCACCACAACGGAGAGGGAAAGGGGCTCTGAGGCGGTTACCACCATGTCTGGCGGCGCGGCTTTTCGCCTGGGAGTGCGGCAAACCTTGGGCAGCAGTCATCTTAGAATCAATTAATACGTCTCAAAACGATTGCCAATTGCCAATTTGAAATTGCGATGTGCGAGCTCAAATTGGCAATTGGCAATTGAAAATCGGCAATAATTTCAGCCAACTAAAAAGTGCAAAGTCGTTTCGCCCACGCGCAGCTTATCCCCACTGTCGAGTACGCGTGGTTGACGGGGTGCAAGCCGCACCGAGTCGTTGATTACGGTGCCGTTCACCGAACCGAGATCCTCGACGAGAAATGTTTCGCCTTCGAGCCAGATCCTTGCATGTCGCCGCGAAACTTTTGTTTCCGGATCGAACCGCGAGAGGTCGATCTCGGGAAAGATGTTTGAATGCGGATCGGTGCGACCCAACAAGTTGCTATCTTTCTGGAGAATGAACGACGCATCGAGTTCAGTGGTTCCGGCAACGACGAGTTTTGCGGTCGGTCTGACAGCGTGCAGCATCGCGCTCGATCCGACACCGGCGAGCGGTTGTCGCGCGCCACAGTGAGCACAAAAGACATCGTCGGCAGCAATACGACCACCGCAGAAACCACAGTAGACCGTCTGCACCTGGACCGTCTCATTGCCGAGGGCCGGTGCGGGCAGGCCGTAACTCACTCTTCCAGACATCAATTTCTCGAGATGATTCGCGAGTTCGTTGCGCAATTCGCCCGCCGTGCGGTAACGATCCTCGGGTTTGTATTCGACCGTTCGCATCAGGATGTGTTCCATCTCACTCGAGATTGACGGCGAGATTTGACGCGGCCTCGGGTTCTTCGAGAAGTCAAAAATCAGAAGCGGATTGTCCTGTGGATCCGAACCAGTCAACAAATGAAACATCGTGGCGCCGAGGCTGTAGACGTCCGACGCCGGTTGCACTCGCCCGCTGAAGAGTTCGGGCGGCGCATAACCCATCGTTCCGACAGCAGTAACGCCCTTCTCCTGCTGCGACACCCAGCGTGCAATGCCGAAGTCTATCAGCATCACTCGACCCGTATTTCCGTCGATCATCAGGTTTGCCGGTTTGAGGTCGCGGTAGATGATCGGCTTAGGTCGCGAGTGCAAATAGTCGAGCACATCGGCGACCTGCATGCCCCAATCCGTAACCGTCTTTTCGTCAATCCTGCCGCCGACTGCCGCACGCATTCTCGAGGCAAGATCACCGCCCGAGATGTACTTCATCACGAGATAGAAGCGACTCAAAGCATCGTCGTAGAAGTAATCGTAGATCGTTGGAATCGACGGATGTTCCAGCGCCGTCAACAGCAGCGACTCGCGTTTGAAATCGCCAATAGCTTTTTCATGCTGCGTCGGATCAAGGTGCGACTCCACCATCTCCTTAACTGCGCGTGGCGCGTCGCCAAGGTTGCGATCCTTCGCGAGATAAACTGCGCCCATGCCGCCGCCGCCGATTCGGCGGACGATCTCATAACGCCCGTTCAATACTGTGTTCGATGCGAGCTGTTTTACTGTAGGACGGTGACCGCCGGTCGTTCCCTTTTGAGGCGACGAGGTTCCGGGGGCTTCGACATTATCCGTAAACGAACCACCCAGGGAATCGGAAGATATCGGGGGTAAAGACTCGACACTTTCCGGTGCGACATAAGTTGTTTCAAGACTCCCGGATGGCTCGCGCGGCTCAGGCACCGCCGCTGCGTCTGATGAAGAAGTTTCGTGAATGGAATCGTCAGGTTTGATAGGTGATTCTTCGGGATCGAGTGTGGTGGCCCATTCCCTGCCCTCACGTTGCGACAGATCGTCCTGGTCGCCGAAAGCAGCAGACACAGTCCGCAGCTCCGTCGAACTGGGGGTTATTTGCGCTCCGCAATTGCCACAGAAGTGCTCACCGGGCGATACGCGCGCGCCACATGAACTACACTCAGACATTTGTTAACGAATACCAGTCCTACTTCATTATGTGGAAGCGGAGAAATGTCTTACCAACGATGATTTCGTCACCATCACAGAGAGCCTGACGTTGTCCTGGTGGTAATCGCTTGCCGCGATTAATAAACGTACCGTTGGTCGAACCGAGATCCTCAACAAAATACTGGCCATTGCTAAGAGTGATTCGGGCGTGACGTCTCGAGACCTTCGCTTCCGGATCGTCCGTGTCCAGATCGACATCCGGGAAGATCCCACCATCGGCATCCCAGCGGCCGATCTGAGACTCCACATCACTCAACATGAACTGCTTTCCGGTCGAGCGGCCCTTTTCGATAACCAGGCGGGCATGCGGTTTAGCAGTTGTTCGTAAGGCTGAAAAACTCAAGTTCGCGGAGACGCGACCGGCGGCAAACTCCGGAGCGCCCGGCGACGGAGCATGATTACCGTTGCTTCCGTGTCCCGGTTTGTGCTGCACCGGACCCGGGCGGCCGTTTGGTCTCAAAGGCGCGCCACATTCGTCGCAATACTGCGAGCCGTCGAGATTTTCAGTTTTGCACCTGTCGCACGTAATCATAACGTCAAAAAAGCAAATCATTTTAGCGCGAAACGCTCTTTGCAGCCAACGCATCATAGTTAGCCCCAAAGAGGCACAAAAAGCACAAAAGACAGGGGTAAATCGTTTTGTGGTTTTTGTGCTTCTTTGTAGCGGACTAAATGTTAATAAATCTGGCTGTTTGGCGTTTGCTCTAAGATGAAACTGTTTGATAAGTTTCCACGTAGAAGCTACTTCGGAATTTAAGGCCCCTTTCAAAGGAATTATAGAATGGCATTGAGTCGGAAGAAGAAGATTATTATCGGCGCGATAGTGGGTGCGGTGCTCCTTATCGCCGTCGTCGTAAGCGTAATCGCAACTCGGAAAGAAGAGCCCGAAGTAGTGACGGTTAAGCTTGATACCAGGCCCGAATTGAAGCAAACCGTGACCGCGTCCGGCGAAGTGCGACCAATTCGCTACATCAAATTGACCAGTGAGGTAGCCGGACGTATCGAGGAGATCTACGTCCAGCCGGGCGATATGGTGACCAAGGGTAAGCCACTAGTCCGACTCGATCCCACGCAGTTACAGTCAAGTCAGGAGGCCCAATGGGCGGCCACTCAAGCCTCGCTCAATGATGTGCAAAATGCCCGTAATGCCGTCACTTCAGCCCAGCAGTCATTGATCGTCGCAGAAGCTTCGGTCGCTTCCGCCCGGCAACAGGCGGTGGCCTTAAAGACCAGTGTTGACCGAGCTCAGGTGGATCTCAACACGGCCCAGCGCGAGCTCAAACGGTACACGGAACTCATCGAGGCGGGCGTCGCTTCCCGACTTGAGTACGACACGGCTCGCGACCGTTATGAAACCGCGAAGATCGCCCTGGAAACAGCTAAGGCCAATCTCGAAGCGCAAAACATTGCCGTCAAAGAGGCCCAGGAGCGCGCGAATCAGCAGCGCATCGCCGTGAAGGAGGCTCAAACGAGCATCAAGTCGTCCGAGATGCGGGCCAGCCAACAATCGGCCATGCTGCGTGGTCAGCAAAGCCAACGCTCTAAGGCGACGCAGTTGTCGCCTCTCACCGGTGTCATCGCCGATATCCCGACGCGCGTTGGTGAGTATGCCGTATCCGCCCTGTCATCAACNCCGTTAATGACGATTGCCGACATGTCTCAGATTAACGTTGAAGTCAACGTTGACGAGACGGAAATNAACAATGTACAGGTGGGCCAGGAGGCCAAGGTCAAAGTTGATGCTCTCGGCGACAAGGAACTCAAAGCCGTCGTCACCCAAAAGAATCCATTGGCGGTCTCAAAGTCTGACACCACCGGAGGCTTGTCAAACCGGGTCAACGTTCAGGAAGCGAAAGAGTTCAAGGTCACATTGGAGCTGAAGGATCTGCCGGAAGATGTCCAGAACGCGCTACGTCCGGGAATGAGTTCAACAACCACCATCACCACCAACACGAAGACCAACGTGCTCGCCGTGCCGCTCGAAGCAATCGTCGAGAAAGCCGCGACTCCGAGTGCTTCGCCTTCAGCATCAGTTTCGGGCAGCGTCCCGGCTGCATCACCCGGCGGTGAGAAGCCGAAGGCACAAAAGGGTGTTTTCATCGTCGAAGGTAACAAAGTCAGATTTATCGAAGTGACCACGGGCATCACCGGTGAAGCCGATATAGAAGTCACCAGTGGTGTTCATGAAAAAATGGAGATCGTGCGTGGGCCCAGTCGCGTCTTGAAGACGTTGAAGGACGGCATGACTATCAAACGTCAAACCAAGAAGCCGGGCAACGCAAATGGAAACGAGGCCTCCTAGATGAGTGACGCTACGCTTACGCTTACTCCCCCGGAGAGTGTCATCACGCCGCGCGCCGAAGTGAACGGGCACGACCCGAAGATGCTCATCTCGATGCGAAACATCTGGAAGACTTACCAGATGGGAACCGAGTCGGTGCACGCGCTGCACGGCGTCTCGTTTGACATTCCGCGTGGCGAGTACATCGCGATCATTGGTCCATCCGGTTCGGG
>Ga0065705_10104563_pt1 | contig 13345 bp, 11 predicted proteins | sample SwibulcommuniRL2_FD_59092 | JGI IMG/M metagenome (GOLD analysis project Ga0065705, IMG submission 59092) | Bulk soil microbial communities from switchgrass field near Rose Lake, East Lansing, Michigan, USA - RL2 Bulk Soil v2 (version 2) | ecosystem: Environmental > Terrestrial > Soil >...
ATCTATGCGGGCAATAAGGACGCGGCGCCGCTCGTCCGCACAGTGCTGGAACGCGCCGAAGGTTTCGCCCTGACGGTCGTCGACAACCTGCGTCCGGTGCTCGAGCGCGAGAATCTCGGCCCCGCGCGCGATGCCATCCACGATCTGTTCCTCGAGCACGTCATGGCGCACGCGCCGGGCTACGACAAGCTGATGAAGTGGACCGACGCCCCCATCATGCCGACCCCGGGCGCCGTCGGAAATATCCTGCAGACGATCGCCGAGCGGCAGGGCATCAACGTCGTCGGCGTCGACATCGGCGGCGCGACGACCGACGTGTTCAGCGTCTTCGACCGCGTGTTCAATCGCACGGTGAGCGCCAATCTCGGGATGAGCTATTCGATTTCGAACGTGTGCGCCGAAGCCGGCATGCCGAACATCCTTCGCTGGGTGCCCTTCGAGATGGACGCGCGCGAGCTGAGCAATCGCGTCAAGAACAAGATGATCCGGCCGACGACGATTCCGCAGACGATCGAAGCGCTCGTCTTCGAACAGGCGGTGGCCCGCGAAGCGCTGCGGCTCGCCTACATTCAGCACAAAGAGTTCGCCACGACGTTGAAGGGCGTGCAGCAGCAGCGCACGGTGGGCGATACGTTCAGCCAGGGGAGCGCGGGTCAGACCATCGTCGACAACATGAAGCTCGACCTGCTCGTCGCGTCGGGCGGCGTGCTGTCGCACGCGCCGCGCATGCACCAGACCGCGATGATGCTCATCGATGCCTTCGAGCCGGAAGGATTCACCGCGCTCGCCAAGGACTCGATCTTCATGATGCCGCACCTGGGCGTCCTCGCGCAGGTGAACCCGAAGGCGTCGCTCGAGGTGTTCGAGCGCGACTGCCTCATCTATCTCGGGACGTGCGTGGCCGCCAAGGGCACCGGCAAACCCGGCAAGCCATGTTTTCGCTATACCGTCCGATCGTCGTCGCTCAACGAATCCGGACAGATGGCCGTGGGCGACATCCGCCTGTTTCCATTGGGCGACGGCGAGAAGGCGACCGTGGCCGTGGAGCCCGACAAAGCCTTCGACCTCGGGGGCGGTCCGGGCAAGCCGATCGAACGCGAGGTGCGCGGCGGCACCGTGGGCCTCATCCTCGATGCGCGCGGCCGGCCGTTGCTCCTTCCAACGGACCGTGCGACAGGCCGTGGGCTCGTCGACGCCTGGGTCACCGCGCTGCAGTTGTATCCGCAGCTCGAACGCAAAGGATTGCGGGCATGACGCCGACAGCAGGCGGCGCCTATACGCCGGGTCTCAAGGTCGTCGCGGCCATGCGGTACAACGTGAGACGGCTCCTGCCGATCTCCGGCACCGTCGTGGTGAAGCCTGGCGATCGCGTGGAAGCGCGGCAGGTCGTGGCCGAAACCTTCATGCCTGGCGACATCTCGCCGTTGAACCTCGCCAAGCTTCTGTCGATGCCGCCGGGCGACGTGCCCGAGTGCATGACGAAGAAGGAAGGCGAGCGCATCGAGCCGGGCGACGTGCTGGCGCGAACCAAGGGCATCTTCGGAAAGTTCCGCCAGGAGTACAAGAGCACGATCGGCGGCACGATCGAATCGATCTCTGCCGTAACCGGTCAGGTCATTGTCCGAGGCGCACCGTTGCCGGTTCAGGTCAAGGCCTATCTGACCGGCCAGGTGGTCGAGGTATTTCCCAACGAGGGGTGCGCGATTGAAGCGGACGTGACGTTCGTCCAGGGCATCTTCGGCATCGGCGGCGAGACGTTCGGCCCGATCCGCATCGTCGCCAAGCGGCACGATCAGGAATTGACCGAAGATCTCATCACCCCCGATTTGAAAGACTGCGTGGCCGTGGGCGGCGCGCGCATCACGGCACAGGCCATCGAGCGTGCCCGCAAGATCGGCGTGTCGGCGATCATCGCCGGCGGCATCGACGATGCGGACCTCGAGGCAGTGCTCGGCTACAACCTGGGCGTGGCGATTACCGGCTCCGAGCGCATCGGGTTGACCATCGTCATCACCGAAGGCTTCGGCGAGATCGCGATGGCGCGCGGGACCTTCGATCTGCTGGCGTCGCGCGCCGGCGATGACGCGGCCGTGAACGGCGCGACGCAGATTCGCGCTGGCGTGATGCGCCCGGAGATTGTCGTTCCGCTTCGCCCGGACGCGCGCACCGGTGTGGTGTCGGACGCCGTGATGGGACGTCTCGAGATTGGCGCCCCCGTGCGTGTGATTCGCGATCCGTACTTTGGACTTATCGGCCGGGTGACGGCGCTGCCGCCCGAGCCGCAGACGCTGCAATCGGGTTCGAAGGCGCGTGTGCTCGAGGTCACGTTCGAATCTGGTGAGGGTGCTATCATCCCGCGAGCTAACGTGGAATTGATCGAAGGCACCCGCGGACAGGAACCCTGATGCCGCCAATGGGCTGGTTCGACCTGAACCGCATCTGGTTCTTCGGCCTGCTGGTCATGCTTTGCGGCGCCGTGCTTGCGTACATCCTCGCGGCGCGGCGCGGGATGCAGATCAAGGTCCGCCGCATCGCCGGGCTCGAAGCCGTCGACGACGCCGTCGGCCGCGCGACGGAAATGGGTCGTTCGTGTCTGTACATTCCTGGCGTCCAGGACATGAACGACATCCAGACGATTGCCTCCCTGACCGTCCTTTCCCGGGTCGCCAAGACCGCCGCCGAGTACGACGCGCGAGTGGAAGTGCCGACGACCCGTTCGCTCGTCATGACAGCCGCGCGCGAAACAGTGCAGGCGGCGTACCTTGCCGCCGGACGTCCCGAGGCGTTTTCGCCCGACCAGGTGTACTACGTGACAGACGAGCAGTTCGGCTATGTCGCATACGTGCAGGGCCTGATGGTGCGCGAGCGGCCGGCCGCGTGTTTCTACATGGGGTCGTTCTTTGCCGAATCGCTCATCCTCGCCGAGATGGGGAACGGCGTGGGCGCGATCCAGATTGCGGGAACCGCGCAGCCGGCACAGTTGCCGTTCTTCGTGGCGGCCTGCGACTACACGCTGATTGGGGAAGAGTTCTTCGCCGCGTCGGCCTATCTGTCGGGCGAGCCCGATCAACTCGGCAGCCTGAAGGGGCAGGACGCCGGCAAGCTGATCGTCGCGGCCGGCATCCTCACCGGTGTGGCCGCCGAAACGCTCGCCAGCCTCACGGGTTCCCCCGCAATCCGATCGTTCGTCAATTTTCTGATCAACAGAGTGCTCACCTGACCCCCGCCGAGACATGAAGCGCACAGTCCCGTTGCTCATCACGGCGGTCGTGGGGTTCACGCTCATCGGCGCGTACTTCGTGCCGTACACGCAGAGCTGGGGCGAGACGGTGGCCATCTGGTTCGACGTGCTGGCCGCGATCGCGTTCATCCTGGGCGGCGGGAATCTTCTGCGCTCGCACTTGAAGCGCATCTCCGATCAGCAGAGCGGATGGGCGTACTCGATCATCGTGCTGGTGTCGTTCCTGGGGACGTTGTTCGTGGGCCTGGGCAAGATCGGCGCTGCGCCGTCGCCGCAGTTTCCCGACTACGGCTGGTCGGGCAATTACCGTCAGACCGGCAGCGCGTTCTGGTACTCCTATCAATACGCGTTCCAGCCGCTGACGGCGACCATCTTTGCGCTGCTGGCGTTCTACATTGCCTCGGCGGCGTTCCGCGCGTTCCGCGCGAAGAATCTCGAAGCCAGCCTGCTGCTCGCCACCGCCTTCATCGTTCTGCTCGGGCGGACGTTTGCGGGCGTGGCGCTGACCGCGTGGATCGATCCAGCGAACTGGCAGGGGTTCCGGTACTTCACCGGCTTGCGCCTCGAGAACCTGACGGTCTACATCATGGCGGTCTTCAACACGGCCGGGAACCGCGCCATCATGATCGGCATCGCGCTCGGCATCGTCGCGACGTCTCTGAAGATTCTCATCGGCGTGGATCGCTCGTATCTCGGCAAGGACTGATGATGGGCGACTTTCTGAGAGACCAGTGGTGGGTCGTGGCGATCTTCATCGGCACCCTGGTGCCGCTCGTACGCCGGTTCGCGTCGGTCGGCGCGATGGAGGCGCTGCGGACGCTCGATCGCCGTTGGATCTTCCTCCTCATGCTCTGGTCCGTGCTGTTTCCGATCTACTTCATCGGCGTGACCGGCCGCACCTTTCCCGAGCTGCCGAGCGCGCTCGCGCACTCGACGTTCGACGAGCTCGACCGCCTGGCGCCCGGCGATCCCGTGCTGCTGTCGTTCGACTACGACCCGGCGTCGGAGGGCGAGCTTCAGCCGATGGCGACCGCCTTCGTGAAGCACTGCGCCGAGAAAAAACTCAAGATGTACTTCATGTCGCTGTGGCCGGTCGGTCCGCAGATGGTGCAGAACACCGTCGACAAGGTGATCCGCCCGGACTATCCCCGTCTCGTGTACGGCCAGGACTACGTGAATCTCGGCTACAAGTCGGGAAACGAAGCGGTGATCAGGGTCATCACGACGAATATCCGCGAGCTGTATACCACCGACTCGCGCGGGACGGCGATGCAGGATATTCCGATGATGAACGGCATCACGAGCGTGCAGCAGATGAAGCTCATTATCAACGTGTCGGCTGGTTATCCCGGCGTCAAGGAATGGGTCCAGTACGCGGCGACGCCGTATGCCACGCTGCATCTGGTGGCGGGGACGACCGGCGTGCAGGCGCCGCTCGTGTATCCGTACGTGCCGCGCCAGCTCCGCGGATTGCTCGGCGCGATTAAAGGCGCGGCCGAGTACGAGAAGCTCGTGATCGACACGTATGGCGGTCCCAATCCTGATCCGAAATATCTCGAAGGGCTCCGGCGCATGGGTCCGCAGCTGGTAGCCCACCTGTTGATCATCATGCTCATCCTGGTGGCCAACTTCCTGTACTTCGCCGACAAGCGGGCGGTGGGTCGATGAGCCGCGAGCGGCGCGGGGCGATGGGGTCCCCGCCCTTCGAGAAGCCTCAGGGCGTCCCGAGCGACAGCCGAGGGGCGCAAGCGAGCGGCGAGGAGCGGGTGTTGGGGCCCCGCGACAAAGCATGAAGCGCGATCAGCTCATCTGGACGGTCCTCCTCGTTGTTGGCGTTGCCGGGCTGCTGGGCCGCGCGCTGTTCACCGACCCCGGCATGGGGCGCGAGTACGTTCACGTTGTCGCGGTACCTGCAGGCGCGACCGAGTACGTGCCAGCGACCTACGGCGAGTTCGCCCGTGCCGAGCAGGCGCAGCCGGGACAAACCGAGTATCGATTCAGTGCGCCACGGACGGTCGGGCTATGGCTCGCGGCGTTCTTCACGCTCGCCATCTTCTCGTTCCTGTATGCCGACAATCCGTTTTACAAGGTCGCCGAGTCGGTGCTCGTCGGTGTGTCGGCCGCCTACTGGATGGTGGTGGGCTTCTGGGATGTGCTCGTCCCCAATCTGATCGGCCGTTTGTGGCCGTCGCTGGTTCAGAACTGGGCGATGCCGGGGCTGGCGGGGCCTGAGGCCGAGCGGAATCTCTGGTACATCGTGCCGCTGGTGCTCGGAGTCATGCTGCTGTGGCGGCTCGCACCGCGCGGCGCCTGGATCGCGCGGTGGCCGCTGTCGTTCATCGTCGGCACGTTCGCGGGCATGCAGATGATCGGCTTTCTCCACGGCGATTTTCTCGCGCAGATCCGCAACACGATTCTCTCGCTCGCGGTCTTCGAAGCGGGTGGATTCGATTTCTGGGCGTCGCTCAGAAACATCCTCGTCGTCGGTGGCGTGCTGTGCGCGGTAACGTATTTCTTCTTTTCCATCGAGCACAAGGGCGCGGTCGGGCGGGCAGCGAAAGTGGGTATCTGGTTTCTGATGATCACCTTCGGCGCCGCATTCGGCTATACCGTCATGGGGCGCATCGCCCTGCTCGCCATTCGCATCGAGTTTCTCCTCGATGACTGGCTGTGGCTGATCGATCCGTCGCGGCGTCGCGCCATCGCGATGCTTCTCCAGTCTTTCCTGGGGATCGGCTGAGAAACCATTTCTCCGGCCGGGTCTGCGATATGATCTCGCCATAGCTCCCACATTCCGTCTGATCTTCGTCGCCGCGCTCGTCTGCGTCGTCGAGGGCGTGTCCGCCCAGTCGCCCAGGCCGAACGCTGTCGTCGGCATCCTGCGCGCCGAGCTGCAGCGCAACGTCGACGTGCTGAAGGGCCAGCCGGTTCCGGCCTACTTCGCGGCGTACACGCTGCACGACAGCCACTCCACGCAAATCATCGCGTCGTTCGGCGCCGTCGATCGCAGTGAGGAGAGTCGTCAGCGCTACGCCACCGTCGAGGTGCGCGTGGGCGACTACCAGCTGGACAACACGCATCCGATTCGCGGAGACGCCCGCGCAAACTCGCCGAGGCTCGTCCAGGTGAGCCTTCCGCTCACCGACGACGAAAAGCCCATCAGGCTGGCACTCTGGCGCGCGACCGATCGCAGCTACAAGCAGGCGAGCGAAGCGCTGACGCGCGTCAGAACCAACGTCGCCGCGAAAGTACAGGACGAGAATCCGTCGGCTGATTTCTCGCGCGAGGAGCGGCAGGAGTACGCCGATTCGCCGGCCGCCTATACCCTCGACACACGGGCCTGGGAGGCGCGGCTGCGCCGCGTCTCGGCGGTGTTCAGCGAAGATCCGCTCGTGCTGCGCAGTCAGATCTCGCTCGCGGTGGAGGCCGACAACCGCTATTACGTCAACAGCGAGGGCTCTCAAATCGTCACCGGCGATGTCGGCTGCCGGATCTTCATTCAAGGCGTCACGAAGGCGGAAGACGGCATGGAGCTTCCGCTGTACACGAGCTACTTTGCGACCTTGCCGGACGGACTCCCTGACGAGCGTCAGCTCATCGCCGACGCGCGCGCGATGATCGGCCTGCTCGCGCGGCTGCGCCGCGCGCCGGTCGTCGATCCGTTTTCCGGACCGGCCATCCTCACGGGCCGTGCCGCGGGCGTGTTCTTCCACGAGATCTTCGGGCATCGTGTCGAAGGCAATCGCCAGCGCAACGCCGACGATGGCCAGACGTTTACGAGCCGCGTCGGCCAGCCGGTGCTGCCCGCGTTCCTCAGCGTCGCGTTCGACCCCACGATCAAGAAGGTCGGCAACATCGAACTGATGGGGCATTACGTATACGACGACCAGGGCGTGAAAGGGCAGCGCGTCACGGTCGTGGACGACGGCGTCCTGAAGACCTTCCTGCTCGATCGTGCGCCGCTGAAGAATTTCTCGAAGTCGAACGGCCATGGGCGGGCGGAACCCGGGTTTCTGCCTGTGTCGCGTCAATCGAACCTGCAGGTCGTGTCGTCGAAGGCCGTCTCGCGCGAGCGGCTGATGGAGCAGCTGCGCGAAGAGGCATTCCGGCAAGGCAAGCCGTTTGGCCTGCTGTTCGACAACATCGAAGGCGGCTTTACGACGACCGGACGCGGGTCGGCAAACGCGTTCAACGTCCTGCCGAACGTGGTGTACCGCATCTACACCGATCCTCGGCGCGAGCCCGAGCTCGTGCGTGGCGTCGATCTCATCGGCACGCCCCTCGCCGCATTTGGCAAGATCATCGCCACCGACGATCAAATCGACGTCTTCAACGGCGTGTGCGGCGCCGAGAGCGGTGGCGTGCCCGTGTCGGCGTCGTCGCCGTCGTTGCTGGTCAGTGAAGTCGAAGTCCAGAAGAAGATGCAGTCGCAGGAAACGCGCCCGATTCTGCCGGCACCGCCGGTGACGAAGAAATCATGACGACCATGTGGCACAGGGCTTCAGCCCTGTCGCTGGCGGCGCTTTGCCTGCTGATCAGCAGGCCTTCCGCGCAGGAATCGCCGACCCTTTCGGCCATGCAGGACGAAATGAAGCGGTCGATGGCCGAGCTGCGTATGAAAGGGGAGGCCGCGCCCTACTACATCGCCTACGAGGTGCTCGACCGGACGATGTCGGATATGTCGGCGCGGCTGGGCGCGATCGTCGAGAATCCGCCGAGGCGCTCGCGCACGCTGCGCGTCGAAGTGCGCGTGGGCGACTACACGTTCGACAGCTCGCGCTTCGTGGTGCAGGGATTCGGTGGTGGCGGGGGCGGGCTGACGGGCGAGACGGTTCTTGCGCCGCTCGACGACGACTACGACGCGATGCGGCGCGAGATCTGGATCACCACCGACACAGCCTACAAGCGCGCCATCACGATGTTCGCGCGCAAGAAGGCGGCGTTTCAGAACCGCACCGCGAGCGATCCGATTCCGGATTTTTCCTCGGAGCCGGCCGTCGAGACGATCGTTCCCGGAGCGTGGCCAAGGCCCGACACAACCGGGAGCGATAACGGCGACAGCGGGAGCGTTCGCCTTCAGGCCGACCGCAACAGCGTGCTGGCCCGTGTTCAGCAGCCGTCGGCCGTGTTCGGCGCGTATCCCGACATCGATCTGTCAGAAGCGTCGATCGCACAGGTGCACGGGACGCGCTACTACCTGAACAGCGAGGGCTTCAAGACGGTCGCGCCGATTCATCTCGCGTCGCTCGCCATTTTTGCCGAGTCGCAGGCTGACGACGGTATGCCCGTGCGCGAGACCTATACGGCGGTCGAGCGCGCGGTTGCCGATTTGCCGGCCCCGGCCGATCTCGTCGCACGCGCCCGGGCGCTGGCAGCCGGAGTGAGCGCCGCCCGCGGGGCGCCGATCGGCGAGGAATTCGCCGGTCCTGTGATGATCGAAGGCATTGGCGGTGCGCAATTCATCTCCGAGACACTCGTGCAGATGATGCAGGCACGGCGCCCGCCCGACACCGAAAACCCGCGCATGGGACAGTCGACGCCGTCCCCCTTTCTCAACCGGACGGGCCTTCGGGTGATGGCCGATTCGTTTGCTGCGAGCGACACGCCGTCGCTGACGCACTTCGATGGCAAACCGCTCGTCGGCAGCTACACCGTTGACGACGAGGGGATGCCCGCCAAAGACGTCAGGCTGGTCGAGAAGGGCAGGCTTGCGACGTTGCTGACCAATCGCGTGCCGCAGAAATACTTCCTCCGTTCCAACGGACACGGCCGATCGAACACGGTGCTCGCCGGCGTGTTCCAGTTGGAGAGCGCCCAGGCGATTCCCGCGTCTGATTTGAAGGGCAAATACATCGAGCTGCTGAAGGCGCAGGACAAGGACTTCGGGTACATCGTGCGCGGCGTTCGACCGGAGGGCCCGGGCGGCGCGGGTCCGGGCATCGACGCCGTCGTGAAGGTGACACTCGACGGGAAGGAAACGCCCGTGCGCGGCATGCGATTCGGTTCGGTGGCGGCGGTGGCGTTTCGGGATCTGGCGGAAGCGTCGAAAGAGCGGACGGTGTATTCCTACCGCGCCGGCGCCACCTCGGCGGTGTCGGTCATTGCGCCAGGCCTCATCTTTGAAGAGCTGGAAATCCTGCGCATCCGCGACATCATGCAGAAGCCGCCCGTCGTACCGTCGCCACTGCGCTAGCTCGGTTCGTAAAGTTCGTAAAGTTCGTAAAGTTCGTGAGGTTCGTAAGGTTCGTAGGTTCGTCCGAACCTCAGAACTCAACGAAACTTAACGAACCTACGAACCGACGAACCCCACGAACCCATTCATTCCCCTACACTTCCTCCCATCGGAACCGTGCGAGCGCCAGCAGCCAGAACACGGCGGCAAATCCCAACAGCACGAGAATCGGCAGCAGTGCGGCGCTCAGCCCGAAGCCGCGCCACGTCATCGCGTCGAACCCGTCGACCGCCCACCGCGTGGGCATGATGAGCGTGACCCTCTGTAACCAGGCCGGAAACACGAACGTGGGCACCCAGGCTCCGCCGAGCATCACCATGAGCAACGTCGCGAGCACAGACGCGCCGCGTGCCGCGTTGGGTGTCTTGCCGAGGGCGGCGATCAGCAGCCCGTAGGAGGCCGCCATCACGGCCGACGCAATCGTGACGCCGATGAATCCGGCGACGCTGCCCTCGATGCGGACGCCCCACACCAGGATGGCAAAGCCGAACGAGACCAGCATGACCAGCGTGCCGATGACGGTGCCGCTTCCCACCTTCGAGCCCAGGAGCGTCAGCTTCGAGATGGGTGCGCTGCGCAGCCGTTTCCACAACCCGCGCTGCCGTTCCACGAGGATCTCGATCGCGAAATTGATGGCGCCCATCAGCATGAATTGAAGCCCCATCCCGGCGAACGAGTGCGCGAAGCCGTTGTAGTTCGTGCTCTGCCGCGCGGTCATCGCCTCCTCCCGCACGTCGTACGGCAGGGTGATGCCCGGGGTTCGGCTGGTTGATGCCGTATTTCCCGCGGCGTTGAACCGCTGTACCGACTCGAGCATGTCGCGCAGCAGGCGCTTCTGGTCGTCGGGCATCGCGGCCGAGTCGAGGCTGCGAATCGTGTCGTCAATCACCTTGCGGCCCCGTTCGCCGGTGAACACTTCGCGGCTCACCGATTCCATGACGTGCTGGGTGATGAGCCCCCTCACCATGGCCAGCTCCATGCCGCGCGACGGGTCGTAGAGCAGTTGTAGCTGCGGTTTTTCGCCGCCCGAGAAGAACGCGCGACCCGCCGCATCGCCAAAGCCCTGCGGAATGACGATGCCCACGGCCGCGTTGCCGCGGCGGACACGGTCGCGTGCCTGTTCGATCGAGGTGCTCTCGGACGAAAGGTTCTTGTCGGACGCCAGGGCCGCGGTCATGGCCCGCGAGATGTCGCTGGTGTCGAGATCGACGACGAGGATTGGTATGCGCGACTGCGTCTCGGTCGAGCGGCTGCCGGGAAACAACATGCCGAAGAACGACCCGATTGCGACAGGCATCGCAAACGCCAGAATCACGGCCCGGCGATCGCTCAGAAACAGCTTCAGGTCTTTGGCGATCAATGCGGCGAATGCGGTCGGCACCATCAGTCGCGCAAGCTCCTTCCCGTCATCGCAAGAAACACCGATTCGAGCGTAAGGCGCCCGTCCTTCGGTTCGACGTCCGGGCCGACGCGAGTCAGACCCGCCAGCGTGTCGTTGGCGATCACGCGGCCGTGATCGATGATGACGATGCGATCGGCCAGCCGTTCCGCTTCTTCCATGTAGTGCGTCGTGTAGAGCAGCGCCTTGCCCTGCCGCCGAAGTTCGTCGAGGTTGTCGAAGATCGCGTTCCGGCTCTGGGGATCGACCCCGACGGTCGGCTCGTCGAGCAGCAGGATGTCGGGATCGTGCAGAAGCCCGGCGGCCAGATTGAGGCGCCGCTTCATGCCGCCGCTGAATGCCTTGACGCGATCGCGGGCCCGTTCGACAAGGCCGACGATGCCGAGGGCTGTCCCGATGGCGCGATCGAGCTCCACGCGTGTGAGGCCGTACAGCGAGCCGAAGAAGCGCAGGTTATCGAACGCCGTGAGCTCGTCGTACAGCGCGAGTTCCTGCGGCACCAGCCCGATCCGGCGCTTGAGCGGGTCGGTATCGCCGGAGAGCCGCTGCCCGTCGATGCGCACATCTCCACGATCTGGCGTGATGAGACCCGCAATCATGGAAACGGTCGTCGTCTTGCCCGCGCCATTCGGACCCAGCAGGCCGAGGATGCGCCCGGGCTCGAGCTGGAACGAGACCCCGGCGACGGCGACGAGCGTGCCGAATGACTTGCGAAGGTCCTGCACTTCGAGCATGTCTGTCTCCCGGCCGACTGCGGTGAAGACGAGGATATCAAGGCAGAAGTTTCAATGCTTGAATATCCGACCTTACTGAGGTTAGATTTCCCTGCTTACCAACACACGTGCCGGAGGCTTTCATGAGAATGCTCACTCGTCTATTCCTGTCCGCCGCGGCCGTCGCGCTGCTGAGTGGCGCGGCGCTCGTTGCGCAATCGAAAGCGAAGGCGGAAAACGTGCCCACTATTCCGCACAGCTCGGTGCCGAACTTCTTCAAGCTGCCGCCCGACCTGTACTTCGGTGAAGGCATCGGGATCGCGACGAACTCGAAGGGACACGTGTTCGTGTACCACCGCAGCGGCGATACGCGGCTGTTCGAGTTCGATCCGAACGGCACCTTCGTAAAGGAATGGGGCATCGGTGTCTACGGCATCGAGTTCGCGCACCAGGTGCGCGTCGATCGCGACGACAACGTGTGGGTCGTCGACGAGGGTACGAACATGCTCATCAAGTTCAACCCCGCGGGCCGCGTCGTCATGGTGCTCGGCCGGCGGCCGGAGCCCGTGGCGGGCGCGACACCGACCAACACGCCGGAAGGTCCGGTCCTGAACAAGAAGTATCAGTTCGGGCGGCCCACCGACGTCACGTGGGACGCGCAGGGCAACATCTTCATTTCCGACGGCTACGTGAACTCGCGGGCCGTCAAGTACGACAAGAACGGCCGCTTCATCGCGCAGTTCGCGGGCGAGCGCGGCAGCGCGCAGAACCAGCTGAACACGCCGCACTCGATCAGCTCGGACGCGCAGGGCAACATCTACGTGGCCGATCGCGGCAACGCCCGCGTCGTCGTGCTGAACAACGACATGTCGCTGAAGACGATGTACACGAACGTCGGCAGCCCGTGGGCGGTCTGCGTTTCACCGGGATCGCATCAGTATCTCTACTCGTCGAACTCGAACCCCGATTCGAACCCCGCGGCGTCGTGGGCGATTACGGGTGAGATCTACAAGATGGAGCTCGACGGCACGATCGTCGGCAAGTTCGGCAAGGCCGGCAAAGGCCTCGGCGAGTTCAGCACGGTGCACGAAATCGACTGCCGTAATCCGGATCAACTGTTCGTCTCGGAAATCTCGGCGTGGCGCGCGCAGAAGATCCTGCTGAGCCCGCAGAAAATGCAGCCGGCCACCTCGTCGGCGGCGGGTCGATAAAGGGGGCCACATGAAACGGACGCTCGTCTTCATCGTAGGTGCCGCGCTGGCTGTCAGCGGCGGCCTGCTATCCGGACAGACGGTTCCGACGATTCAATTCGATTCGAACCCGATGCCGCTGTCGATGCCCGACAGCATTCACCTCGGAGAAGTCGCCGGCGTGGCGACCAGCTCGAAGGGCGAAATCTACGTCTACACCCGCACCGGTAACCCGACCATCACCATCGCAACAGCGCGTGCCGTTGCGCATGGCGGCGGCCGGCTGTTCGTGTTCGATCGCGCAGGCAAGTACGTGCGTGAAATCGGCCAGGGGATCTACGGATTCCTGCAGCCGCAGCAGGTGCGCGTCGATGCGCAGGACAACATCTGGATCGTCGATCAGATGTCGACGCAGGTCGTGAAGTTCGATCCGAACGGCCGCGTGCAGATGGTCCTCAGCCGGAAACCGGAAGCGGTGACCGTGCCGAATCCGCGGCTCACTCCGCTGCCCACGGGAGTTCCGGTCATCATGCCCGAGCCTCCTGCCGGTGGTCGCGGCGGCGGCGGGGG
>Ga0065705_10104564_pt1 | contig 13341 bp, 14 predicted proteins | sample SwibulcommuniRL2_FD_59092 | JGI IMG/M metagenome (GOLD analysis project Ga0065705, IMG submission 59092) | Bulk soil microbial communities from switchgrass field near Rose Lake, East Lansing, Michigan, USA - RL2 Bulk Soil v2 (version 2) | ecosystem: Environmental > Terrestrial > Soil >...
TTTTAATCCTTGCCTTTGCTGCATGCGGTGCGCGGCAGTTGGGCGGAGCAGCTACAAATGCAGCCCAAGCAGGAGGTGGCAAGCAAGGTCAACCTCGACATCTTCTGGCTCAAAGACGAATCCCTCGAAGACTCCGCCAATCTCCCGCCGCCCGATATCATCGCCGCGGAGCTCGTGGAGGATCTGGAAGCCGCGCTGGCACAGTTCGCCGAAATCGCCGCGGATCTGGGTGGAGAGATGAAGCGGGAGGCATAAGGCGCATGCGTGTAAAGGCGGCCGATTGATGACCGGTGATACTTCCACATTGCGCCCGCACGGCGGTTACCGGCGGCTGCGCTCGTTTCAGGTAACGGAGATCATCTACGACGGCACCGTGGCGTTTTGCGATCGGTTCGTGGACAAGCGATCGCGGACGCATGACCTGATGGTGCAGGCGGCGCGGAGCGGGCGACAGAACATCGCCGAGGGGAGTCGGGCTTCGGCAACTTCGAGTCAGACCGAGCTTCGGCTCGTCAACGTTGCCCGCGCGAGCCTCGACGAGCTGCTGCTCGATTATGAGGACTTTCTGCGCCAACGGGGGTTGACGCAGTGGGAGAAAGACGGCCCTCAGGCGCGGCGGGTGCGAGAAGTGGGAGGGAGGAGAGATCGGACCGATCGGTCGGATCGACCAGATCTCTCGAATAACAAGAAAGACTACTCCGAGTGGCTCGACCACCGCGACCCGGCGATGGTCGTCAATGCGCTGATCTGCCTAAGTCATCAGGCCAACTATCTGCTTGATCGTCAGATCAAGGGATTGGAGCGGCAGTTCATCGAAGAGGGCGACTACAGCGAGCGGCTTGCCGCCGCGCGATTGGAGAAGCGGCGAAGCCAGCAGGGCGGTTCAATTCGGACCGATCGGACGGATGGGACTGTAGCATCGGCTTCTGCTCCGAATTGTGTGGTCTGCGGCAAGGCGATGGTTTTGCGCACGGCGCGCAAGGGAGCGAGGTACCTTCATTTAAGAGTCACTACACTAGCAACCGGTAACCGCTCAATCGTTCTTGAATCGTTAACAGAAGATTACGACTTGCGGCATAGATATCCGCTTTCCCAGTAGTTAGAAGCTCGGTTGCAATGCCTTTCACTAGTTGCGCGCGCTTTGTGGTACGCGATAGGAACAAACCGGTAGTGCTCTTTAGCCCGGTACCAATACGAACACCACTTCGGTCGGCATCGGCCAGAGTGTGGATGGGTGAATTCACCGGCACGAGATACGTATTTTCCACCTATATCTAGGGCGCAGTGAAATCCATAACGTCGAAGCGTGCCGGATCAATGCCAACAAACGCGATATCCCACGCTCCAGCGCGTGCGCCCTCCACCAACGGGCCCACATCCGGGTAAAGAATTAGCTCGACTGTAACGTTAAGACGTTGGGCCAGCATGCGGCTAAGATCCACCGCCATCCCTGTAACTTCGCCGGTCGCCGCATCTCGTCTCACGAGAAAACTCCTGAGCAGGTTCAGCCCGACACGCAGATTCCCAGTAGGTGCCAGCGCTTGATGTAACTCCGCCGTGGGCGCCATTGATGTCCTAGCAGCACTGGCAAAGCTGCTGACAAGCAATAAAAGCACTGTAATCAAAAGAGAACCACTACGATGCATATGTCCTCCTTTCTCCTAACCCTCCAACGCAAAGCTCAGCCGCCCGTTTTCCGCCTCAGTCTGAAGCAAAGACTTAGGACGATAAATCAGAATGTCCCTTTTTTCTTTTCCAGACTGCTTGAATGGTTCCTATTTCCTGCATTTGTCAACGCGATTGTCATTTTCCCTAGGGTCGGCATCGCGAGAGGAAACGCAGGGTTGTATTGCGGCTGTGTATAAAGTCAGCGGCCGATTCACGGTGCGCACATAGTTCTTTCTTCTTCGTGACATACAAGATTGGACGGATTGCTGGATTTCTATCTGTCCACGATGGCAACCGATTGCGAATATTATCTTGTTTGCGACCAAACTTTGCGCTGCGTTTGATCTCGATCTCGATTGGAACGAGAAATGCTTGGTTTAGCGAAAAATCTAAATTTGAGGAGGTTCGATGAAATCAAAATTGTTGGCTACTCTACTCGGGGGCTTATTGGCATTGCCCCTAAGCGCTACGGTAAGTTTCGCTTCCGGGAAGGCAAAATCGGGAGGATCAAAGTCTGAAACCACCTTGCAGGCGAAATTGATTCCTTTAGTTGGCGGTTCGGTTGGGGATTTTGAGGGAAAGGTCAAGTACAAGAAGAAAACCGGCAGTAAAGGGTCCGAGGAGGAAATCGACGCAAAGGTGGAATCTGAAATCCCCAATGCCACCCTGGGGATTGCAGACGAAAATTCCGCTGCCGATTTCTCATTCTTGTTGGTGATACTACAGGGCTCGACAACGACCGAAAAAGGCCGTTGTACTCTCTTGATCAAGGAAATTGACTTTGAATATGAGCAAGGGGTCACGCTGACCGGCCTGGAGGCCGGGTATGCGGCAAAAGTAAAGGAGAAGACACCATTGACCGGTGTTGCGACGCTCAGTAAAAAAGTTGGCACTTGCCAGGTCCAAACCCTTGTCAACAATGTTCTCACCGCTGTGGACGGTGTTCCCGATGTTGCCTTGGGCGATACCGCGGCAATTTATGCTTTAACGCCGACACCCGGCTCGACGCCCCTGCTCAGTGGTATTTTTCAATCAGGCCATGGCGATGAGGATGACGAGGATGACGACGATTAGATAAGTAGATAGCGCATCATTGACGTATGACGGAGTGTGTCGGTTGCCGACACACTCCGTTTTTTTTGCGCGGCGCAAGCGCTGCCACCCCTGGCTGCAGTTAGCTACTTCTATCCATGCCGCCGTGACCGCAAACACCAGTCAGTTATTTTCTCCCTTTCGTTGCAGTTACTGTCACTGTAACCGGGGCGCTGTTCAGTGTCCCGTCGTTGACCACAAGTTGCGCCGTATAAGTTCCCGCTTTGTCCGCCATAAACTGCGGACTCATAGAGGTCGTTGCACTTAAAGCAGCCCTGCTGTGCGCCGGCACCGTAACGAGCGACCAGCTATAGGTCAACGCGTTGCCCTCCACATCCGAACTACCGCTGCCGTTCAGTGTGACAGTGTTGCGCATGCGTGCCGCTTGGTTAGCGCCGGCATTCGCGACCGGTGGGTCGTTCACGGCGGCAATGTTGACGTTAACTGCGATCGTATCGCTGCCGCCTTGCCCGTCAGATACCTGCACAACAAAACTATCGCTCCCGTTGTAGTTGGCAGTCGGCGTATAGCCGATCACCTTCGACAACCCTATGCCACTGGCGCTCGCAGTCCCGTGGCCGGCCGGACTGCTGATGCTCCAAGTCAATGTGTTTCCATCCAGGTCCGTCGCGTCGAGCGTCAGACTGAAGGCGGTCGGAGAGCTATCTTCGCTCATGTTGACCGTTGTCGTATTACCTTGGGTGATTACCGGCGGGTCGTTCACGACAACGATCGGGCCGGCGAGATTGATGGCCACATTCTGTGCGCCGATCAGGTCCCCGACGCCCGCGATCCCATTGCTGTCCGGTGCGCCGCATCGCGACGATAATGGGAGCTGCTGATCCAGGGCCGTGGGATTATCACAGAGAGCCTCTTTGATGGCCTCCGGATCGGGGTCATATTGTCCAGTATACTTGTAGTACTCGAACCGCCGGCTGACCGCTTCATTACCGGCGCCAACCTCCGCCCCTCCGCCGAATTCCTGCTCTCCGGCATTTCCCGGGCACGCCTGCAGCAAGACCCACTCCCATTCGATCTCGGCCGGCTCATTCGGCACTATGTCCGCGAGCGGATCGTCAATGACCATGTGGTCAAGATCGTCTGCTTGGAGTCCACCTGGTAGTTCGGTGACGTAGATTTTAACCCACAACGCCTCGCCACATATATTCGGATCCGCGGATGCGGGTGGAGCAATCACTGCCGCCGCAACCGGCTGGGCTCCCGGCACTGCCGGCGGAGTAACGTTCCAGATGGGCGCAGGAATAGGCACATTGCTGCCAAACGGAGTCAACGTGCCCGAACCGGGTGCGCTCTCCACCAGCCAGCGGTACGTGGTCTTGGTCGGTGTGGCGTTTAACGAGGCGCCGAAGTGATCGCAGCCGGAGCTGAGATAATTTGGATCGCCTCCTGTCCAGCACGAGTGCCCTTGCGTTGGCGGATAGGGAGCGACTGCTATGGGGGTCGTCCCGGACCAGGCACCGCCGGCATATGAGGCGGTGTAGCGAATGATCACGCCGGTGGCCGTTGACACGATGGTCGGGTCGCCGTAGCGTTGGTAAGGGGCGCCGAATGTGTAAGCAACGTCAGACGAAGATATCCCCTCCAACTCGATTTCAAATCCGTGAGTTTCCCCTCCGGTGTCGTTGATGACATCGAAATTGTCCAGCGTGCCGTAGGTGGTAACGGCAGTCGCCACGGACATAGGGTAAGCGATAACGAACAGAAACAGCGCCGTAACAAGCGGCGCGAGACGAAAAAAGAGGCGTCTAGATTTCATGACGATCTCCTTTCTTGGAAAAAAATCAACCGCCGATTAAGAAACGTTTTATTTCCCTCCTCTTTACTTTTATTGTGAAACTAATGAGCATCCCCTGCAAAAGAATCTTAGGATTAGAATGCTCCCGCGGTTCCCCATAAACTGAAATATCACCGGTGGCATGGCGTCTAACCTCCAGAGTACAAAAACTGTTTGCATTATTGTGGCGGGAGCAATCTCCGGACCACCGCTCGCGAGTCTATGGCTACTAGCTACCGCAGGGTGCCCTACATGAAGCACCACAAAAAAAAGAATTTGGATTACAAAAGGTTGAGGAGTTTAGTGCAAGATTGTGATGACCCGATGATCTCTAGTATGACCTGCAATCATCAAGCGAGCATTCTCGTGAATAACCAAAAAAGAGAAACGTGAGATTGGTTTTTTTCAAAACGAGGAATTTGATTTACTCAATGGGCGAAGACAAATCTCATCCAGCGACGATCAGCTCATTGGAACCCGCGAATTGGATGCTGCGACGAGAAACATTGAGAAGAGGATGGCGATCAAGCGCATTGCAAAATACTGCTGTCTGCGAGGTGTGCGGTCCGGAGACATTGACAAGAGCGGAAAATCAGTCGCTCAAAGATTTCTAATCAATTGGATCGCAAGAGATCTGAATTCTCATAGGGCTCTAATCAGCGCATATGCTGCCATCGCGATGACTGAAAGCGAACCCCAGCTCCAACAGAATGCGCGCACTTCGTGCAGCTGAGCGGTTACATACGCAACGAAATGTGCGGCCCGAGAAGCAACGTAAGTCCAGATCACAAGTTGCGCAAATAGCAACGGTGGATCGGCAAGTACCAGCAGGAACCCAGCTGCGAGAAAGCCGGGGATGCTCTCCAGGTCGTTCAAGTTGATTCGCCGCGAGCGATCTACATATTCATTGACCTCAAGTTGCGTGGGAGATGGTTTGGGGTTGAGTGGGCTCTTTTTGGCATCCTCGGGACTGCGAAATCCGCCACCTGCCTTTGTCATCCGAACTACCGTCATCCATGGTTGGAGCATCAGTTTCAAGATCATAATACTGGCAGCCAATACATAGGTGTGGAAAACAGGATTATCAAAGCTCAGCATTACAGTATCGACAGGCATAACATATTGCTCCCCATCGCAATTAGTCCGAGTTACAGATTGAACATTCGTGCAAAATTTGCACGCAACTACCGCGCTCTGATTTCGACCGAGCGGAGAGAGATCCAACTTTAAACTTGTAAACGCGTCTACACTCTTGCCCGCGTGCAGATGTCGAGCGCAATCAGCGCATATAGCTTGGCCGCGTTCACCATCGTATCGATCTCGATCTCTTCGTTTCGCGGACCGATGCGCCGGCCGCGCGGGCCGATCTTGATTGCGGGAATGCCCAGCTCGTTGTAAACATTCGTGTCTGTCCAGATACTGGCGCGATCGGGCGCTTCGTGTTTGATTTTTTCCTTGAACAGATGCTCGTAAGCTTCTTCGGCGGACTTCACCAGCGGCTCGATGTTTTTGCCTTCGTGACCGAGTAGGGACTTATAAACGTCGAGTTGGTATTCGAGGCCGGTCGCGTTCAAAGTTTTTTCCAGTTCGTACTGGATTTGCACGGGACGCACTTGCGGCGGCATGCGGATGTCGATGTAGATCGAGCAGACGCCGGGAAAATAATTGGGCCGATAAGGCGCGCCGCCTTCGATGGCGCCGATATTTACTTTAGGATAAAGCGGGCCGGTGGGGGACTGGTAAACGTATTTAGCCTCGAACTCGGTGCCCCAGCGTTCGATGGCGTCGATGAGCTTGGTCATCTTGACGATGGCGTTCATTTTTTCCATCGGATGAGTCTCGCGATTGGAGCCCCACGCTGCTTCGGCTTTGCCGTAGGTCTGGATTTTTGCCTGAACCACGCCGTTCTGCGTCCAGACGATGTTCATGTCCGAGCCGTCGGCGCATACTGCGTAGTCGGAGTGCATGCCGTGGGTCAGCAAGTGGCGCGTGCCGGCGCCTTCGCCGCGATATTCCTTTGTCTGCCACGGTCCGATCGGCGTGCGCGAGATTTCGCCGACGACCGCGGCGAGAATCACGTCGCCTTTTAATTTCACGCCGCTTTTCTTGAGCGCTTTGCCGGCCATCATAAACGCCGCCACTCCGCCCTTCATGTTGGAAATGCCGAGTCCCTGGACTTTATTGCCGACGATTTTGCCTTTGAGCTCGGACTCCGGCTCCATGACTGCGACCATGCGCCGATCTTCCTCGGTGCCGGTAAAGCTCGTGTCCATGTGACCATTAAAGCCCAAGCTCAAGCCCGTACCGTCGCCTTTGACCACGCCGACGGCGTTGGGCCGATCGAACTCGACGTCCTGCCGGACGGCTTTGACGCCGTTGGCGTCGAACCAGTTCAGAATAAATTCACCGATCGCTTTCTCTTGCCCCGTGGGGCTCGGAATGCTGGTGAGATCGGCGCCGAGTTGAGCGAGCTCGTCGCGATCGATCTGAGCAAGTATTTTCTTTGCCGCTTCGCTGTCGAGACTCATAGATTTCCTCCAGAGATATCGAACTTAACTAGCCAAGGGCCGATCTTATGTCAAACAGCTTGGAGAATCTCGCGCCCGCCTTGTAAAACCGTCGCCCGCTCTTTACAGTTGCGGGCTAGACTTCGTTCTACCCATGCCTGCCCAAAAGAACTTACTCATCGCGCTTAGGAGATCTATGGACACCTCGACAGTCGTCATGATAGCGGCAGCGGTGATCGCACTGGTCGTCGTTTACTCGAAGTCGCCCGAAGCGGCGAGCAAGGGACTCAATGCGACCACTTCATTGATTCTCGAAATTACGCCGCGCATGATCGCGGCTTTTATTCTAGCCGGTTTGTTCCAGGCGATCGTGCCGCAGGAAGTGATCGTACGCTGGATGGGGCATGGCTCCGGAATGAAAGGAATTTTGATCGGCATGTCTTTGGGCGGTGTGACTCCGGGCGGACCGATGACTCACTTTCCGGTGATCGCTTCGCTCTTCAAAATGGGCGTCGGCATAGGACCGTTGGTAGCCTATCTTACCGCTTGGTCGCTCTTCGGTTTACAACGCGTTATCATGTGGGAAATTCCATTCTTGGGTCCCAAGGTGGTGGCGATCAGGATCGCTGTGAGTATTCTCTTTCCGCTCTTCGCCGGTTGGCTGTGCGAAGTGATTTGGGACAAACTATACGTCTAAGTAAGCATGAACCGTCGTGACTTTTTACGGATAATGGGAGGCACGGGCCTTGCAGCGCCCGGGTTACTGAGCGGTTCAGGCTGCGCTCCGGTGTTGACCAGGACCGACGCCCAAACGGGACTGTCGCTCTGCTACGCCGCCGGAGATGTCACCCATGAGAACGCCGTGGTCTGGCTGCGGGCCGAACCAGGAAGCGAGGTCGCGCTGCAGTACGGCACCGATCCTGCCTTCAGCCAGTTTTCTCTGACCGCGCCGTCGACTGTCGATTCGCAGGCGGATTTCACCGCGCAAATCGGCCTGGAAAAACTGTCGCCTGCGACGCGCTATTTTTACCGCGCCGTCGTGTCCGACAAGAAGCCCGGACCGGTGAGCAGCTTTGTCACCGCGCCGCGGACCGATGATCAAGCCAGAGTTTCGTTCTGTTTTAGCGCCGACACCAGAGAAAGTTATAAACCGTTTACCGTCATGAGCGCCGTGCGGGCGCAGCGTCCGGACTTTTTTCTCTATCTGGGCGACACCATCTATGCCGACCGAAACGGCACGGCTCGGCAACTGCCGGAGTTCTGGGCGAAATATCGAACCAATCGCGAAGACCCGTGGCTGCAAGGCTGTCTCTGTGACACCAGCCTTTACGTATCGTGGGACGATCATGAAGTCGAGGATGACTATCTGCCGGGAAACCGCTTGGCGTCCGTCGGCCGTCGGGCATTTCTCGACTACTGGCCGATTCGACGCTTTAGTACTGAGCCCGAAAGAATTTACCGTTCCTTTCGTTGGGGCCAGGCGCTGGAGCTGTTCGTGCTTGACGTGCGCCAGTATCGCGATTTGAACCGTGGAACCATGCTGGGCAAGGCGCAAAAAGAGTGGCTTCTAAGCGGCATCTCCAATTCGACGTCAACATTCAAGTTTGTCGCGACCACTGTGCCGATGGCAGGCGGCGGAAGCGACCGCTGGGACGGATTCCCAAAGGAACGGGAGGAGATTCTCCGCTATATCAATAACCGAAAACTTCGCGGCGTGGTTTTCCTGAGCGGCGACATGCACTATGCCGCGATCACCAAAATTCCCCGGAGCGGTGGACTCAAAGACATCACGGCCGGGCCGCTCGCCGCTCCGCTCAATCGCGTCACGGACGGAACCGCCAGACGCTACGAATATTATTTGGCCGAGAATTTTAATTTCGCAAAGATTACCGTCGACCCGATGAAAGACCGGAACCAGGCGTTAGTTGAATTTGTCGATCAAGACAATCGGATTTTCCATACGGCAAAGCTCAGCGCCGGCTGATATCCCTCTCGCGGATTGTTAAAATCCCTCGAAAAGAAAGTTCGTCCTGCCCGTGAAAACGGACATCCAGGTGGGGTTGCGGATTGAAATTCAATCATCGCCTGGATTCCGGCTTCCGCCGGAATGACGGGAATAAGAAAATGTCCCGGTCGACCAAATCAAAATGCATTGCTTTGGAACTGGTGCTCACTCAGTTCGACTTGCGCCGGTGCTTCAGTGCTTCCGGATTGAGCGCGCGGGTGAGCTTGCCGTCCATATAGTCCAAAATATTCGTGACCGCGTTTTCGGCAAACCCCTCGAATCCGGAGTCCGTGGGCCAGCCGAGGTGGGGCGTAAGCACGACGTTTTCCAATTCGAGTAGCGGATGATTCTTGGCCAAGGGCTCTTCGACGAAGACGTCGAGGGCAGCGCCGGCAATCCCATGCTCTTTTAGGATTTTCACCAGCGCTACCTCGTCGACGATGGCGCCGCGCGCGGTATTGATCAAATACGCCGACCGCTTCATCAGGCGAAGGCGATCTTGGGTGAGCAGGTTTCGGCTTTTCTCCGAGAGTGCCAGGTGAATGGAAACGACATCCGCGGATTTCAAGACTTCGTCCAACGGCATGAAAGCCGCTTGGGATTTGGCCGCCCGCTCCGGCGTCAGCGTCGGTCCCCAGGCGATCACCTTCATGCCGAAGGCGCGCGCAACGGCGGCGACTTCGGTGCCGATTTTTCCGAGCCCCAGGATGCCGATGGTTTTTCCTTTGAGCACGTAGCCCAACACCAGCGGCCATTCACCGCGGCGCATCGCACGGTCACTCTGCGTGATCCGGCGCATGACGGCGAGCATCAAGCCGAACGTTAGTTCGGTCGTGCTATTGCCGCCGGGCGCCAGGCTGACGACGATGCCGCACTTGGTCGCCGCGTCCATGTCGACGTGATAGGCGTGATTGCCGGTTTGAGAAATGAATTCGACATCGGGCAAGGCGCCTAGCAATGCCGCCGTGAACTTGGTGCGCTCGCGAATGGGAATGAGCGCTTGCGAGCCCTTGAGGACGCGAGCGACGGCATCATCCGTCGGCAATTTCTCGGTGAGAATCTGAACGTCGACATTTTGACGCAAGCGCTGGATCGCTGCCGTCGTTTCGAAAGCGCGCTGATAGTCGTCGAGAATCGTAACCTTCATTTAATGACCGCGATGCCGGCGATCTCGATCAAATAGTCCGGATGGGCGAGACCCTTGACGATGACGAGCGTGCTCGTCGGCGGGTCTTTTTTGTACAGCCCGCGGCGTACTTCGTTATAGCCTTCGCGATATTCCCGATCGACGATGTAAGTTGTGGTCATCACCAGATCGTCGATGGTGCCGCCCGCGGCTTTGAGCACAGCCTTCATATTGGCGAAGACCTGTTCTGTTTGGGCCTTGATGTCGCCCCTGCCGACGACGTTACCGTCCTTGTCCGAGGCGGTCTGTCCCGCGATGAAGAGCAGCTTGCCGCCCTGGTTGAGAATGGCGTGGCTATAGCGCGGCCGTGGATCGTTCAAAGTTTTTGGCTGGATGGTTTTTCTTGCCATGAGAACCTCCTGTTTGGTTCAAGTTGGAGTGATGGAGTGATGGAGTATTGGAGTGTTGGGCTTTTTTCCGGACCCATCACTCCACCACTCCAATACTCCATTACTCCAAGTGTTAGTCATTTCGTCGGGTACCTCTTTGCCATCTCGTTAAAGAAGTTTTCTCTTTCCAGTTCCTGCAGAAAGCTTAAATCCACGAACTGCTCGGGCTTGGCGTTTTTGGCCTGCGGCAACTGCGGCGCGACCATGTCCAACATGTACTGGATGCCCTTAAGCGTCGGGTAGGGCTTCTTGGGAATCCACTTGATATAGCCGTTGTAAGAGTCTTCGAGTACTTCTTGATCGTTGGTGCGCATGTATTTGGCGAAGACTTTTTGCGCTTCCTTTTTGTTGGCATAGACAAAGTAAATCGCTTCGACGAATCCTTTAAGCGCGTTCTTCACGGTGTCGCGGTTGCTCGCGATGTAGGAGCGCGATGTCGCAAAGCCGTTGCCTTGGACCTCGACCCCCAAATCCGCGACGGCGAACAGTTCCACCAAGCCAGCCTTTCGTGCCGGCGCAGATGAGGAAGAGGTGAAGAACGTCGCATCGATCCTGCCCGCCATCATGGCGCCGAAACGTTCCGCGTCGGGTCCGGCCGGTACGAGTGCGACGTCCTTGTTGATTTCCAAATTGAGGTGCTTGAACAGAATAGTCGCCGCATTATGAGTCGCCGAGCCGAAGCCGCTGATGCCGAACTTCTTGCCCTTGAGTTCTTCGAGCTTGTTGATGCCTTTGCGCGCGAAGACGATCTGATCGTAGGTGGTTTCCACGGCGGCCACGAGCACGAGGTTGTATCCTTGCAGGCTCGCCTGCACCACGGTGCCGATGTTGACGATCGGCGGATCGCCGGCCACCAGCGCTTGTGTGGCCATCTGGCCGCCGCGCAGAAAGATCGGCTCGACTTCCAGGCCGTATTTATCGAACAATTTCATTTCCTTGGCCACCCAGACGTTGGACTGGCGGAAGCTCAAGGATGGATACCCGATGCGGATTTTTTTGAGCGCTTGCGCGTTGGCCGCGCCGCCGCTCAAAAAAATCATCAAAACAACTGCTGAGAGAATTGCGTGGATGCCTGTCATGGGATGCTACCTTTCTTGATTTTAAACGGTCGATTTATTTGCCAAGCCCCTTGAGCGCTTCGTCGATAAACGAGTTATCGACGAAGTCGGCGGCGGTTGGGATTTTCTTGCCTTGATAAATTCCTTCCTTGGCCCGCAGCTCCATGGTCTTGTCGAAAGAAACTTTGCTGACCAAGCCGTCTCTCGGGAACGGCTGAAAATCCTGCACCAAGTATTTGTAATCTTCCTCGGCACTCTCGCGCGGTGATTTGAGAACTTTCATATGGAGAGCGAGCGCTTCTTCTTTGTTCTTTGGATCGTAAAGCCAGCGCGTCGCTTCGATCATCGCTCTTAAATAGCGCACAATCTCGGCGCGGTTCGATTTCATATAGTTGGCGTGGGCGAAGTCCGTGGTGAACAAGATCGGGCCCAAATACTCGTGAAAATTGGCCAGCTTGCGGAAGCCGTCCTTGGCCGCCCGGAAAGTGAACGGGGGGCCCATAAACGATGCTTGCACCGATCCGCCTTTGAGGGCGGCGTAGCGCTCCGGCGAGGTGCCGACGACGAGCAGTTTATAGTCGTTCTCTTTGAGTTTGTACGCCTTCTCGAGAACCTCGTGAACCATCAAAGTAGTGCCGCCCGTGAGCGTGCTGACGCCCAGGGTTTTGCCTTTCAACTCGGCGCCGGTTTTGATCTCAGGACGGGCATAGATATCGTAGGGGATCTTTTCCATGTTGGCGGCGACGATTTTCACGCGCGCGCCTTTCTCGGCGGCGCCGATCACATAGTCGGGGTTTATGCGGCCGATGGGCACGGTTTCGCTCAGCACCGCGCGCACCACGTTTGTGGCCCCGCGAATGATAATCACCTCCACCTGGATGCCGTGTTTCTCGAACATTTTTTTCTGCTCGGCGACGTAAAGAGGCCAGCTCGCCGACGTGTTGCCACTTTGGGTGAAGCGCATTTTCAGCATGCCGGTGTCGGCTGCCCAGGTCTCCGCTGCCAGTCCCGAGGCCAGCAGCGTCACGCCGAGCAGAATGCCCAATCTTGTTAGAATATTCATTATTCGCCCTCTCCCATCGCTCGATTTACATTTGCGCGAAGCCGCCCGAGGCGTTCACTTCGGCCTCTATCTGTTTCCATAAAATATTTTCTAATTCAAGAAAACGCGGGTCGGCCCTCATTTCCATGGTTCTTGGACGTTCGAGCGGGACCTGGAATTCAGAGCGAATGGTCCCGGGGCGGTGACTGAAAACGATCACCCGGTCGGAGAGCAGGATCGCTTCGGCGATCATATGGGTGACAAAGATCACCGTCTTTCTGGTCTCTCGCCAGATGCGCAAAAGCTCGAGCTGCATGAAATTGCGGGTCTGAGCATCGAGCGCCGCGAAGGGCTCGTCCATCAAAAGAATGCGCGGGTTCACCGCCAGGGCGCGCGCCAGGTTGACCCGCTGCTGCATGCCGCCCGAAAGCTCATGGGGGTAATGATTCTCAAAGCCGGAGAGGCCGACTAAATCCAAAAATTTCCGCGCAATCCTTTCCGCTTCGGCGGCGTTCGTGCCCCGCCCTTCGAGGCCGAGAAGAACGTTCTTGAGGCTGGTGCGCCAGGGCAATAGCGACGCGCCCTGAAAAACAAAGCCC
>Ga0065705_10002701_pt1 | contig 13339 bp, 9 predicted proteins | sample SwibulcommuniRL2_FD_59092 | JGI IMG/M metagenome (GOLD analysis project Ga0065705, IMG submission 59092) | Bulk soil microbial communities from switchgrass field near Rose Lake, East Lansing, Michigan, USA - RL2 Bulk Soil v2 (version 2) | ecosystem: Environmental > Terrestrial > Soil >...
ATCGTGCAGCTCAAGCAGATGGCCGACGAGGCGCTTCGCGCCACGCCTTCCATCCGGCACGTTATCGTGTTCCAGCGGGATGCGAACCAGCCGTTGCCGATGCATTTTCAGGAAGGCCGCGATCACTGGTTTCACAACCTGATGGAGGATGCGCCGGCCAACTGTCCGCCGGAGCCGATGGACTCCGAGGACATGCTGTACATCCTCTACACGTCGGGCACGACGGGGAAGCCGAAGGGGATCGTTCACACGACTGCCGGGTATCTCGTCGGCACGTACGCCACGACGAAGTGGGTGTTCGATCTGCGAGACGACGATCTGTATTGGTGTACGGCGGACATCGGCTGGGTCACGGGTCACAGCTATGTCGTCTACGGCCCGCTCGCGAACGGCGCGACGGTGCTCATGTACGAAGGGGCGCCCGATTGGCCCCAGAAAGATCGGTTCTGGCGTCTGATCGCGCGGTACGGCGTGACGGTGTTCTACACGGCGCCCACCGCGATCCGCGCGTTCATGAAGTGGGGCATCAACTGGCCGGCGGCGCACGATCTCAGCAGCCTGCGGCTGCTTGGGTCCGTCGGCGAGCCCATCAACCCTGAAGCGTGGATGTGGTACCACGACCACATCGGCGGCAAACGGTGTCCCGTCGTCGACACCTGGTGGCAAACCGAGACCGGGCAGATCCTCATCACGCCGCTGCCCGGCATCACCACGCTCAAACCGGGTTCGTGCACGAAGCCGTTTCCCGGCGTCGAAGCCGAAGTCCGCGACGCGAGCGGCAAACGCGTCACCAAGGGCGGCGGGTTCCTGGCGCTCACCAAACCGTGGCCGGGGATGCTCCGCGGCATTTACGGCGATCCGGAACGGTTCGTCCAGCAGTACTGGAGCAAATGGTCCGACGGCGTGTACTTCACCGGCGACGGCGCGCGCGTGGACAAGGACGGCTACTACTGGCTGCTCGGCCGCGTCGACGATGTGCTGAATGTGGCCGGGCACCGGATCGGCACGATGGAAGTCGAGAGCGCGCTCGTCGATCATCCGAAAGTCGCCGAGGCTGCCGTCGTCGGCCGTCTGCACGACATCAAAGGGCATGCGATCGCCGCGTTCGTGACGATCAAGGAAGGGGTCGAGCCGTCGCCTGAGCTCATCGACGAGCTCAAGGAGCACGTCGTCAAGAAGATCGGCGCGATCGCGCGGCCGGATCAGATTCTGTTCGCCGCTGATCTGCCCAAGACGCGGTCGGGGAAAATCATGCGTCGTCTCCTGCGCGACGTCGCCGAAGGGAAGACGCTGGGCGACACGACAACGCTTGCCGATCCCAAGGTGATCGCGCGGTTGAAGGAAGATTACGAGGCGGAGGAGGGATAGGGGCTGGGAGCGGCGGAGGCGCGGAGGCTGGGAGCCGTGACAGAGCTTCTGCTGGAACTTGGGTTCTTTCTTTTTGTCGCAGTCATCTTTGGCGCGCCGCTGTTGTTTCTTGTCTGGCTTGTCGCCCGCCGACGGTGGTGGTGGGTGATCGTATTTGGTGGAGCACTGACCATTACGTTTGGACTTGGCTATCTGGAAATCCTTCTCGAACCTCCGGAGGGACCGAAGCGCGTGCTGTTCTGGCCGGCTGATTTGTTGATTTGGGCCGTCGGTCCGGGACCACGATTTCCAGATGGCCGTTACGAATGGACCCCGGCACACGATATGGCGATGTATGTTGGCTATGGGGCTTCATGGGCCTTTTGGCTCACCATCGCCCGGATTGTTGGTCAGCAGTTGACCGGGCGTTTTCTGGGATATCCGCTGTCAAGCAGAGGTAACCTGTGGGGCTATCGATTCAGAAACCTAAAATGGGCCGGATTCTGCAGGGTCCGGAACGACACATCGACGGGCGTCGTATGTTCTTGAATCTACTAATGGCCTTTAGGCCTTTGATCCTTCGAGCCTTTTAGACATTCCATGGCACTCATCGAAACCTCCGATCTCTGGAAAACCTACGAAATGGGCGCCGAACAGGTCCACGCGCTGAGCGGCGTGTCGATTCAGATCGAGCGCGGCGAGTACGTGGCGATCATGGGACCGTCGGGGTCGGGCAAGTCGACGCTCATGAACCTCATCGGATGCCTCGATACGCCAACGAAGGGTAGCTACCTGCTGAACGGCAAGCAGGTGAGTCAGATGAACGACGATGAGCTGGCGCGGATCCGGAACGAGGAGATCGGATTCGTGTTCCAGACGTTCAACCTGCTGCCGCGCGCGACGGCGCTCCACAACGTCGAGCTGCCGCTGATCTATGCCGGCATCAGCGGCAAGCTCCGCGCAGACCGGGCGACGCAGGCCCTGCAGAAAGTCGAGCTGGCCGATCGCATGTCGCATCGGCCGAACCAGCTCTCGGGCGGCCAGCGTCAGCGCGTCGCGATCGCGCGCGCGCTCGTCAACAACCCGTCCATCCTTCTCGCCGACGAGCCGACCGGCAACCTCGACACGAAGACGGGCGTCGAGATCATGAGCCTCTTCGCGCGCCTGCACGAGGGCGGGAACACGATCATCCTCGTCACGCACGAGGCGGACATCGCCGCGCACGCACATCGCGTCATCTATCTCAGAGATGGGCAGGTCGAAAAGGACGTCTCGAGAGCGGCGTAAGAGCGCTTGTCAAAAAGCCAAGCACACGTCAGATTTGCACTGCTGCCCAGTGCCCGGACTCGACTTCTCTGAGCGGTAGAGGCCTGAAGCTCGCTGCATCGAACGGAATCCTTTCCAGCTTCTGACCCGGCTGCAGCTTCGGAATCGCTGACAGTAGCGCGACCGTATACGGATGCGCAGGTGCCGCGAAGACTCGTTCAGCAGGCGCGACTTCGACCAGCCTTCCGCGATACATCACCGCCACGCGATTGCAGACTTGCCGGACCAGCCGGAGATCGTGCGCGATGAAGAGGTAGGTGAGGCCCAGCCGCTTCTGCATATCCAGGAGCAGGTTGACGACCTGCGCCTGCACCGACACGTCGAGCGCCGAGACCGGCTCGTCGGCGACGACCAGCGACGGCTCGAGGGCGAGCGCGCGGGCAAGGCCGATGCGCTGACGCTGCCCGCCGCTGAACTCGTGCGGATACTTCGCCATGGCCGACGGATCGAGGCCGACCAACTCGAAGAGCTGCTGCACCCGTGCCCGGCGCTCCTCGCGGCTGCCCAGCTTGTGAATGATGAGCGGCTCTTCGACGATGTCGCCGACGCGCATGCGCGGATTGAGCGACGAGTAGGGATCCTGAAAGACGATTTGAAAGTGCCGCCGCGCTCGACGTAGCGCGCTGGAGGAAAGCGCGCGGACGTCCATGTCCTTGACGCGAATCTCACCTGACGTTGGCTCAATGAGCCGCAGCAAACATCGTCCGGTCGTCGTCTTGCCGCATCCGGATTCGCCGACGAGACCGAATGTCTCGCCGGGCGCAATCGAGAAGCTGACGTCGTCGACCGCGCGGACGGGAGGCGTCCGCTGGAACAGGCCGCCGCGCCCGGGATATTCCTTGACGAGATTCCGCACGTCGACCAGAGGCGTCATGCCCGTCGCCGGACCTGACCACCTTCGCCAAGGCTACGGTGGTCCGCCGTAGCTTTCAGCGAAGGCGGAAGGCCCGGCGCTCCATCTGTCGCATCTCGGTCTTTTTCGGCCGTGTCGTCTGTTGCCGGACCGTACAGATAACAGCGCACGGCGTGATCGGCTTCGATCATCGTCACGCCGGGTGGAAGCTTGTCGCACGGCTCGAAGCGATTCGGGCAGCGCGGCGCGAACGCGCAGCCCGGCGGAAGCTGACCAAGTACCGGCACCGTACCCGGAATCGCCGACAGCCGGGAACCGGGCTCGCCGCCTGGAATGGACGCCAACAGGCCGCGCGTGTACGGATGCGACGGCGACGCGAAGATCCGATCGACCGTCGCCTGCTCGACGATTCGCCCCGCGTACATGACCGCGACGCGGTCGGCCATCTCCGCGATGACGCCGAGATCGTGGGTGATGAGCAGCAGCGACAAGTGAAATGTCCGCCGCATCTCGCGGAGGAGGTCGAGGACCTCCGCCTGGACCGTGACGTCGAGCGCGGTCGTCGGTTCGTCGGCGATGACGAGCGCCGGCTCGGCCGCGAGCGCCAGGGCGATCATCGCGCGCTGCCGCAATCCTCCGCTCAATTGATGGGGGTACTCTCGCGCGCGCCGCGACGGATCGGGGATGCGTACCGCATCGAGCAGCTCCACCGCCCGCTTCTTCGCGGCCTCGCCGCGAGCCAGGTCGTGGACCGTCAGCGTCTCGGCGATCTGGAAGCCGATCGTGTACACGGGATCCAGCGCCACCATCGGCTCCTGAAAAATGAAGCCGATGCGCCGGCCGCGAATGTGACGCATGGCGGGCTCGTCGAGATCGAGCAGATTCCGCCCCTCGAGCTCGACCCGGCCGCCGGTGATCCGTCCCGGCGGCAGGACGAGGCGGATGATCGACAGCGCCGTGACCGATTTGCCGCTGCCGGATTCCCCGACCAGGCCGAGCGTCTCGCCGTGGCCCACTTCGAACGAGACATCGTCGACCGCCGCCGCTTCACCCCGGCCGGCGAGCTGAAACACTGTCCGCAGGTGCTCGACGCGAAGGAGCGGCTCAGGTGTGGATCTCACGATGCTCGCCAAACACCCCGCGAAGCGCGTCGGCCACCTCGCCAAGCGTCGCGCGCGCCATCACCGCGTCGATGATTGGAGGGACCAGGTTGGATCCCTCCCGCGCCGCGCGATCGATCGCCTCGAGCGACGCCTTCCAGCCTGCGGCGTCCCTGGTCCGCCGGACTTCCTGCACCGCGGCGATCTGGCGCCGTTCGCTCTCCGGATCGATCCGCAGCAGCGGGATCGTGTTCGGCTCCTCCGTGACGAACCGGTTGACGCCGACGACGACGCGTTCACCGCGCTCGATCGCCTGTTGATCCGCGTACGCCGACTCCTGGATCTGCCGCTGGATGCGGCCCCCTTCGATGGCTTCGAGCGTGCCGCCGGCGGCATCGATCGCCTCGATGAGCGCCCGGGCCTCGCGCTCGATCTCCGCCGTGCGCGTTTCGATGGCCCACGCGCCGCCGACCGGGTCGACGGTGTTGGCGACGCCGGTTTCGGCCGCGATGATCTGCTGGGTCCGCAGCGCAATCCGGGCCGATTCCTCGGTGGGGAGGGCCAGCGCCTCGTCACGGCCGTTGCAGTGCAGCGATTGCGTGCCGCCGAGCACCGCCGCCAGCGCCTGAATCGCGACCCGCACGATGTTGTTATCGGGCTGACGGGCGGCGAGCGTGCTCCCCGCCGTCTGCGTATGGAAGCGCAGCTGCATCGCGCGGTCGCTGCGGGCGCCGAAGCGGTCGCGCATGATGAACGCCCACAGGCGCCGTGCCGCCCGGAACTTGGCGACTTCCTCGAGCAGATCGTTGTGCGCGGCGAAGAAGAACGAGAGCCGCTGGCCGAGCCGATCGGCGTCGAGCCCGGCCGCCCGCGCCGCCTCGACGTAGGCGATCGCGTTCGCCAGCGTGAACGCGACCTCCTGCACCGCCGTCGATCCCGCTTCGCGGATGTGGTACCCGCTGATCGAAATCGTGTTCCAGTTCGGCAGCTCGCGGTCGCACCAGGAGAAGATGTCGGTGACGATGCGCAGCGAGTGCCGCGGCGGGTAGATGTAGGTGCCGCGCGCGACGTACTCTTTGAGAATGTCGTTCTGGATCGTGCCGCTCAACCGGTCGAGCGGAATGTTCCGGCGCCGCGCGACGCCGACGTAGAGCGCGAGGAGAATGATCGCCGTCGCGTTGATCGTCATCGACGTCGAGACGCGATCGAGCGGGATCGCGTCGAAGAGCGCGTCCATGTCTTCGATCGAATCGATCGCGACGCCGACGCGGCCGACTTCGCCGGCCGCGAGCTGATGATCGGAGTCGTATCCCATCTGCGTCGGCAGATCGAACGCGACGCTCAGTCCGCTCACGCCGTGCGACAGCAGATAGCGATAGCGCGCGTTCGATTCCGCGGCGGTGCCGAACCCCGCGTACTGACGCATCGTCCACAGCCGCCCGCGGTACATCGTGGGCTGGATGCCGCGCGTGTAGGGAAACACGCCGGGCAGAACATTTTCGTCGTCGTCGGCGTGCGGCGCGTCGAAAGGTCCTGCAAAAGGTTGACTCATGTCGCTGAATTCTAGCCGAGCGATGTGTTTCTCACATTTGCGCACTTACGCATTCGTGGATCTCGCGAATTTCGTGCGCCGCCGCGTCGCGCGAGCGGCGCAGGCCGCGGTTGATCGTACGCATCGACAGGAATGACGTTTGACACGTCACAGGTGCCTGTCTACAATTGCCGCAGTTTTTCCCCGACACCGGCTCCGCAATGGTCGACTCAATCCCCGGCTCGCGCGATTCGAAACTTCGCCCGAAGCTTCGCTTCGTCTGGCTGGTCTCTGCGCCGGTCGCCCGGCCCGGCAGCGTCTGGAGGTCCGCATGGATTCGCTCGTGAACCAGTTGGCACGCGAACTCACGGAAGCGATCTCTGCCGCCGTCGGCGATGATGCGCGCGTCGAGGCCTGCCGTGAAAAAGCGCGGGCGGCCGGATTGGAAATGCGGATCTCTCTCGAGGCCGTCATCGGCTTCGTCGATCGCGAAAAGGGCGCGACGCAAAAAGGCACCGGCGCTCGAAAAGTCGCCGCCCGGCAGACTTTCGAGATGAGCGCGAACGATCGCCGGTTTCTGAAGTCGCTCCGCATCTCGTCGGAAGAGCCGACGGAAAAAGAAGTCGAGTAACGTCGGCGGTCTCACCCCGGACCACGGCTGCCTTGCTTCGCGACCGCGTCGGCGGCGCGCTGCGCCGCCTCCGGATCGCCCAGGTAGTAGTGTCGCTCCGGCCTCAGTGACGCATCCAGTTCGTACACCAGCGGAATCCCGGTCGGAATGTTCAGCGCGACGATGTCTTCGTCCGAGATCCGATCGAGATACTTCACGAGCGCGCGCAGACTGTTGCCGTGCGCGGTGATCAGGACGCGCCTCCCGCCACGAATCGCCGGCGCAATCGTCTCTGTCCAGTACGGAAGAAACCTGGCGACCGTGTCCTTGAGCGACTCGGTCGACGGAAGCTCCTGCGTCGAGAGTGAGGCGTATCGCGGGTCGCGCGACGGATGACGCTCGTCGTCGGGCGAGAGCGGCGGCGGGGGAATGTCGTAGCTGCGCCGCCAGATTTTCGTCTGCTCCTCACCGTGCCGCGCCGCCGTCTCGGCCTTGTTCAACCCCTGCAGCGCGCCGTAGTGGCGCTCGTTGAGCCGCCAGTCCTTTTCCATCGGGATCCAGAGCAGGTCGAGCTCGTCGAGGACGATCCAGCAGGTGCGAATCGCGCGCGTCAGCACGGAGGTGTAGGCAATGTCGAAGCGCATCTGCTGCCCGGCGAGCAGACGTCCGGCCTCGCGCGCCTCCTCGCGCCCCTTGTCGCTGAGGTCGACATCCGTCCACCCCGTGAAGCGATTCTCTTTGTTCCAGGTGCTTTCGCCGTGGCGGAGGAGGACGACGCGCATAGATAGGTCTAGTCTCGTCTAAGAGCGGGCGAACCTAAAGGTTCGCCCCTCCACCGGTAGCGTGGGGGCTCTCCCCGGCTGCTCGGCGAGTTTCGATCTGAGTGGTGGACGGCCGAGCCTTTAGGTTCGGCCGATTGCCCCGCGCCCCGCAAACCGCGCCGCGGGTCCGAGCGCAGCCTCGATCCGTAAGAGCTGGTTGTACTTAGCCGTCCTGTCCGAGCGGCTGGCCGAGCCGGTCTTGATCTGACCGGCGCCGGTGGCCACTGCCAAATCTGCAATCGTCGTGTCTTCGGTCTCCCCGGATCGGTGCGACACCACGCGCGCGTAGCCCGCCTGGCGGGCGGTTTCCATCGCGGCGATGGTTTCGGTCACGGTGCCGATCTGGTTGAGCTTCACGAGCAGCGCGTTGGCGACGCCCTGCGCGATCCCTTTTTTCAGAATCGCCGGGTTCGTGACGAACACATCGTCGCCGACGAGCTGCACGCGCGCTCCGAGGGCGGCGGTGAGACGCGTCCAGCCCGGCCAGTCTCCTTCGCTCAGGCCATCCTCGATCGAGACGATCGGATACTGACGCAGCCAGTCTTCGTACAGCGCAATCATCTCGTCGGAGGACTTGGTGCCTTCGCCCGATTTCTTCAGGACGTAACTCTTCGATGTGTCGTCCCAGAACTCGCTCGAGGCGACGTCGAGCGCGAGATAGATGTCGTGTCCGGGTTTGTAGCCGGCGGACTGCACGGCTTCGAGGACCAGCTCGACCGCCTGCCGATTGGACGACAGATTCGGCGCGAACCCGCCCTCGTCGCCGACGCCGGTCGCGAGACCGCGCTTTTTGAGCAGCCCGCGCAGCGCATGGAACGTCTCGGCTCCGGCGCGCAGCGCTTCGGCAAACGACGGCAGGCCCAGCGGCATGACCATGAATTCCTGGAAATCCACGTTCGTGTCCGCGTGCGCCCCGCCGTTGAGGACGTTCATCATCGGCACGGGCAGGAGAGGCGACGATCGGCCGGCTTGCGGAACGAGCGAAGCGAGGTGCTCATACAACGGCTGGCCGGCCTGCGCCGCCCCGGCATGAGCGACCGCCATGGACACGCCGAGCACGGCGTTCGCGCCAAGGCGTCCCAGGTTCGGGGTGCCGTCGAGCTTGATGAGCGCCGCGTCCACCGCGCTCTGTCCGGCGTCCTGTCCCCTGAGGGCGCGGGCGATCTCGCCGTTCACATGACCGACCGCCTTCTCGACCCCTTTGCCGCCATACCGGCGCGTGTCGCCGTCGCGGAGCTCGAGCGCTTCCCGCGTACCGGTCGAGGCGCCCGATGGAACGGCGGCGCGGCCGCGTGCTCCCGACTCGAGCACGACGTCGACTTCGACCGTCGGATTGCCGCGCGAGTCGAGGATCTCGCGCGCTTCAAGGCTGCGAATCTTCACGCCGGAGGATCTTACTCGCGTTTGTCTTGTCTTCTTCTCTAGGTGCTCGCGGGGCCCCACCCCCGCTCGCGCGCGCTCCGGCGCTCGAAGACTCGCTATCCTCGCGCGGGCCGCAGGCGCTGCCTCATAGCTTCTTAGCCTTTCACCCTGTCTTTGCGCTACGATTCTCGAAGCCCGTCCCCCGGCGCACGATAACGAGGGTGTATGCCCCGGCACCTGTCCGTCTTCGTCGCGATCACTTTCACGGTTCTTACGGTCGATCACGTCTCTGCTCAATCGCCGCCGATGGGCCGACCGGCCGATCCGATCGCGATTCAGGCCGCGGCGCTCGGCGGCCGCATTCACGGCGTCGTGCGCGACGATGTCGGTCGAGGCGTCGGCGACGCCAGCGTGCTGGCGATGGGACGGACGCTGGCGCTTGCGCGGAGCGACGCCCAGGGCCATTTCGCGCTGGCGCTGCCGGCCGGCGATTACATCCTGCGCGCGACGCGTGACGGCTACGTCTCGACGTATCGCGAGGCCGTGCGCGTGCAGACCAGCGCCCAGCTCGAACGCAACATCACCCTGCTCAGGCAAGGTGTGCGCACGATCGAGCGTACGGTNGCGACGGCGAGCGTCGGCGGTGCGATCGCGCTGCCGCCGGATGAGGCGGAGATCGTGGCCGCCGGCGATCACTCTCACAGCGAGGCCGCCTGGCGCCTGCGGCATCTGCCGCGATCGGTGTTGCGTGATGGCTCCGGGCCGGGCACCGATTTGATCGGGGACGGGACGGACCAGCCGAAACGATCGATGTTCGACAACACGCTGGGGCGGACGGCGCATGCGTCGACGTCGTTCTTTGCGGGCACCGATTTCAAGGGGCAGGTGAATTTCCTGACGACCAGCGCCGTCGACGCCACGCACGGCTGGCTGCCGGTGGAATGGCCGCGCGGCGTCGCGTCCGTCGCAGTCGGCGCGCCGGTCGGCACGCACGGCGAGTGGTCCGTGCACGGCGCCGTGAACGCCAGCGATCTGTCGTCGTGGGTGCTCCTCGGCGAGTACGAGGCAAACGAAAGCCTCTCACACGCCTTTCGCCTGGGGATGTCGTACAGCTCGCAGGCAACCATCGCGCGTCAGAGCGCGGCGCTCTCCGTGCCGGCGGCGGATATGCGCAACGTCGGCGGCATTTACGGCTTCGATCTCTGGCGAATCCGGCCGGGGCTCACGCTCGACTACGGCGTCCGCTTCGATCGCTACGATTACGTCGCGTCTCGGTTCATCAGCCCTCGCGCCGGCGCGCGCGTCACGCTCTTCAAGAACACGGACCTGATCACCGTCGCGTCGAGCCGGACGGTCGCGCCCGGCGCCGATGAGTTCCTCCCGCCGGCGTCGACGGGGCTCTGGCTCCCGCCGGAGCGGACCTTCTCATCGCTCATCTCCGGAAAACCGCTCAAGGCCGAGCAGGTTTCTCACTTCGAGATTGGGATCGAGCGGAGCTTCGGCCAGATCGACGCCGTTCGAACCATCTCCGTCCGGCGCTTCCGGCACGCGGTGACCAACCAGGTCGCGACGCTGTTCGGCATGGACGAGACGAGCGACATCGGGCATTACTACGTCGCGTCACCGGGCAACGTCGATTTCGACGGCTGGGGCGTGCGGCTCTCGACGCAATTCACGCGGCGCGTCTCGACGTCGATCGACTACTCGAGCGGCGTCGGCGCGTGGGACCAGCGCCGGGGCGCCTGGGTCATCCGGCAACATGCCCCGTCGGTCGTCCGCCCGGACCGCGAGCGGCTGCACGACCTCGTCACGTCCGTCGACGCCGCGTTCCCCGAAACCTCGACCCGGCTCTCGGCGGTGTACCGGTTCAACTCCGGATTCAGCACGCCCGACCCCGGCGTCTCGAGCCCGGTCGCGGCAGGGCGCTTCGACGTCCAGGTCCACCAGGGGCTGCCGTTCCAGCCGATCCGCGGCGGAAAAATCGAAGCGGTCTTCGCGCTGCAGAGTCTCTTCCGCGATTCTCGCGATCCGGGTTCGTTCTACGACGAACTGCTCACAGTCGCGCCGCCGAAGCGGCTCCTGAGCGGTGTGCAGGTCCGGTTCTAACGCGACAAATCGAAGCCATCCATTCGATTGAAGTGTATATTCAGAGGACCGAAGTGCAGAGTCAACGTATTGGCAGAGGCTGATGCACGCTGCCGCTGCTCGCCAGCTTCGTCCGCTCTTTCAAGTCGCCTTGCCCGTGGTGGTCGCGGTGGTCCTCGTCTGCCTCGCGGTCCTCAACATGGCGCTGGTCAAGACGTGGCCCGGCGAGGCCGAGGACGGCGTGCTGTGGACTTCGAGAGGAACGGACGTCATCGCGTCGGACATCGCGCCGGGATCATCGGCGGACCGCGCCGGGATTCGCCGGAACGACGTGCTGCTGACGCTGAACGAGGATCCTGTTCTCAAGGCTGAGCAAGTCGAGGCGGCGCTGCATGGCGCGTCAGTCGGCCGTTCCTTCAAATACGTGCTGATGCGGCAAGGCGCTGAGAACGTCATCGCCGTCGAGCTCCAGCCGATGCCCACCGTCCGCCAGGGGCTGTACTACTCCCTGGCGCTGGTCGGCGTGCTCTCGATCATCGTCGGCTCTTCCGTCAGGCTCCGCCGGCCGAACGATCCGGCGACGCTGCATTTCTTCTGGCTCACCGTGGCGTTCTTCGGCGTCCTCGCGTTCACGCCGAGCGGCCGCTACGATCGGCTGGACTACTTCTTCGACTGGGCGGACGCGATTGCGCGGTTCCTGCTGCCGCCGCTCTTTCTGCATTTCGCGTTCGTCTTTCCCGATCGGCCGAATCCGTGGGCCAAGAGCGAGGCTGGCCGCGCGGTCATCCCCTCGTTCTACCTGCCGGCGTTGCTGCTCCTCGGCGGNCGGATCGTCGCGTTTGCCGACGGGTTGCACGGGTCGCAGTCTTCGNTCTTGCTCCAGCGCATCGAGTCCGCTTCGCTGATTTANCTCGCGCTGTGTCTCCTGGGCGGACTGGCGCTGATGCTGCGCACGCTCACNCGGCTGCGCTCGGTTACGGCGCGCCGTCAGCTGCGGTGGATCGTGTGGGGCATGTCGGTCGGCGCGCTGCCGTTCGTGACCCTCTACCTCATTCCGTTCCTCTTCGGCTGGTCGCTGTCGTTCTCCGAGTACACCGCGGTACTGCTCGGGTGCGTCCCGCTCGCGTTCGCCTCGGCCATCGTCCGGTACCGGCTGATGGACATCGAGGTGATCATCAAGAAGGCGCTGGTCGTCTCGACGGTCGTGATGGTCCTCATCTCGATCTACGCGCTGACGCTTCGCCTGGTCGGCTATCTGCCGGGCGCCGACCAGAACCGGAGCCAGTTCTGGGCGATGCTCGCGACCCTCATCGTCGCGCTCGTGGCGCCGTGGCTGAAGAACGCGATCCAGGCCGGCCTCGATCGGCTCTACTACCGCGACCGCTACGACTACCGCCGCGCGCTCATGAGTTTCGCGCGCGATCTCAACAGCGATCTCGATCTCGATCGATTGACCTCGCGGCTGGTGGAGCGGGTCTCTGAAACGCTGGGCGTCGAGCACATGGCGTTGTACATGCTCGATCCCCGCGCGGTGGCGCGGCGGTTCACGGCAATCGCCTCGACTGGATTCACGTCGGGTGTGCCGGGGATCGAAGGCGGGTCGACGCTGGGCGCGAGGCTCTTCGACGGGCTGCCCGTCGTCATTGACGATCCGCTGCCGATGCGGCGCCTGCTGGGCGACGAGTCCGCGGCCTGGCGCGAGGTGGGCCTGTACTGCTTTGTGCCGTGCGTCGCCAAGGACGCCACGATCGCCGTGCTCGCGGCCGGCCGGCGTCAGCACGGCGAGCCGCTCAACAGCGAGGATCTCGTGCTCGTGAATGCCGTCGCGGGACAGGCGGCGACGGCGATCGAGAACGCGCGCCTCTACGGCGAGCTCCGCGGCAAGGCCGAAGAGATCGAGCGGCTCCGTCAGTTCAGCGACAGCGTCGTCGAATCGCTGTCGGACGGCCTGGTGGTCGTCGACTTCGACGATCGCGTGCTGCGATGGAACCGCCGCGTTGAATTGCTGTTCGGTGTCGAGCGGCATCGCGCGATCGGACGGCGGCTGGCGGCGCTGTTCAGCCGGCCGTTCGTCGACACGCTCGCGGCTGTGCGCCGTGACGCGCCCGGCGGCACGCAGCTGTATCGCGTGCCGCTCGCGACCGGCCAGGGAGACGGGAAGCGCGAGCTGCTGGTCAATCTCGCCGTCGCCCCGTTCCAGACCGCCGACGGCGCGCAGGCCGGGTGGATCATCGTGCTCGAGGACGTCACCGACCGCGCGAATCTCGAAGAGCAGCTCCGGCTCTCGGAGAAAATGGCCGCGAT
>Ga0065705_10002297_pt1 | contig 13334 bp, 11 predicted proteins | sample SwibulcommuniRL2_FD_59092 | JGI IMG/M metagenome (GOLD analysis project Ga0065705, IMG submission 59092) | Bulk soil microbial communities from switchgrass field near Rose Lake, East Lansing, Michigan, USA - RL2 Bulk Soil v2 (version 2) | ecosystem: Environmental > Terrestrial > Soil >...
CTGCGACGGTCATCACGAAGAAGGTGATGATCTGGCCATCGACCGTGCCCTGCGACCGTCCGAATGCCACGAATGACAGATTGACGGCGTTGAGCATGATTTCGACGGAGAGAAGAATCGTGATGAGGTTGCGGCGAAGAAACACGCCCGCCGTGCCTATGGCGAACAGGATCGCGGACACGACCAGATAGTGACCCAGTGGAATCACCGCTGCTCCTCGCGCGCGGCCAGGACGACCGCTCCGACCATCGCGACGAGAATCAGGATGGAGGTCGCCTCGAACGCAAACACGTAGTCGGTAAACAGCACGCGGCCCACGGAGCGGACGGAGGTGAGCTCCGCGACGTCGCCCCGCGCGCCAACCGCCGCACTCCCATCGTTCACCCGCAGCAGCGCCCACACCAGCTGCACAGTGAGCAGCGCCGCCAGCATCGCGCCGAATCGCGAGACGCCGGGACGGCGAAGCGGATGCGCGCGGTCCCACTGCGCCGCATCTTCCTGGGGCGCGTTCAGCAGCATTACGACAAACAGGAACAGCACCATGATGGCGCCCGCGTAGACGATGATTTGCGCCACCGCCACGAACGGAGCATCGAGCTGGATGTAAAGCGCCGACAATGCCCCAAACGACGCGATGAGCAGCATGATGCTGTACATCGGGTTGCGCTGTCCGATAACGAGCAGCGACGCTCCGATGGCCACCGCCGAGAACACGTAGAAGAGAACCGTGTCAGGCATTGAAATAGAGGATGAATGCCGCCGTCGCAATGAGGTTCAGCACCGCCGCCGGGAACAGCCACTTCCATCCGAACTGCATCAGCTGGTCGTAGCGGTAGCGCGGCACCGTCCAGCGGACCCAGATGTAGGCAAAGAGAATCACTCCAACCTTAATCAGGAACCATACCCAGCCGAGGCCCCACCGCTCGAGTAACGGTCCGTGCCACCCACCCAAGTACAAGTCAGTGGCCACCGCCGACATCGTCGTCATGTTGATGTACTCGGCCTGCGGGAACAGCGCGAAGCGCACGGAGCTGTACTCGGTGTTATAGCCGGCAACCAGCTCCTGCTCGGCCTCCGGAAAATCAAAGGGCGCCCGGTTGGTCTCGGCGACACCGGCAATCACATAGATGATGAAACCGACGGGCTGAAGAAACAGGTACCAGCGTGGAATGAATCCGAACCAGTAGCCGGCCTGCGCATCCACAACGGAACGCAGGGACAACGAGCCGGCGAGCATGATCACCGACGCGAGTGCCGTCGCGTAGGCGAGCTCGTAACTGATCATCTGCGCCGACGAGCGAAGGCCGCCGAGCAGCGAGTACTTGCTGTTGGACGACCACCCGGCAAGCACGATGCCGTAGACGCCCATCGAGGTAATCGCGAACACGACGAGCACGGCGACGTTCACGTCCGCGACGCCAAGTTTCACCGGCGTATCCAGGAGTCCGAAGAAGGTCGTTTCGGCCCCCCACGGAACCGCGGCGAACGCGGCGAAGGCCGCCGTCACCGATATCATCGGTGCAAGCGTGAACAGCCACTTGTCGGCGCCCTTTGGCCGCAGCTCCTCCTTGAACAGCAGCTTGAGAATGTCGGCCAGCGGTTGCAACAGTCCGTGCGGTCCGACCAGATACGGACCGTAACGCTGCTGCATGAAGCCCATGATCTTCCGCTCGGCGAGGACGAGCAACGCCGAGGCGTTGATCAACATGAAGAACGTCAGGCCAATGATGCCGAGCTGAATGACGAATCGGAGCGTCGCCTGATCCATCAGTGCGCTCCGGCGAGCACTTCGCCCTTGCGGCGCCAGTCGGCCGGTAGCGTGCAGCGTCCCTCGCGCACGTGCGCCTCGTACTCATGCTTGAACAGCTTCATCGTCGAAAGCACCGGGGTGGCGGCCGCATCGCCGAATGCACAGAGCGTCTTGCCAACGATGTTGTTGGCGACACCAAACAGCAGATCGAGATCCTTGTCGCGCCCTTCGCCCCGTTCAAGACGCTGCAGCAGCTTGTACAGCCAGTCGGCGCCTTCCCGGCACGGCGTGCACTTCCCGCACGATTCGTGGCGATAGAAGTGCAGCAGGTTCATCGCCAGCCATACCATGCACACGGTGTCGTCGAGCACGATCAGACCGGCCGAACCGAGGAGCGAACCCGCCTTCTGAATCGCGTCGAAACTTGCCGGCGTATCGAGCTGGTCGGGCAGCATCAGCGGCACCGAGGATCCACCGGGGATGATGGCCTTCAGTGGACGATCGCCGCGCATCCCACCTGCGTAGTCATAGATCAGCTCACGAAGCGTCGTGTTCATCGACGCTTCGTAGACGCCCGGTTTTTTGACGTGGCCGCTGATGCAAAACAGTTTTGGACCGCCGTTTTTCTCGGGACCAAGCTTCGCGAACCACTCGGGGCCATTGACGACGATGAGCGGGACGTTACAAAGCGTCTCGACGTTGTTCACCGCGGTCGGACAGTTGTAGAGACCCTCGACCGCGGGGAATGGCGGTTTGAGTCGAGGCTGGGCGCGCTTGCCTTCGAGCGATTCGATGAGCGCCGTCTCTTCACCTGCCTCATAAGCGCCAGCCCCGCGATGAATGAAGACGTCGCAATCGAATCCGCTGCCGAGGATGTTCTTCCCGAGGAACCCCGCTTTGTACGCGTTTTCAAGCTCCGCTTCGAGGATCTGCTGCACGTGGAAGAACTCGCCCCGAATGTAGATGTAGGCGACCTTCGCACCGATGGCGTAGCACGCGATGGCGCACCCTTCGATCAGCAGGTGCGGGTTGCGCTCCATCAGCAGGTGGTCCTTGAATGTGCCAGGCTCGCTCTCGTCGGCGTTGCAGCAGATGTACTTCGGCTTGGGGGTGTCCTTGAGTACGAACTGCCATTTCATCCCGGTCGGAAAGCCCGCGCCGCCGCGGCCGCGGAGCCCGGATGCCTTCACCTGCTCGATGATGTCGTTCGGCTTCAGCGTCAAGGCCTTGCGCAGCCCGTCGTAGCCGCGCAGGTTCTTCATGTAGAAGTCCAGCGTGTACGAGTTCGGTTCGTTGACGTGCGACGTCAGGATAGGTTGATCGGTCATTCCTTTTTCAGATGACATCCGGTGAAAGCCGCCTGGCCGCGCGCGCGGATATCGTCGACGAATTTCGAACACTGCTCCGGCGTGAGCCCTTCGTGCCAGTCGTCGTTGACCATCACAATCGGCGCGCGATCGCACGCGCCGAGACACTCGACCTCCATCAACGTGAACGTGCCGCTCGCATCCGTCTCGCCCGGCTTGATTCCGAGCTTCTCGCTCAGTTCCTCGGTGACGCGCTCGGCGCCGAGCAGTGCGCATGAGAGCGTCCGGCACACATTGAGCACGTATTTACCCACCGGGCGCGTATAGAACATCGTGTAATACGACACGACGTCTTCGACGTCGGCCGGCGTGCAGCCAATCTGCTCCGCGACGTGGCGCATGCCGGCAGCCGTGATGTATCCCTGCTGGTTCTGCACGAGATACAGGGCATAGAGAATCGCCGACTTGCGGCGGTCCGGCGGGTAGCGGGCGACGACTTGATTGAACTTCGCCTGGTTCTCGGCCGTGTAGGTGAATGGCTCGCCCGGTTCCGCCAGCTTGCGTTCCGAGCGATGGAACCTCGCCGGCGCGTACTCCATCGGGGGATGAAAACTCACCGGTCGCAGTCCCCCATCACGACGTCAGTCGATCCGATGACAGCGATGACGTCGGCAATCATGCCGTTTTGGACGATCTTCGGCAGCGCCTGAATGGCCATGAACGACGGCGGCCGCATCTTGACGCGCCACGGACGGTTGCTGCCGTCGGACACGATGTAGCAGCCGTGTTCACCGCGCGGCCCTTCCACCGGCACGTAGACGTCGCCGGCAGGGACGGTAAAGCCCTGCGAGTAAATGAGGAAGTGCTGAATGAGCGCTTCCATTTCGGTATAGACCTTATCCTTCGGCGGCGGCACCACTCGCGGATCGTCACACGCCCATGCACCCGAAGGCGAAATGCGCTGGAGCGCCTGCCGCGCAATCCGCACACTCTGCCGCATCTCCTCGACGCGCACCCGATAACGCGCGAAGACGTCGCCTTCCGTCGCGGTNGGAACGTCGAACTGGTACGTTTCGTAGCCGGAGTACGGGAAATACNTGCGAACGTCGTAATCCGAGCCGGAGCCGCGGGCGATCGGACCGACCAGTCCCCATGCGAGCGCTTCATCAAGGGTGAGGACGCCAACACCCTGCGTCCGACGCAGGAACATGTCGTTTTTCGTCAGCAGCCCTTCGAACTCGTCGATCTTGCCCGGAAAGCGATCGAGAAACGCGTTCACCGCCTCGTGAAAACCGCGCGGGAGATCTTCACGCAGCCCGCCAACACGGAAGTAGCTCGGAAAAAACCGGAAACCAGCCACGAGCTCGTTGATATTCATCAGCAGCTCGCGCTCGCGGATCGCATAGAAGAGCATCGACACCGCGCCGATTTCCATGGCGTGCGTCCCGATCCAGACCAGGTGGCTCGCGATGCGCTGCAGTTCGGCGAGGAGAACGCGGATGTCCTTGACCCGCTGAGGCATCTCGAGGCCAAGCAGCTTTTCCACACCCAGCACGTACGCGAGGCTGTTGGACTGCGCGGCCAGGTAGTCCATCCGCTCAACAAGGGGCACGACCTGCTGCCACTTCTTCTGCTCCGCAGTCTTTTCGATGCCTGTGTGCAAGTAGCCGATGGTCGGCATGCACGACGTGATCGTCTCGCCATCGAGCTCGAGCACAAGGCGCAGCACGCCGTGCGTGCTGGGGTGCTGGGGCCCCATGTTGACGGTCATCGTTTCAGTTCTGAGTTCGGCCATCGTCTTTAAACCACGAAGGACACGAAGTCGATCACTAATGTGGCCGCTTCAAACGATCTCTTGCGATGTTCGCCTTGAACTCGTCTTCAGTGACCTCGAGCGGTTCGTACGTTTGTGCAGGCTTGCGAATCTGCACTGGATAGTCTTTGCGCGCCGGGTGGCCTTCCCAATCCTCCGGCATCAGCAAGCGACGCAAATCCGTGTGGCCGGCGAACACGATGCCGAACATGTCCCACACTTCTCGTTCCGGCCAGCCGGCGGCTGGCCAGACACTTTGCACCGTCGGCACGACGCCATCGATCTCGTTCGAACGGACGCGCACTTTCACCCGGAGCCGCAGTCGATTTGGAATCGATAGCAGGTGATACACGACTTCGAACCTGGGCTCGCGAGGCAGATAGTCGGCCGCGGTGACCTCGAGCATCACGTTGAACCGAAGCGACGGCGTCTCGCGCAGCGCGCGGCACGTCTCGACCAGCGAGGCTGCGGGAACATAGATCGTCGCGAAATCGACGCTCTGGCCCGCTTCGAACGACGCGCCTGGGACCTGCGGCGTCAGCATCTCAATGATCGAATTCGCGTCCATTTAGCGGGACTTAAGCGCGAGATCGGGCGATTTTCTGTTGCAGTTGCACGAGGCCATAAATGAGCGATTCCGGACGCGGCGGGCAGCCAGGCACATACACGTCCACTGGAACCACCTGATCGACACCCTGGACAATGGCGTAGTTGTCGAAGACGCCGCCGATGGACGCACACGCGCCCATCGAAATGACCCACTTCGGGTCGGGCATCTGGTCGTAGACGCGCCGCATGGCCGGCGCCATCTTTCGCGACAGCCGGCCCGCTACGATCATCAAGTCCGACTGCCGAGGCGAGCCGCGAAACACCTCCGCGCCGAATCGCGCGACATCGTACCGACTGGTCGCCATCGACATCATCTCGATCGCACAGCACGCGAGCCCGAACTGCGCGGGCCAGATCGCCGAACGGCGCGCCCACTGGATCAGCGATTCGAGCTTGGTGGTGATAAACCCGAGCTCGCCGTCGTGCCCGTGATCGTGGCTCTCGATGTGGTCGTGGGCGTGAGCGGTCATCGATGTGTGTGCTCTTTAGGCAGCTTTGCGCGTGGATATCCGCCCACGGCGCGAGCCCCAGTCGAGGACACCCTTGCGCCAGACGTAGAGGAAACCGACGAGCAGAATCAGAAAAAAGGTGACGATCTGAACGAACCCGGGCCAGCCGAGGTCGCGCAGCGAAACGGCCCACGGGTACAGGAAGGCCACCTCGATGTCGAACAGCAGAAAGATCATCGCGACGAGATAGAACTTCACGGATTGCCGCTCGCGGGCGTCGCCAACCGCGGGCATGCCGCATTCGTAGGGCGCGAGCTTTTCAGGGGTGGGATTTCTGGGGCTGAAGAGATCGGAAAGCCCAATCATGACGCCGGCGAATCCGACGCCGAGCACGATCATGATGACTACGCCGAGCCAGCCGTCCATTGGCCCTCACTCGGAATTGCTTGTGAAGAGTTTCTCAACCTGTTCATGCTATAGAACCGGCCATAGAAGGTCAATTGCGCATCGCCTGGTTCAGACACGTCGACACCGACTCGACTGATCCGCTCGACGTCACCGCCGCGCTCATTGACGAGTTGCGGCGGATGCACGACATCGACGTCATCGTCGAAGCAAACGCGCACGATTTCGTCTGGCGGCAGTTGCAGCGACCATCGGACCTCAACGTGTTCGAGGTCGACAACACGCGTGCGCACCAATTCATCTGGGGATACCTTCCGAACTATCCGGGCGTCGTGCTGCTTCACAGCATCGACGTCGTGAACCTGCGCGTTGCCATCCTTGCCTCCCGCGCGGCGGTCGTCGCGGACCACGGACTTGCGGAACGACTGCAAGCACATTTTCCGAGCGCGAATGTGCGATATGCGCCGTCGTTTGCAGGACGTGCGAAGTCGGACGATGCGGTGGCGACAGGCTCAGTGAAATTTGCCGTCTTCGACAGGCGCGCCAGCGGACGACACCGCATCGATCGCGCCTTCGAACGCGCGCGCAATGCCGGCGCCGAGTTCGAGGTTCTCGAGGAGAAGGCAACTTCACGCGTGCTCGGACGCTCCGACGTTGTCGTTGCTCCGGCGTGGCCCCCGTTTCATGCGCCCTTGACCCCGCTGCTTGCCGCGATGGCTGCGGGCAAGCCGGTGATCACCATGGAAACCGAAGCGACGGCCGCGTGGCCGGCAATCGATCCGCAGACGTGGAGACCACGTGGGCTCGCGGTCACCGAGGCGCCCGTGGCCGTGACCGTGGATCCGCGAGACGAAGAGCACTCGCTGATGCTCGCCATCCGCAAATTGTCCGCGGATGCGGCGCTGCGGGCGCAGCTTGGGCGCGCAGCACGCGCGTGGTCGGACACGCACGCGAGTTTGGCGCGAGCCGCATCGGCATGGACAGCGATTCTGCGTGAGGCCACGACTCTGTCTCCGCCGCCGCGGCCTGATGGCTGGCCACGGCAATTTCTCGTCGATGGAACCGAACTCGCACGCGACATGCGCGCCGAGTTCGACCTGACGAGTGATGCCTACGATTCCCCTTCCCACTCGTAGCCAGGCGCACTGGTCAGCCGCGTGTCTTCGACCGGCAAACCCATTGAGAAGTGATACAGGTCTTGCCACGCGTGGCCGGATAGGCCGAGCAGTTCGTGAACCGGTTCGTCGTAGTAGCAGCCGATGCCAGTTGCGCGACCTCCAGCAGCCTCCGCCTCGAGGTACAGCACCTGTCCGATGAGGCCGCATTCCCAGAACAGACGACGGTAGAACCACTCGCCGTGGTCGCGAAGCGGCTGTTCGAAGCGAGTAATCATCGCGAGGCCGAGAAAGCCATCTTCGGCAATGTCCTGATCGCATGAGACGCGATTGGCAATTCGACGAGCATCGATCGGAACGAGCATGAAAAGGCTCGTTGGTTCACCCGTTTGTGTGCTCACCGGTTCCCACATGAATTCGGGGCGCATCGCAGCTTTCCATTCAGGGAGCACCACGGGATCCCGAAGGTAGGCATAGATGCCAGGAGTTAAATCCTCAACTCGGTGAATGAACAGCACGAGGTGGACATGTGGAGGCCAGTGAATCGCGTCCCACGGCGGCGTGGACGGATTCAACCGATCAAGCATGTCAAGGAACCTCTCGCGACCAAGAACGCCGCGCCCATCGAAGGACAGGGCGCTGCGACGTTGGAGGGTGATTGCTCTCGCCATCGGCCGGGATCCCTGATCCGGGATCCAGGATCCGGGATCCGTTGGTTCCGGGTTCGACGGTTCGGGGTTCGCGGGTTCGCGGGTTCGCGATTCAAGGCCGGGATAACGAGTAGCCTTTGACACTTCGTCGATGATCGGCCACGTGACGTGGTCGGCGCTTAATCGGTTCGCCCGACCTGACCATGATCCCGTTCGCGCCGCGGTCACGAGTGTTTCGGGTTCGAATCCCGATTCCCGAATCCCGAATCCCGGCGATGACGACACCAGAGCAATGCACTCAGGCTCTTCGCGTTCCGCGTCGTCGTAATCATCATCGCGATCCAACCCAAGGAGTGTGGCGATCTGCGCATCTGACCACTCGGGTAGCAGCGCCAGACGCCATCCGAGCAATGCCGCCGCAAAACGGAGCGCGCCGATGGCGTGGCCGACATCGTGCTGGCAATAGCGAAACGCGCGCTCGCCGTACTTCCACGTCTCCCGCCAGATGATCGACGTGAGCGCGACCAGGAAATGGTCACCCGTCACGGGTGATTGGAAAACACACCTTTCTTCAAGTGCATGTTCCTTGGGCGCGTAGTGGCAGACGCGTCCATCGTGGACGATCCACGCTTCGGTCGGATGCAGGTTGCCACTGGATGGATTGACGCGCAGCGCCCACCGGGACTGCCCGTACTGTTTCCATGCTGACAGCCCCATCGAACATCGAAGAAACTCACCAATCGAGCGCTCATCGATGGGATGCGGAGCAGCAGCCAGTTCGTACAGCGAGGTATACGGAACGGCAGCGGCAAGCGCAACGCTCCCCGAGGAACGGAGCAACGGACGGATGGGAGCGCCCGGGTACCGACGGAATGGATCGGGCTGCGTCGCCCAGTCCAGGTACCCGAGCGACCGTGCGAATCGATTGAAGTGGTGTTTGGTCGCTTCGTGATAGCGAACAGCGATCACGCCGAGAGTTGCGTGATCCGTTTCTCGATCTCAGCGAGCGCCTGAGTCAACTGCTGCTTGCGCGCCTGATGCGTCGCAATGTCGAGCTGCCGCCGCATCTCGGTCCGTGCCAGCTTCAGCGACTCGATCTGGCGGACGCGCTCCGGGTCCAGGCCTTTGCCGGCCTGCCGCGCCTTCCGCTTTTCTTCTTCCCGTTCTTCCATCCGCTCGGCAAGGCGGGATTCCGCGTCGACGAGTCCCTCTCCGGCGTCACCCATGGCTGGTCCTGATGAGAAGTTCGTTTGTGTGTGAGAAGAGCGCTGAACATTATACGGGCAACCCGGGCGAGCGCCGCGAACGTGTTTAGATCGTGTGATGGCTCGCGGCCATGTACTGGACCTCTTCCACTCTTCCGTCCGCGAGTGGTTTGCCGCCTCATTTCAATCACCCACGCGGCCGCAGGAGCTTGGCTGGCCCGCCATCGCGCGCGGCGAGTCGACGCTCATCCTGGCGCCGACCGGCAGCGGCAAGACACTGACAGCGTTCCTGTGGTGCTTGAATCGCCTGATGTTCGAGCCGCCACCTCCCCCCAAGCAGCGCTGTCGCGTCCTGTACGTCTCGCCGCTGAAGGCACTCGCCGTTGACGTGGAACGCAACCTTCGCGCGCCGCTGGCCGGTGTTACAAACGCCGCCCGTGCATCGGCAACGACCATTCATGTTCCGGAGATTGCCATCCGCACCGGCGACACTCCCGCCACGGAGCGCGCCCGCTTCGGCCGCGAACCGGCGGACATCCTGATCACAACGCCCGAGTCGCTGTTCCTGCTGCTGACGTCGAACGCGCGCGAACGCCTGACCTCGGTGGACACCGTCATCGTCGACGAAATCCACGCGTTGGTCCCGAGCAAGCGCGGCGCGCATCTGGCGCTGTCGCTGGAGCGATTAGAGGTGCTCCGCAGTGTAGGGGCGGGTCTTCCGCCTTCGCCGAAGGCTTCGGCGGACCACCGTAGCGTTGGCGGAGGTGGTCAGACCCGCCCCCGGCCTCTGCAGCGAATCGGCCTCTCCGCCACCCAACGACCGCTCGACGAGGTCGCGCGTTTCCTTGGTGGTGCCGAACTGCGCAGAAAACCGCGCGCCGCCACGAAGCCTCGCAAGCGCACCGTCCACGCCGTCGAAGAAATCGAGACCGAGCTCCATGAGGAATTTGCAGGCGACGACAAGGCTCCGACCTACCGGCCGGTAACCATCGTGAACGCCGCCGATCGAAAACCGTTGCGGCTGACGATCGAAGTTCCTGTCGAAGATATGGCGAGACCCGACCGTTCGGATCGTTCGGTTCGTTCGGGTCGTTCGGATCGTTCGGTTCGTTCTGCAGAGAACGCTCCGAACGTATCGATCTGGAGTTCGATCTACCCCCGGTTGCTCGGTCTCATCCATGCGCATCACTCCACGCTCATCTTCGTCAACAGCCGCCGTCTCGCTGAGCGACTTGCCGGCGCACTGAACGAGCTCGCAGGCGAGCCGCTGGTCCGCTCGCATCATGGATCGCTGGCGCGCGCAGCCCGCAGCGAGGTCGAGGATCTGTTGAAGGCCGGTCGCATCAAAGCGCTCGTCGCCACTTCGTCACTCGAACTCGGCATCGACATGGGCGCAATCGATCTGGTCGTCCAGATTGAAGCGCCACCCTCGGTCGCGAGCGGCCTGCAGCGAGTCGGGCGATCCGGTCATCAGGCGGGGGCGACCAGCGAAGGGATCATTTTCCCGAAGTTCCGTGGCGACCTTGTCGCGTGCGCCGCGGTGACACGTGCCATGCATGAAGGGCGTGTGGAATCCACCAGGTACCCGCGAAACCCTCTCGACGTGCTCGCGCAGCAGATTGTCGCGATGGCCGGCGTCGAGGGCTGGGATATCAACGACCTCTTCGCGCGGGTGCGATGCGCCGCGCCATTTGCGGACCTGAGCATGCGCATGTTCGAAGGCGTACTCGACATGCTGTCAGGACGCTATCCGTCCGACGAGTTCGCGGAGCTTCGGCCGCGCGTCACCTGGGACCGGGTGCACGGCACGATTGCCGGACGTGAAGGAGCCAAACGTGTGGCGATCGTCAACGCCGGCACGATCCCGGATCGTGGACTTTACGGCGTCTTCCTCGCGGGAGCCGATCGCCCCGTTCGCGTCGGTGAGCTCGACGAGGAAATGGTGTTCGAGAGTCAGGTCGGCGAGACCTTTACGCTTGGAGCGTCCACCTGGCGCATCGAGGAAATCACGCACGACCGCGTCCTGGTATCGCCCGCGCCGGGCGAGCCGGGGAAGATGCCGTTCTGGCATGGCGATCGCGAAGGCCGTCCCATTGAGCTTGGCTACGCGATCGGCAAGCTGATTCGCGATCTGCGCGGAATCTCCCGACCGGCCGCGATCGAGCGGCTCGTGCGCGATCACGACCTCGATGCGCTCGCCGCGGAGAACCTGCTGCGCTATCTCGACGATCAGGCGGCCTCGGGTGCTATCCCCGACGACCGGACGATCGTCATCGAACGCTGCCTCGACGAGCTGGGCGACTGGCGAGTGTGTCTGCTGTCGCCGCTCGGCAGCCGCATACACGCGCCGTGGGCCATGGCCGCCACCGCGCACATTCGAAACCGCACCGGGATGGATGTGGAAGTCATGTGGGGCGACGAAGGCTTCGTCGTCCGATTTCCCGACGTCGAGACTCCGCCTGACCCTGCCCTGTTGATCCCTGATGTCGAAGATGCAGAGTCGCTGGTCCTGCGACAGCTCGGGTCGACGTCGCTCTTCGCGGCGCGATTCCGTGAAACCGCGGCTCGCGCTCTGCTGCTGCCGCGCCGTCGGCCTGGAATGCGGACGCCGCTCTGGCAGCAACGCAAGCGCGCCGCCGACCTGCTCGCGGTCGCCGCGCGATTCGGATCGTTTCCAGCGCTGCTCGAAACGTATCGCGAAATTCTGCGCGATCACTTCGACATGCCGGCGCTGGTGGACACGCTGCGGAAGATCGGCACGCGTACGCTTCGCGTCGCGACGATTGATTCACGCGTACCATCGCCATTTGCGGCATCACTGCTCTTCAGCTATGTCGCCAACTACATCTACGACGGAGATGCTCCGCTGGCCGAGCGACGCGCGCAGGCGTTGTCCGTTGACCAGGCGCAGCTGCGTGAACTGCTTGGCGATGCCGAGCTTCGCGAGCTGCTCGACGCCGATGCCGTGGCGGCGCTCGAAGCACAGTTGCAGCATCTTGACGACAAGTACAAGGCGCGTACCAAGGACGGCCTGCACGATCTTCTCCTGCGGATTGGAGACCTTTCACTCGACGAGATAGAAGCGCGGACGGTCGTCGGCGACGTCCCGGCAACGATGCATACGCTCGAAAATGAACGTCGCGTCGTCTCGCTGCCGATTGCCGGCACGCGCCGCTACGCGGCGGTCGAGGATGTCGCGCGTTATCGGGACGCGCTCGGAGTCCCGCTGCCGGTCGGACTTCCCGAGGCGCTGCTCGAACCGGTTCGAGATCCTGCCGGGGATCTGGCGCTGCGGTACGCGCGATCCCATGGCCCATTCACCGCGCGCGAGTTCGCCGCCCGCTACGGCCTGGGCGTCGGTGTCGCTACCGCGCTTCTGCTGCAGCTCACGGCCGCGAGCAAAATCATTGAAGGCGAATTCCGCCCCGGCGGCACCGAACGTGAGTGGATCGATCCCGACGTTCTGCGATCTCTTCGCCGGCGCTCCCTGGCGCGGCTTCGTCAGGAAATCGAGTCCGTCGATATTGAGGCCCTCGGCCGCTTTCTCGTGTCGTGGCACGGCATCGGCTCGGGCCGCCGTGGGCTCGAGGCGCTGCTCGACGCGATCGAGCAACTCCAGGGTGCCGCGGTCCCGGCATCGGTTCTCGAGCGCGAAGTGCTTCCCGCGCGCGTCGACGACTACACGCCTGCGATGCTCGACACCCTCATGAGCGCCGGTGAAGTCGTATGGGTCGGCCTCGAGCCGCTCGGCGAACACGATGGCCGCGTTGCGCTGTACCTCACCGACCACATGGGGCGGCTCCGTCCACCGTTTGCGCCCAGGCCGGAGCTCGAAGGACGTGCCGGGGACATCGTGGACTACCTGCGCGAACATGGCGCTTCGTTTTTCGCGGCGATTCATGACGGCACGGGCGGCGGCTTTCCGAACGAAACCGTCGACGCCCTGTGGAGCCTCGTGTGGCAGGGGCGTGTCACCAATGACACCGTGCAGCCGCTGCGCGCCTACACCAGGACGGAAGACGCGCGTGCCG
>Ga0065705_10002691_pt1 | contig 13324 bp, 11 predicted proteins | sample SwibulcommuniRL2_FD_59092 | JGI IMG/M metagenome (GOLD analysis project Ga0065705, IMG submission 59092) | Bulk soil microbial communities from switchgrass field near Rose Lake, East Lansing, Michigan, USA - RL2 Bulk Soil v2 (version 2) | ecosystem: Environmental > Terrestrial > Soil >...
ACCCGCAACTGCAGGTCGAGGTGGCGATGATTGACGGCGCGAATGGTGACCGTAATGGTCGCCGCTTCCGACTCCCTCGTCGAGGACGCGAACCCCGTCATGCTCTTAATCATGTTTGCCCGCTGGCCCCGCCATCCGCCGCACGCCGATGGCTGGTGTCCCTGTCTCTGTTTGTTCCCGCCTGGGCTCGAGCAGCTGCATCTTGTACAGCGCCGCATACACGCCCTCGCGGCTCAGCAGGTCTTCGTGACGGCCGAATTCGACGATACGGCCACGCTCGAGCACGATAATCGCATCGGCGCGCATGATCGTCGACAGACGATGCGCGATGACGAACGACGTCCGGTTCAGCATCAGCGTCGCCAGCGCGTCCTGGACCAGCAGCTCGGCTTCGGCGTCGAGAGCGGAAGTCGCTTCGTCGAGAATCAGGATCGGCGCGTTCTTCAGCAGCGCGCGCGCGATGGCGAGACGCTGGCGTTGACCACCCGACAATTTCTGTCCCCGCTCGCCGATGCGCGTCTGGTAGCGGTCCGGAAGCGCCGCGATGAACTCGTGCGCGTGCGCCGCCCTGGCGACGGCCTCAATCTCGGCCGTCGTAGCCTGGATGGACCCGTACGCGATGTTGTTCGCGATCGTGTCATCGAAGAGCACCGTCTCCTGAGTGACGATCCCAACCTGCGCCCGCAGCGACTTGAGCGTGACGTCGCGGATGTCGCGCCCGTCGATCGTAATCATGCCGTCGCTGACGTCGTAAAAGCGCGGAATCAGGTTGACGAGGGTGGTCTTGCCGGCGCCGCTCCGCCCGACGATGGCCACCATCTGCCCCGCCGGCACCTTGAAGGTAATGTTCCGGAGAATGGCTCGAGGGTGGACGTCCTCATATGCGAACGTCACGTCGCGGAACTCGATCGTCGACGCAAACGGCGGCAAGGGTTGCGCCGTTGGAGACTCGTCGACCTCGGTGTGCGTATCGAGCATCTCGAAAATGCGATCGCCGGCGGCAATGGCCTGCTGGATATTCGCGTTCACGCGGCTCAGCTTCTTCGCCGGCGCGTACATCATCAGCAGCGCCGCCAGGAACGCGGTAAAGTCGCCGGCCGTCAGCCGCCCTGCCGCAATCTGCTCGCTGCCGTACCAGAGCGCCGCCGCCATGCCAATGCCGCCGAGCAGCTCCATCGCCGGCGGCATCACCGAGAGCGCACGCACGACGCGCATGTTGGTGCGATAGAGATACCTGAGCGCCTCGCGAAAACGGCTCGCCTCGCGCTCCTCGGCGCCGAAGGCCTTCACGATGCGGTGAGCGGCGAACGTCTCGGTGCCGACGTGCGACATCTGCTCCTGGGCTTCCTGGCTTCGCCGCGCCGTCCGCCTGATGCGCTGCCCGAGCCGCACCAGCGGGTAGACGATGATCGGCGCGCCCGTAAAGCACACCATGGCGAGCCGCCAGTCGATCCAGAAGAGGACGGCGGCGTAGCCGACCAGCGCGAGCGATTCCCGTGCGAGATCGCCGGCCGTCTCCGAGACCACCCGCTGTACCTGCCCCACGTCGTTCGACACGCGCGACAGCAGTTGTCCGACCGTGTTCCGCGCAAAGAAGCTCGCCGACTGGCCGAGGATGTGGCCGTAGAGACGATCGCGCAGGTCCATCACGACCCGCTGACCGACATCCTCCATTAGATATCCGGAGAAATACGACCCGAGGCCTTTCAGGAAGTAGAGGCCGACGATCGAAAGCGCGATGGTGCGCAGCCCCTGCTGATTCGGCAGGAGCTCGTCGAGGATCGGCCGGATGAGGTACACGACCAGCGCCGACGATACGGCATAGACCAGCATTGCGAGAACCGCCCAGGCCAGGCGGACCCGATAGGGCTTTGCGTAGCGAAGGAGCCGGAAGAACGAGTTCACTCGGTAAAGCGATATTTCAGCAGCACCCACAGCGCGACAACCCCGTCGCGCCACGTGATTTTCTTGCCTTCGTCATAGCCTCGGCCATCATAGGTGATAGGCACTTCGTATACACGATACCCGCGTTTGAAGATTTTCGCGGTGAGCTCGGGCTCGATGCCGAAACCATTGCTGTCGAGCGTAAACGACCGGAGCACTTCGACCCGCATGGCTTTATAGCAGGTCTCCATGTCGGTCAGCATCGTGTTGTAGAGGACGTTGGTCAGGAACGTGAGGAACAGGTTCCCGAGGTAGTGCGTGAAGAGGAACACCCGGTGGCGGCCGAGAAAGCGCGATCCGTACACCACGTCGGCGCGGCCCTGGCAGATGAGGTCGATGAGGTCGGGAAACTCCTCGGGTGAATACTCCGTATCGGCGTCTTGAATGACGACGAGATCGCCCGTCACTTCCTTGAACCCGAGGCGCAGGGCCGATCCCTTGCCGCCGTTCGGCTTCTGGCACAGCTTGAACCGGTACCTGGCCTGGAGGTTGCCCAGGATCTCCAACGTGCCGTCCTTCGATCCATCGTCGACGACGATCAGCTCGATGCGGATACCAGGCACCGCCAGCACGCGCGCGATCATGCCCTCGATCGTCTCACGCTCGTTGTAGACGGGCATGACCACCGAGAGGAGCGGGTCTGTGAGTCTCCCTTTGATGCCTGCCATTACCTGCCGACGGAATAGTACGTGAATCCCTGAGCTTTCATCTGCTCAGGGGTGTAGATGTTCCGGCCGTCGAAAATCACAGGCGACTTCAGCAGCTTGCGCATCCGGGTGAAATCGGGCTCGCGGAATTCGTTCCACTCGGTCGCAATCACGAGCGCGTCAGCACCCTTGAGCGCGTCGTAGTTCTTGCTGCACAACTTGATCTTGTTGCCGAAAATCTTTTTCGCGACCGGTTGCGCCTGCGGGTCGAACGCCTGCACCTTCGCCTTGGCCTCGAGCAGCCGGAAGATGAGCGGGATGGCCGGCGCCTCGCGCATGTCGTCCGTTCTCGGCTTGAAGGCCAGGCCCCAGACGGCAATCGTCTTTCCTTTGAGCGAGCCGAAATGCTGTTCGAGCTTGGCGATGAATCGAACCTTCTGCGCCTGATTGACGCGATCGACCGCCTTCAGGATCTGGAAATCGTAGCCGGTGTCGCCGGAGAACTTGATGAGCGCCTTGATGTCCTTCGGAAAGCAGCTGCCGCCGAAACCGATCCCCGGAAACAGGAACGACGACCCGATGCGGCGATCGGCGCCGATGGCCTTGCGCACCTGATCCACGTTGGCACCGAACGCCTCGCAGACGTTCGCAATCTCGTTCATGAACGAGATGCGCGTGGCCAGGATCGAGTTCGCCGCGTACTTGCACATCTCGGCGCTCGCCGTATCCATCACCATGATGGGCGCGCCCGTGCGCATGTAAGGCGCGTAGAGGTCGGTCATCAACTTCTGGGCGCGATCGTCGTCGACGCCAATGACCACGCGATCGGGTTTCAGGAAGTCCTCGACCGCGGCGCCCTGCTTCAGGAACTCCGGATTGCTGACCACGCTGAAGGGATGCGAGGTTTCCTTAGCGACAATCTCGCGCACCCGCTGCGCCGTGCCGACCGGCACCGTGCTCTTGTCGACGATGACTTTGTAGCCGTTCATCGCTTTCGCGATCTCGCGCGCGACACCGAGCACGTGCGTCAGGTCGGCCGACCCGTCTTCGTGCTGCGGCGTGCCAACCGCGATGAACACGATGCTGGCCGCGCGAACCGAACGGGGCAGGTCGGTCGTGAACTCCAGCCGCTTCTCCGACCGGTTGCGCTTGACCATCTCTTCCAGGCCGGGCTCGTAGATGGGCATGATGCCCCGGCGCAGGGTGCGGACCTTCGCCGCATCCTTGTCGATACAGGTGACGTCGTTCCCGGTTTCCGCCAGGCACGCGCCCAGCACCAGGCCCACATAGCCCGACCCGACCACCGCAATCTTCATCTCTGGATGCTCCGCTCAGAACGGCTCCGGGACGCCTTTTCACCCAACGACACAAAAAGGCTCCCGCAGCCTTTTTTCCCGGACTCAAATCCGGCGACTTTAGCACAAAGTGAACATGCTTCCAACCCATTGACTCGAAAGGATATGCCGGGTGATAGGGTTGTGATAGGCTGCGACCCGTGCGGATCGTCATCGACTACCGGCCGGCACTCCGGACCCGCACCGGTGTGGGCGAACACATCCACCAGGTGATACGCGAGCTGGCGCGGACGGGCGGCGACGAAATCACCCTGGTTTCGAGCTCGTGGAAGGATCGCCTTCCGGCCAACATATCGGCCGAACTCCCCCGGGTCCGGCTGGTAGACCGGCGGATCCCCGTGAGCGCNCTGAACCTGGCCTGGCACCGGCTCCAATGGCCCCCTGTTGAGGCNATCGCCGGGGGCGAGTACGACGTCGCGCACTCNCCGCACCCGTTGCTGTTGCCGTCACGTTCGGCGGCGCAGGTGATCACGATTCACGACCTCGACTTCCTGTCGCACCCCGAACGCACGTCCGCGGAAATCCGCCGCGACTACCCGGCCCTCGTCAAGATGCACGCCGAACGTGCCGATGCCATCATCGTCGTGTCGCGTTTCGTCGCCGGCGAGGTACAGCAGCGGCTCGGTGTGCCGGCCGCGCGCATCTCAGTGTGCATGAACGGCGCGCCAGAGTGGGCCACACCGCCGGCCGCGGTCGATGCCGGCGGCTACATCCTGTTTGTCGGCACGCTCGAACCTCGAAAGAATGTGGGCGGATTGTTGAAGGCCTACGGCCGGCTGCTCGCCCGCAGGCCTCACGCCCCAAAGCTGGTGATTGCGGGGCGGAGCGGCGAGAACGGCGCCGGGACACTCCACGGGATGGACGAGGGGCCGCTCGCGGGACACGTCGACTATCGCGGCTACGTCGCGCCGGACCAGCGTGAGTCGCTGTATAAGCATGCGCAAGCCCTCGTGCTGCCCTCCTTCGACGAGGGCTTCGGCATACCCGCTCTGGAAGCGATGGCCGCGGGGGTCCCCGTGATCGTGGCCAATCGCGGCGCGCTTCCCGAAGTAGTGGACGACGCAGGGCTCCTCGTCGACCCCGAGGATCCGGACAGCATTGCCACCGCGATGGAGCGGATGATTGGAGACAGGAACTTGAGGGAGACGTGTGCGGCCCGCGGACTGGCGCGCGCGCGCCAGTTCACCTGGGCGCAGGCCGCGCGCGATACACGGCGCGCGTACGAAAGCGCCGTGCTCGGCTTCCGCCAGAAGTCCCGCCGGCTGGCGAGCTCCGAGTCCAGCATTAAAAGCCCCGATGCGCATCGGCATTGATGCCCGCGAGTTGTGCGGGAAGCCGACTGGCGTAGGCCGTTATCTGTCGGGGCTGCTCGGCCAGTGGTCGGGGGACGTCGCGGCGTCGCGGCACACGTTTGTCCTCTACGCCAACGAGAGCATCTCGACGCCGATTGCCAATGGCGAACTGCGAATCGTGCCAGGCCCGGCGGGAGCGGCGTGGGAGCAGCTTTCGCTGCCCGCCGCCGCCAGGCAGGATCGCCTCGACCTCTTCTTCGCGCCGGCCTACACGGCGCCGCTCCGCTTGAACATTCCCATCGTGTTGACCGTGCACGACATCTCGTTTGTCGCCCATCCGGAATGGTTCCGCTGGAAGGAAGGCTTGAGACGACGCACGCTGACGCGATGGTCGAGCCGCCGCGCACGCCTGGTGCTGACCGATTCGGACGCGTCGCGCCGGGAGATCGTGTCGTACTTCAGCATCGCACCCGAGCGCGTGCGGCGCATTTATCCCGGCGCTGTGACGCTTCCGCTGCAGGCGGCGCGACAACGCGATCCGCTCGTGCTTTTCGTCGGATCGGTCCTGAACCGTCGTCACCTTCCGGATCTCATTCGCGCCTTCAAGCCGATCGCGAAGCGGCATGCGGACGCACGGCTCGAGATCGTCGGCGAGAACCGCACGTACCCGCACCAGGATCTCCCGGCTGTCGTCGCAGCCGAGGATCTTGGATCCCAGGTGTCGATTCGTGACTACGTGCCCGACGCCGAGCTCACGGCCCTTTACGGGCGCGCGCGAGCGTTCGCGTTTCTGTCCGAATATGAAGGCTTCGGCCTGCCGCCCCTCGAGGCGCTGAGCGCGGGCGTGCCGCCGGTGCTCTTCGACACCGATATCGCGCGCGAGGTGTGCGGCGATGCGGCGTTGTTCGTCCGGAATGGAGATCACTCCGCCATTACCGGCGCGCTCGAGCGCGTGTTGTTTGACGAAACCGTCCGGCGCGGGGTATTGGACGCCGCTCCGGGCGTCTTCGCGCGTTACTCGTGGCCCCGTGCCGCCGCCGAAACGCTCGCGGCCCTGGAGTCGGTGGCGTGACCGATCTCGCGATCATCATCGTGAGCCACAACACGAAAGCGGATCTGGAGGACTGCATTCGCTCGCTCCGGCAGCATCCGCCGCGCATCCCGCACGAAATCGTCGTCGTCGACAACGCGTCCGGCGACGGCAGCGTCGAGGCCGTGCGAACCGGTTGGCCCGACATTCGTATCATCGCCCTCGATCGCAACGTCGGCTTCTCCAGCGCCAACAACACCGGAATCCGGCAGACCTCGAGCGAGCTGGTGCTGCTCTTGAACAGCGATACCATCGTGCCCGAAGGCGCGATCGACAGGCTCGTCGGTGCGTTGCGCCAGCTGCCGGGCGCAGCCATTGCCGGTCCGAGAATCGTCGACGCGAACGGTCAACCCGAGCTTTCGTTCGGCCGGATGATCGGGCCGTTCGCCGAACTGCGCCAGAAACTGCTCGTCCGGCGGGCGTCGCCCGCGACGCTGAAGGCAAAGACGACTCGTGTGCGTGAAGTCGATTGGGTGACCGCCGCCTGCCTCCTCGTCGGGCGGCGCCATGCCGAGGCCGCGGGGTTGCTCGACGAGCGGTACTTCATGTACTGCGAGGACGTGGACTTCTGCGCGGCGGTACGCGCGAATGGCGGCAAGGTGTACTTCACGCCGGCCGCCGAGATCGTCCACCTTCGCGGCCGGTCGTGGCGCGCCAGCCCCGCAGCCACCCGAGACCATTACCGCCGCAGTCAGCTGGCGTTCTACCAGAAGCACCATCCGGGCTGGGCGCCGATCCTGTGGTTGTACCTCGCCTTACGAGGAAAGCTGCCGCGCCGTACGGCCGATAACCGAGGGTAAGGGCGAAGCTACCGAATTCTCGCTCTTGCCCGTATATGCCCGAATTTTCCTGGCTGTGTCCCGAGTGCGGCCGGCGTGTGCCGAACAAGACGGCGATCTGCCGCTGCGGCGGTACGAGGGTGGAAGTGTTGCCAGCCGGGGCGCTCGATGGGGCCGGCCCTGCGGAACCGGCGGCACGTTCGAACATGCTGCCGTGGATCGTGCTGGGGATCGTGACGATAGCCGCGGCCGGCGGGCTGGTCGCGCTTCAGGTGGTTCCGGTCAAAAACAATCCAGCGCCCGCAAACGCAAGCGGTGCGCCCGGCGCGCCTGGCGCATCCGCCTTCGTGCCCGCCTCACCCATCGCTTCGGCGGACAAGCCCGCGCCGGTTGCGCCCGACGCACCCCTCGCACCCATCACACCTGACGCACCTGACGCACCCAATTCGGTGGCATTGGAAGACGTCGTGAGCCGTTCGATTCCCGCGATTGTTTCGATCGAAGCCGGCCAGGGACGCGGCAGCGGGTTTTTTGCGGCGCCGCGAACGGTGATTACCAATCGCCACGTGGTGCAGACCATCCCGATGGTCACCGTCAGGCTCTCGAACGGCCAGGCACTGCCGGGACGAGTGGAGACCACTTCGCAGGAGTACGATCTCGCGATCGTGCGCGTCGATAGCGCGCCCCTGTCGCAGCCCGTGCTGCCGCTCGGCACGGTCAACGAGGTACGGCCAGGCCAGGAAGTGATCGCCATCGGCCTCGCGCTCGGCGTGTTCCAGAACAGCGTGACGCGGGGGATTATCAGCGCGGTGCGCCGTGCCGATCGGACAGTCATGCTGCAAACCGACGCCGCTATCAACCCCGGCAACAGCGGCGGTCCGCTGCTGAACCGCAGCGGCCAGGTGGTCGGCATCAACACGATGAAAATCACCGGCGCCGCCGAATCGCTCGGCTTCGCCGTTGCGGTCGATCATGCGCGCAGCCTGTTGAGCGGCGGGGTCGCGCCGTCCGGCCCAATCGCCTCGCAGGCGCAGCCCAGCCAGCCGCTCGCTCCCTCATTCAGCGCGCGCTCCGAGACCGACGCTGCCCGGGAAGACGGCACGCGGCAATACACGCAAATCGTCGAGAGCGTCGCACGCCGGGCGGCGCAGATCGACTCCTATTGGGAGCGAGTCAAGGCCAACTGTGCCTTGCGCACCGCGCCCGGCTACGACCGGGAATGGTTTGCCCTGTGGGATGGACGGGCGGCTCTCACGGCGCCGGACGGGTCGTGCTCGTCGGCGATTCGAGAGCTCGAAGTTCTCGCCGGCGAAGTGCGAACGGTCGTCACCGCCGCCCAGGAGAACGCGCGCCGCGCGTCGGTGCTGCCCGGCGAAATGCGTGAAATCCGGCGCCGGCATCGCGTTGATTGGCCCGGCTTTGATCGGTGAAATAGCTCCGGGAGCCCTTTTCGTTTGCTATCAGGGAAAAAGGCTCCCGGAGCCTTTTCAGTAAGATACAGATGTGCGGATCGGCATAGACGCGCGAAAGCTCCATGACTTCGGCATCGGCACCTACATCCGGAATCTTCTTCGCGAGCTCGCGGCGATCGACCGGCAGACCGAGTACGTGCTCTTCACGCGCCCGGGCGATACCGGCGTGGCCGCCTCGCTCGGCGAGAACTTCCGCGCCGTGTCCGATCGCTCGGGCCCCTACTCCATCGCCGAACAGGTGTCGATTCCGATTGCGGCGAAGCGTCAGGGGCTGGACCTCTTGCATGCGCCCCACTACGTGCTGCCGGCGCTGACGCCATCGAAAACGGTCGTCACTATTCACGACTGCATTCACCTGATGTTCCCGGAATATCTCCGCCACCGCATGGGATACGCGTTCGCGCGGGCGTCGCTCTACACGGCCGCCCACAAATCCGACCGCATCTTCACGGTGTCGGAGCAATCCAAGCGCGACATCCTGAAGTTCTTCAATGTACCGCCTGAAAAAATCGTCGTGACCCCCAACGCCATCGACGATCGGTTCAGCACGGCGCCCAGCCCGGAACACGTCGTCAACATGCGCGAGCGGTACCAGTTGAGCCACTCGTACCTGCTCTACGTCGGGAATATCAAGCCGCACAAGAACCTCGAGCGGCTCATCGAGGCATTCCATCTGATTCGCAAGGAGGGACGCTCGGAGCTCGAGCTCATCATCATCGGCGACGAGATTTCCAAGCTGCAGTCGCTGCGCCGCGCCGTGCACAAATACGACATCCACCGGTACGTCCGCTTTCTCGGCTACGTCCCGCAGACGACGCTCGCGGTCCTCTATCGTCTTGCTGACGTCTTCGTATTCCCGTCGTTGTACGAAGGATTCGGTCTGCCGCCGCTCGAAGCCATGGCGAGCGGCACGCCCGTCGTCACGTCGAACGTGTCGTCGCTGCCCGAGGTGGTCGGCGACGCGGCGGTCCTCGTCGATCCGTACAAGGCCGAGTCGATCGCCGACGGCATCCTGACCGTCCTCCGAAGCACGCACCTTCGCGGCGAGTTGAGCAAGCGGGGCCTCGAGCGCGTGAAGGCGTTTTCGTGGGCACGCTCGGTGCAGCGCGTGCGCGAGGTCTACGGCGAGGTGCTGGCATGAACCGCACCGCTCCGGTGACGCGGCACTTCCCTTCGGCATCGCAGGGTGCCTCTTCGGTAGGGCGGGACTTCAGTCCCGCCTCACCAAAAATCGTTCTCGTACACGACTGGCTCACCGGCATGCGCGGCGGCGAGAAGGCACTCGAGCTCCTGTGCGAGACCTATCCTTCGGCCGATCTCATCACGCTGTTTCACGTGCCGGGATCGGTGTCACCGGTCATCGAGCGGCTGCGTCCGCGCACGTCGGTACTGCAAAAGCTGCCGGGGGTCAGGCATTTTTACCGCTATTGCCTCCCGCTCTTTCCAACCGCGATCGAACAGTTCGATCTCGATCGCTACGACCTCGTCATCAGTACCAGCCACTGTGCGGCGAAGGCCGTCGTCAAGACAGGCCGAGCCCGGCACTTGTGTTACTGCTTTACGCCCATGCGGTATGCGTGGGACCAGTTCGACGCGTACTTCGGCGAAGGGCGGGTCGGGGCCCTGAAGAACCGGGCCTTGAAACCCATGCTCGACGCGCTGGCGCGCTGGGATGCCGCCACGGCCGGCAGGGTCGACCACTATGTCGCCATTTCTCAACACGTTGCCAGCCGGATCCGTCGGTACTATAATCGTCACGCCGACGTCATCTATCCGCCCGTCGATACGGGCTTCTTCGTCCCGGATGACACGGTCGCTCGCGAAAACTCTTTGCTGATTGTGTCGGCTCTCGTTCCGTATAAGCGCATCGACGTGGCCATCGAGGCCAGCCATCTCTCCAGCATGCCACTTCGTATTGTCGGCAACGGACCTGAGCGCGGCGCGCTAATGGATCTCGCCACGCGCGCGGGCGCCAACGTGCAGTTTCTCGGCTCGCTGCCCGACGAGGCCGTACGCGACGAGTACCGGCGCGCGGCGGCCGTGCTCCTTCCTGGCGAGGAGGATTTCGGGATCGTGCCGGTCGAGGCGCAGGCGTGCCGGACGCCGGTGGTCGCGCTGGGCCGCGGCGGCGCGGTCGAGACGGTCATCGACGGCGTCACCGGCGTCCTCGTCGACGAGCCCACGCCGGCCGCCTTTGCGTCGGGCATCTCACGCGCACGGCAGCTTCGCTTCGATCCGGACATCATGCGGCAGCACGCCATGACGTTCGATCGCGCCGTCTTCGCGCAATCGATTCGGGCCACCATCGAGAGCCTGGCGGGGCCGAAGCCCCGCGCCGCCGGGTACCATGCTTAGACGCTACGGACGCCTTCTGGTGGCGCTCTACGTCATCTCCGATGCCGTGCTGGGCATCACCGCGTTCGGCCTGGCGTATATCGTCCGGTTCTCGAGCGGGCTTATTCCGGTCACGCGCGGATATCCGCCATTCATGCAATACGTCTCGGTGATGCCGTTCATCGCCGTGCTCGTCCCCCTCGCCTTTCACTTTCAAGGGGTCTACCAGCTTCGGCGGGGGCGTTCGCGGGTCGACGACTTTTTCCTGGTATTCATCGGAACCGTCGTCGCGGTGATTCTCGGCATAGTTTCAACGCTCTACTTCGACGCCTACCACGCATCGCCAGAAGAGCAGGCGGTTGGCGCGTATCAGGTCTCGCGCATCGTCTGGGCGGTATTCCTCGTCTTCAACATCGCGCTCACGTTCGGCTCGCGCGAGCTCGTACGCGAGGTGCTCGAGCGCCGCTGGAAAGCCGGCCTCGGCCTGAAACGCATTCTGATCGCGGGCGCGGGCGAGCTCGGCCGCGTGGTCGCGGAAAAAATTCTGCAGCATGGCGAGCTCGGCTATCAGATCGTCGGCTTCGTCGACGACCGCGCGGGCGGCGATCACCTCGGCTATCGCGGGCTGCCGCTGCTGGGCACCCTCGCCGATGCACCCGACATCATCCGCCAGGAGCACGTCGACCACCTGTACGTGGCGCTGCCGCTCGAAGAGCACGTGAAGATGCTCGACCTCATCGAGAGCACCAGCCGCGAGATGGTTGACGTCAAGGTCGTGCCCGATCTGGTGCAGTTCCTCGCCCTCCGCGCGCGTCTCGAAGATCTCGACGGCGTGCCGATCATCAACATCCACGACGTACCGCTGCAGGGCTTGAATGCCGTGATCAAGCGGACGATCGACCTCGGCATCAGCGGCGTCGCCTCGATGCTGCTCGCCGTTCCGTGCGGCATCATCGCGCTCCTGATCAAGTGGACGTCACAGGGGCCCGTGTTCTACCGCCAGGAACGCATGGGACTCGACGGCCGGCCGTTCTGGGTCTACAAGTTCCGGTCGATGAAGGAAGACGCCGAAGAGGTGACCGGACCCATCTGGGCCCGTGACGACGATCCGCGGTGCACGACGGTGGGCCGTCTCCTGCGGCGATGGGACCTGGACGAGCTGCCGCAGATCTGGAACGTGCTCCGCGGAGACATGTCGATCGTCGGGCCGCGTCCCGAGCGGCCATTCTTCGTCGACCAGTTCAAGCATCGCTTCCCGCAGTACATGCTTCGGCACAAGGTGAAGGCCGGCATCACGGGCTGGGCGCAGGTCAACGGGTGGCGCGGCAACACCTCGCTCGAGAAACGGATCGAGTTCGACCTCTACTACATCGAGAACTGGTCGGTGTCGCTCGATCTCAAGATCATGTGGATGACGCTCTTCCGCGGCGTCCTGCAGAGGCAAACGTAAACAATGAAAAAACGCGTCGTAATCACGGGAGCCGCTGGGTTCATCGGCTCCCATCTCGCCGAGGCCCTGCTCGACGAGGACTGCTCGGTCGTCGGCGTCGACAATCTGCTCACCGGCGATCTCGCCAACATCGCGCATCTCGCCGGCCGCGACTTCGTGTTCGTCAAGCACGACGTGACCAACTACATCAACGTGGACGGCCCGGTCGATGTCGTGCTGCACTGGGCGAGTCCAGCCAGCCCGATCGACTATCTCGAGCTGCCGATTCCGACGCTGAAAGTGGGCGCGCTCGGCACCCACAAGGCGCTGGGCCTGGCCAAGGCGAAGCGCGCCCGGTTCGTGATTGCTTCCACGTCGGAGGTGTATGGCGATCCGCTCGAGCATCCGCAGACCGAAAGCTACTGGGGCAACGTCAACCCCATCGGCCCGCGCGGGGTCTACGACGAAGCCAAGCGCTTCGCCGAGGCGATAACGATGGCGTATCACCGCTACCACGGGCTCGACACGAAAATCGTGCGGATCTTTAACACATACGGGCCGCGCATGCGCATCAAGGACGGCCGTGCGGTGCCGGCCTTCATCTCACAGGCGCTCCTCAACGAGGACGTCACGGTGTTCGGCGACGGCACGCAGACGCGCAGCTTCTGTTATGTGGACGATCTCGTCGACGGCATCGTGCGCCTGATGAATTCGAGCGTGAACGACCCGGTCAATATCGGCAACCCGCAGGAGATGACCATCGAGGGGATCGCGCGGACCATCATCAAGATGACGGGATCGAAGAGCAAGATCGTGTATCAGGACCTGCCCGAGGACGACCCGAAAGTCCGCCAGCCCGACATCACCAGAGCCCGCACGCTGCTGAAGTGGGAGCCGAAGGTGGCGCTCGAGCAGGGCCTGGTGACGACGATTGATTACTTCAAGAGAAAGATGGGGCTGTAGTCGACTGTCCACAGTCGGC
>Ga0065705_10003520_pt1 | contig 13324 bp, 10 predicted proteins | sample SwibulcommuniRL2_FD_59092 | JGI IMG/M metagenome (GOLD analysis project Ga0065705, IMG submission 59092) | Bulk soil microbial communities from switchgrass field near Rose Lake, East Lansing, Michigan, USA - RL2 Bulk Soil v2 (version 2) | ecosystem: Environmental > Terrestrial > Soil >...
CCGACTACCGACTGCCGACTGCCGACTGCCGACTAACGACTACTTCTCCTGCGGTATGTCCGTCTGGAAATAGTGGACCTGGCCTTCCTTGCTCCGCGGTGTCATCGCCATGCGGATGCTCTTGCCGGTATTGGGGCAGCTGGTCGCGCGGTGCCAGCGTTCTTCGTTGGCATTGATCACGTCGCCCAGTTCGCCGTGGACCACCCCGACGCCGGAGATGAGCGCACACACATTGCCGTACACGTTCACCCAGAGCTCCACCATGTTGGCGTGCCAGTGGCCCCAGTTGGTGGCGGGCGGCAGTTCCTTGAGCGGCATCCCGAGGTTCAGATTGGAAGAGGTGTGGCCGTCGTACAGGAAGCGCTGACCCGTGCGCGTCGAATCGCCATACTCCGTCACATTGAAGAACGGCACGTTGAACGAGTCGTAGCCGCCGGTCGAGGTGATCTTGGTCTTGATGTATTTGTAGCCGGGAATAGGCGTCGGCGTTTCGTTTTCCGGATAGGACGGCACCTGCCCGGTGGGCGTGTTGCGGTAGTACACGACCGGCTCGGTGCCGACCGTCTCCATGCAGTAGGACAGGCGCGGCGCCACGTTGAACGCCCATCCCTTCGGCAAGACCTTCGGTTCCTGACCGTCGATGGTCATCTTCACAGACCCGCTGTAGACCCAGCCGAAGACGCGGTCGTCGGCGTAGAAGACACACTTGGCCTTGTCGCCTGGCGCCATCTGCACGTAGCGGCCGTCGAAGTCGCGTGTCAGCACCACTTTCTCTTCCCAGCGCGGCTTTCCCTGATGCTTCTTGAGAATGTCGGCGATGTGCCAGATCGGCTTGTTGACGCCGGTGTAAGGCGTCTCCGGATCTTTCTGCGCCGCCCAGACCGTGCGTTCCGGACCGTTTTCAGCGCCAGGCTGCGACCACCAGTTCGTCTGCGGGCCACGGGCGGGTGGCGTGGCCGGTGGCGGGGCAGGGGCCGGGGTCTGGGCCAAGGCGGGCGCCGCGCCCAAAACCATGGCCAGTGCGACCAACGTGTTGAGTGATTTCACGGAAGCCTCCCTTGTAGTTTTGGGCAGTATACCGCCGACGCTACCTTGGCGGGACTTGATTAATGTGCGGGGAAAATGGGCAGAGTTCAGGTCACGACTCGCGAGGGTCTTGTCCCGAAGACCGGGCTTCATTTCCCTCGCGAGCCGACCTTCACCGAGGGTTAGCGACTGACAACCGGACTCGACTCCGCCTGAGCAGGCGAGGGAACCATCTTCCTGTTGTTGTACCGCCACCGCTCTACTTCCTGCGCCGCCATCGACTCGAGACAGTGTCGCGGGTTTGCGTCATCGAGGCACCAGCTCCGCATCTGACTCGAATCAACGGTGACCTGGCTGAGGAAATGCCGTTCGACCAGGCGCTGAAAACACTCGATGGATTCGCTGATGTTCACCTTTCGAGAGCATCGGGTGGCGCGCTGGGGATGCTTCGCGATGACCATTTCCGCCAGTTCTTTGGCGTCCGTCTGCCAGGCACGACGCACGGTGGCCGAGAGGCTGTACCGATTCGGATCGACATCCGGGCTTCCCAAGTTCTGACCCAGGCACGGGGAGGCCGACAGCGCGACGACGGTGCATGCAACAGCGAGTTTCAGCAACATGGCTAGTTTCCCCCTCGCATATGCGTGATAGCACAAATAGTGCCCCGCGTTTGATTCGCAGCGTGTTGTGTGAATCGCGCGGTACAGGCGAGTTTTTCGACATGTCGTCCTACCTCAACGATACCGCATCACAGTAAAATTTTCCGCTCGAGAAAACTTTACTGATGAGTCGCACGACGCGCGCGAGATCCAACGCGCGACTCATTCGAGATTGGCAGACTTCTCGCTCGTGCGACGCACATCGAAAGTTATCTCACAGGCAGACTTCCACTCGAACAGGCGCCGCGCAATCAGTCGTTTGCGCCGGCTCGGGTTTTGGTGTCTACTCGTCGTCATCCGACATAGCCGCGCGGGTCTCTGAATCCTGGAGGTCGCCTCATGAAACGATTCGTGGTTGCTTGTGCCACCCTTGCCGGCGTCCTCTCACTGGTTCCCCTGATCATTGACGCGCAACAACCGCCGGCGGCCCAGCGCCCGGAGCTCGCCATCCTCTACACCGTCGACGGCTTCAGCGACAAGGCGCCGGGTCGCGTCAAGCTCCCGAATCTCGAGGCGCTGATGGCACAGGGTGCCTATTTCCGTCAGAACTGGACCGTGCAGACGGCTGACCCGTCCAACGGGTTCCCACCGAGTCCGTGGGCGCAAAACGGTTACACGTCGTCGATTCCGAATGTGGTGCAGATGTCCGGCACGGCCATGATCCTGCCGGGCAAGCAGAAGTACGTCCAGGACTCGTTCTTTCCGCTCAAGATCACGGCGCACGTGGTGAACGAGATCAGCTATCGCTCCCTCGACGGCAGTTTCCATTACACGGCGCAGGCGGGCGGGACCGGGATGCGTGCGGCCGGCTACAAAGTGGGAAACGACAAGACGTTGTTCTGGGCGACGACGTTTCTTCGTGAGGTCGATCCCACGTTCATGTGGATTCACATGCAGGACACCGGCGTGGCCGCCGGCGAGAGTCGCAACGCGCCTGCGGGATCGCCCTACAAGGACAACATCTGGGGCGAGGGTTCGCCCTACATCAAGGCGCTGCAGCAGCAGGACGTGTACCTTGGCCAGTTCGTCGATACGTTAAAGAAAACCGGCAAGTGGGAGAAGACCGTGATGTTCATCACCGGCGACCATGGCGAGCAGACTGCGGGCGGGCATCCCGCAAACGTCCCGGAGGCGTGGACGATGCCGCTCGTGATGGTGGGCCCCGGCATCAAGAAGGGCGTGACCTTCGACTATACCGAGTCGATCGATACCGTGCCCACGCTCTGCTATCTCATGGGCGTGAACCCGCCGCTGAACGCGGACGGACGGATTCTGGCCGAAGCGCTGGTCAACCCGCCGGCCAACGTGCCCCCGCGCCAGCAGAAGATCAAGGAGATCAACCTTCTCCTGCTCGACATCGAAAACGTGCTCGCGAAACTTACAGCCGCGCCGGGCGCCGCACCCGCGCGTGGAGGACAGGGACGATTTTCCGCGCTGCGTCAGGCCCAGCAGGATTACTTCGACATCGAGCGCATCCTCGAGTGGCACCAGTTCGGCACTTACGATCGGTTCATCGCGCACCACAAAGAGTTGCTGGNACGCCTGAAGACCATGTCGCCGAAGTAACTGCGTCCTCCCGAAGGAGTTCAGCCGCATGTTGAGGATGGCCCTTGCCGTCGGAACCCTGGGCCGCGACATCGCAAACATTCCTGCCGGTCGCAGGTTCACCGACGAGTGCCTTCAGCGTCGACGCGAACATGTTCACGCGACATGAGTGATGCTCTGAAAGGACGGGAACCACCGATGAAAATGGCCATGAGGATCGTAGTCGTCGCATTGTTAGCCATCGGCTGTCTGCCATTACTGGCTCAAGACGCTCAGCCACCCACCCGCGGCGGTCGTGGCGGTCGCGGGCCGACCGAGATGTGGTGGGTCAACAAGACCAAGGGCGGCGTGTACAACCCTCCGATGCGCCCGCTGTGGAAACTATCCGATCTCAAGCAGATGCATGCCGGCCAGAACAACTGGCAGGAACAGATCATTAAGGATCCCGAACACGACGCGACGTACAATTCCGCGGCACCGGGGACCCATTTCACGTCCCGCCTGCACCCTGACACGCCCAGCGTGTTTGTCGTCGTGGCCGGTGAGGTGCAATTTACCGTCGAAGGGCAGCAGCCAGTGACGGCCACGCGCGGTTCGATCGTGAACATCATGAGGACGACGCTGTTCTCCTACGATGTTGCGGGCAACCAGAATGCGTTATGGGTCGAGGTCAATCCCACCAACTACAAGACGGTGTATCCCGCTGCCGGCCCCCAGCCCGAAGCGAGCAACGGCGGCCAGATCGTGAAGGTGTCGTTCAGCCACACGCCAGGCACGTATACACCGCCTAACCAATTGCACTGGAATCTGTTCGAAGACGGCATCAACAAATGCGCGCCGGCTGGCGCCAAAGTGCTGGACGATCACATCTTTGCGAGCCCGCTGCTCGGGTACGTCAACCCGGCCGACAACAAATGTCCTGGCGGCGGCCGCGGTAACGTGGGCGGCGGCACTGGTCAGGGACCTTTCAATCCCAACTCGACGTTCGGCCACATACACGCGGGACCGGCTGAATGGTGGATTGTCCAGGTCGGTGCTATCAGCGGAAAGTTCGAGAACATGGGCGAGTACCACGCGGTTGAAGGCGACGTACTCTATGCCGCACCGATGGGTTGGCACCAGATGAGCGCAGAGGCTCAGTCCGGCCCGTCAGTAAGGTTGGCGATGGGCGGCTATCCACTCATCAACATGAACAACACCGAAGGGCCGTAAAGCCACCAGAATTATTTTTCGCGGAGGACACGATGAAATCCGCACGCTATGCCGGGTTGCTGATGATTGCGTCGGCGGCCGTCTTCTCGATGACGCGCACTCCACTGGTGCCCGTGGAAACAGTCGTTGCGCAGACGGCGCAGGCGCCGTTATTCGAAGTCGATCCCTTCTGGCCGAAGCCGTTGCCGAAACACTGGGTGACCGGCTCGACCATCGGTCTCTCCGTCGACGCGCAGGACAACGTCTGGACGATCCACCGGCCAGACACCGTCGAGGCTAACTTCAAGGCGGCCGACCTGAAGGCGAGCCAGGCCGTGGACGACGAGGTTCAGCCGGGACAGCCGGCCCGCGTGAGCGCAACGGATCCCATCGGGGTCTGCTGCAAGGTTGCGCCGCCGGTCCTCGTCTACGACCAGGCGGGGACGCTGGTGAAATCGTGGGGAGGTCCCGGCACAGGGTACGAGTGGCCGGACAGCAACCACGGCATCACCGTCGATCACAAAGGGAACGTCTGGCTCGGCGGCAACGGGCAGAAGGACACACAGATTCTCAAGTTCACGAACGACGGGCGATTCCTGCTGCAGATAGGGAAGCACGGCGTGCACAACGGTAGCAACGACGTGCAGAACTTCTGGCAGCCGACGAAGGTCTTCGCCGATCCGTCGGCCAACGAAGTGTACGTCTCGGACGGCTACGGGAACCGGCGCGTCATCGTCTTCGACGCCGACACCGGCGCGTACAAGCGGCACTGGGGCGCCTACGGCAGCAAACCCGACGACGTGAAGATGCCGCCGTACAACCCGAAGGCCCCTCCATCGAAGCAGTTCAGCACGATGCACTGCGTCATCGTTTCGAACGACGGCTTCGTGTACGCCTGCGACCGCGTCAACGACCGCATCCAGGTGTTCCGGAAGGACGGCACGTTCGTGAAGGAAGCGTTCGTCGATCGGATGACGTACCGGTCGGGGTCGGTGTGGGACATGGCCTTCTCGCGCGATCCGCAGCAAACCTACATCTACGCCGCGAATGGGGTCGACGAGAAGATCAACGTGCTGCTTCGCAGTTCGCTCGAGGTGCTGACGTCATTCGGCGACGGCGGACGGCAGCCCGGACAGTTCTTCGGCGTCCACAATCTGGCGACCGACTCCAAAGGGAATCTCTACGCGACGGAAACCTACAGCGGGGCCCGGGTGCAACGGTTCCTGTTCAAGGGCGTGAAGCCGGTGACGCGGAAGGATCAGGGCGTGCCCTGGCCGCAGGCCGGGCGTTGAGGCGTCGATTGAGGGTTCTGCCGCGATTCGTGTTCGGTGCGGCACTCCTGGCCACCACATGTGCGGCGCCAGGCGAACGCCAGAACACGCCGCCAGCAGCTGCCGAATCTCGCCCTCCGAACATCGTCATGGTGCTCGTCGATGACATGCGCTGGGATGAGATGCGGGTGGCCGGCCATCCGTTCATCGACACGCCGAACATGGACCGGCTTGCGCGCGAAGGGGCGCGGTTCACGAACGCATTCGCGACAACGCCACTCTGCTCTCCCAGCCGGGCGAGCTTTCTCACAGGCCAGTACCCGCACACCAACGGCATCATCGACAACACCGCTCGAGCAAGCCATAACCTGCACGTATTCCCGTTGGCGCTTCAGCGCGCCGGCTACCGCACCGGCTTCTTCGGCAAGTGGCACATGGGCAACGACGACAGCCCCCGCCCGGGATTCGATCACTGGGTCGCCATGCCGGGGCAAGGGGAAGCGGTCGATCCCTCGCTGAATGTTGACGGTGAGCGGGTGCACGCGAAGGGCTACACGACCGACCTGCTCACCGACTACGTGGAGCGGTTCATCGTCCGTCCTTCGGATCGTCCGTTCCTCGTGTACCTGGCTCACAAGGCGATCCATCCCAATGTGATTCAGCGTGACGATGGGAGTCTGGTGCCGATTCCAGGACAACCTGGCGGCTTTGTGGCCGCGGATCGCCACCGCGGTCGCTATCTCGGCCGCACCATGCCCCGGCGCGCGAGCGCGTTCAAGCCGCCGCTCGGGAAGCCCGCGCTGCTTCGCCGGATTGACCAGCTTCCTCCGCTTGGTCCGAAGACCGCGACATCCGATGAGGAGATTAGAGGTCGTCTGGAGATGCTGCTTGGCGTCGACGATAGCCTGGGGCGGATCCTCTCAGTGCTGGAGCGGAAGGGCGTGCTGAACAACACGATGGTCGTCTTTACCAGCGATCACGGATATTTCTACGGCGAGCACGGACTCAACGAGGAGCGGCGTCTGGCGTACGAAGAGACGATCCGTATTCCGCTCGTGATCCGCTATCCACCGTTGGCGGTAGCGGGCTCGACGCCGCCAGAGATGGCCTTGAGCCTCGACATCGCCCCGACTCTGCTCGAGGTGGCCGGACTTCAGCCCGGCGGCGAAATCCAGGGGCGTTCCCTTGTGCCGGTACTGAAGAAGGAGGCACGAGAGTGGCGCACGGCGTTCCTCATCGAATACTTCACCGACACGGTGTTTCCGCGCATTCGGAACATGGGCTACGTGGCGGCTCGAACAGCCCGGCACAAGTACATCCAGTACCGCGAGCTTCAGAAGATGGACGAGCTCTACGATCTCGATAACGATCCCTACGAAGAGACGAACATTATCGACCGTCCAGACGCGCACGAGACTCTTCAGCAGATGCAGGCTGAGCTGCGGCGTCTGATGGATGAGGCCCAGTACGCCGCACCCGCGGCTGCCGCGAACCCGTCTGCGCCGTAGATCGTTCGCCAAGATAGTCGATGACCGTTTTTTCCTCAACGATCCGTCTTTGAAAGACGAAAAACGTCGTATCGAAAGATCCTGAATGTTTCCGGCGGCATGCACTGCAAAACCCTTCATACGTGGCCGTGTCCCCACGCATCATCGTCGCCCTGCCCGATGTCACTGAGTGCGCAACTATCGCCGAGTGACTGGCGGGCAACCGCTTCGAGCCCGTTCGACGAGCCGACCCGCGTGAACGCCGTCTGACCGCTAGTCCAGACCGCAACCGTGTGTGGTCTTTTGAGCGACTGCGGCGGAGGCTCTATGCGCGATCTCCGATCGTGGCTCTTCGATATCGGCTTCGGTCCTCATCATTGCGGCGCCTGCAGCCGCCGCTTACTTCCGCTCATCACGGACCTACGAAATCCCCGAGCCCGAAGCCTTGATCCACGCGAGCTATATCGACATAGGGCGTGCCCTGGCCGCAGGCCGGCCGCTGAGCGCGGTCGTCGCTGACTCGGCCCAGGGTCGTCACGGGCAGTCCGCGGGCGTTCGGCACTGCGTCGACTTCATCGGCCCGACGCCGATTTCGAGAATGACGCCGTCTTCCTTGTTCCCGCCGTCGAAATGCACGGTGTTCTTGTGATGGGTGACGAACGTGCCGGCGTTCATCGGATATGTCGTGGCCGGGTCGTACGTCTTGTCCGAGCTGACCCACCAGCTGCCCGAGACCACGTAGAAGTATCGTTCGATATCGTGGAAGTGGGGACGGCTGTAGTTCCCGGGCAGCCACTTGGCGAGCCGGATGTAGAGACCGGGTTGCGCCGGATCGCCGACGAGGTTCACATGCCGCTGGCCACCAGTGCCTTCCCACTTCATGTCGCTCGGAAGAACAAACGACACGTGGGTGGGATCGGGAGGGGCGGGCGTGCGGCTTTGTGCGTAACCGTAACCGATCAGCGCTGCGAGACAGACCACGCTCAGCCAGAAGCATCGTTCGAAGATCTTCATGTCAGCCTCCATTCCCAGAACGTTTCCAGGGCGAACGACCCGACGCGCGCCGGAATTATGTGCTTATCACTGTGCTTTTCCAAGGAGGCCGGGACGCCTCTTACGATCGACCGAGTTTCGCGAGTTGGAGATGCACGAAGGGATTGCCCGGAAGCTTCTTATCCCAGTGCGCCCACAGTTTTTCACGCCGGGCGTCCAGGTCGGACGCCAGCTCCGCGCGTTGCGCGCGGCGATAGACGGCGGCGAGCGAGGTATACACGCGCGACAGGTCGGCAGCATCGGCCAAAAGATCTTCCGGTTTCGGCGCTGCCGCGGAAATCTTCTGGAGCAGCGTCTCGTAAGCCTCGATAGCGCCGCGGAGGTTGCCATTGGCAAACTCGTAGTCGGCAAGCGCACTCAGGGCGTCGTACGACTCCGAGCCCAGTTCGATCTGCTCTGCCGGATACAACTTCAGTTCGGTCAACCGGATAAACGCAGTATCGAGCCTTTCCCGGGCTTCGACCGGGCGGCCAAGCCGCTGCAACGGGTACGCCGATCCCGCCAGCGCCCGCACCTCGTCGCGGCGGAACCTCGCATTGTTCTTGATTTCAGCAAGATGGCGAAGCACGTGGTCATAGACGTTCAGCGCCCGCGCGGGGTCCGAATCCCAGAGAAGGTCCGCGAGTGGCTGGCCGGCCGTCGAGACGCGCCCTCGGCTGTCGGCATCGCGTGAATCCTGGTGAACGATCTCATCGACGATGCGGAATGCGCGCTCGAGCGATGCGACTGCTTCCTCAGGCCGGCCCAGGCTCACCTCACTGGCCCCGAGCACTTTACCTTCTTCGGTGAGCGCCAACGCAAACGACTCTGTTCGGCCAACCGGATTTGACGAACCCGCCGGCGGCTCCAGGACGTGGACGGCTTCGCGGTAATCACGAAGCGCGTCATCGAGCGCTCCACGATCGCGATCGATTCGAGCCATACCGATCAACAGGTTTCCGAATTGGCGGTGCACGTTCGGATCGCTCGCTGCCGGCGCGATCTCGAGTCCTCGGCGAATCAAACGGAGGGCTTCGTCGAACTGCTGCTCGATCCGAAACCGGTTGCCGACGTTGTTCAGGGAGATGAGCACCTGCTCGGCATCCGACGCCTCGACGTTCCCGGTCTCCAGATACTTGTCGAGCCACTGCGCCGATTGCCTGGCAAACGGCAAAGCGCGATCGTCGGGCCGCCTGAGACCCGCGAGAATCATGCGATCGTGTGCGATCTGCGCGCTGCGGAGAAAGGCCGTTCGATTCCCGGGTTGAGCGGCAAGCACCGAGCCGATGAACGTTTCTGCGGTGCGAAGAGTCTGCTCGGCGCGGTCCAATTGCCCGAGATTGGTCGAGATCGGCACGCCTTGAACGCGCGCGACACGCATGTACGCGGTGCCGACGTCCAGCGACAGCTCAGCATCGCCGCGCGCCTCTCCTGCCAGTCGGTCCAGATACTCCAGCGCGGTATCGACAATCAGTTGTCTCGCGCGGGCATTGCCGGGCAGTTGTCGCACCTGGACGTCGATGTCGAAGAGCTTGTTCGCCAGCTGCCTGACCTGCACAAATCGACGCTCAGCAATCACACGCTCGCGATTGGCCATGTACAACCCTGCCGACAAGCTCGCCAGGATGAGCGCGGCGGCAGCGACGGGCAACCAGTTCCGGCGAACAAACTTACTCGTTCGATAGGCAATCGTGTCTGGTCTGGCCGTGATTGGCTCGTGCCGGAGGTACCGGCGCAGGTCGTCGGCAAATGCAGGCACGGAGAAATACCGGTCCGCCGGTTTCTTCTTCAGCGCCTTTCTGAGAATGGTATCGAGATCACCTCGGAGCAGACGACGAAGCCTGTCTGGCGACGCTGCCTGTCGGGAGACTGAATCCGAGGCCCGCGGTGCTTCGGTCTCGACGACAGCCTTCACGAGTTCCGCCGGCGAGGCAAGACTCTCGGCAGCAGGATGCCGGCCAGTCAGCAGCACGAACAACAGCGCGCCTAACGCGTACACGTCGGTCGCTGTGGTCACAGTTCCACTTGTTATTTGTTCGGGTGCCGCATAGGCGGGCGTCATAGCGCGACCGCTTTCCCGCGTCAGCACCGTGGCCTCGCCCGAGCGCTCGTCGTCGTCGAGCAGTTTGGCGATGCCAAAGTCCAACAGCTTCACCTGACCATCGGTGGTGACCAGAACGTTGGAGGGTTTGATGTCGCGGTGAACAGTCAGGTTGGCATGCGCGTGCGCCACAGCACTGAGCACGTCGAGAAACAGCGTTATTCGCGCGTCGACATCCAGTGCGTGACGATCGCAGTAGGCATCGATGGGTTCGCCGTCGACGTATTCCAAAATGAGGAACGGTTGTCCACTCGTCGAGATGCCTGCATCGATGAGCTGCGCGATGTGAGGGTGCAACAGACTGGCAAGAATCCGGCCTTCCCGCTTGAAGCGTTCTTCGCCGCGGCCGACGAGCGCGATACTGAGGAACTTGACCGCTGCTCGCCGTTGAAAGCGGCCGTCGTTCCGCTCGGCCAGCCACACCGTAGCCATCCCGCCCTGACCGATCGGTTTCCGCAGGGTGTAGGACCCAACAGCACGACCGGCCAGCGCGATGTGATCCCCGAGCGCAACCGGCGCGCGCTCGAGAAACCTTTCCTCGGCCAGCAACTGATGCTCGTCGAGAAGGGTCTGGAGCTGGCTGGCTAGTACCGGATCTTCGCTGCGGACCGATGCGAGCCAATTGGCGCGGTCGTCACCGGACAGTCCCAATGCGCGATCGAGGTACGGGCTGAGTGCTTCCCACTGCTCTGGGTCCAGAGTGGACATGCGTTCCTCAACTGGGGGACTGACCGCGAATGCTCCGGTGGAGATAAATACGTGCTTTCTCCCATTGCCGCTGCACCGTCCGTTCCGACACGCCGTGCATGGCCGCGATTTCGGCGAACGAGAACCCGCAGAAAAACTTCAGGTCGACGACTTCGACGAGCGATGCATCGACCTTCGCCAGCGCGTCTAGCGCTTCACTGATGCGAACGAGCTCATGCTCGTCGGCGACGTTCTCGGCGATGTCAGTATCCAGGTCTGTCAGCTCGAACTCGCCGCCGCGTTTGACAGCACGCCGGTTTCTGGCGTGGTCGATGATGAGCCCGCGCATCACCTTGCTCGCATACTTCATGAAACGCGGCCGATCTGGAAAAGAGGGGCCGTTCCGGCCGGCCATCTCGAGGTAGGCTTCGTGCAGGAGCGTCGTCGCGCCCAGGTTGACGCCGAACCCACGTCGCGCGAGCTCACTGCGGGCCAGCCGATGCAGCTCGGCGTACAGGGTGGCAAACAGAACCCTGGCGGCGGATTCGTCGCCGTGCTCGGTGTTGTCGATGAGCACCGAAATCGTCGTTTCCAACGATGGCTCCCCACCCCCTGCTCTGTTGGGACTAAGCCAGCGTCCCGGATCCTGCCGAAAGAGTCAAGGTTTTCGACGGGTTGGTAGTGTCTCAGTTTCAAACTGAGACACTACCGACGAAAAAGGCGGGAATGACCGAGCGGCTATTCCACAATCGACGGATCGTTGAACAACACCGTCAACCTGATGCTTCCGTGGCGATATTGAGGGAAGCCGGGCTGTGAGGGATCGCCGGGGTCGAGGTTTGACGCCGTATCGTCTGGCGGAAACACAATCAGCGAATTCAGAAACGCGACAATCCACGAACGCTGTTGCACCTGGAGACCCAGAAACGCATCGCGGGCGTCTTGGGCCTCGCCGCCGTGTCGCAGAATCGCATCAGTGAGCGTGATGCTTCGGCCGTCGTGACCGTAGGGGCCTGTGCTGCCAACTCCCCACAGCGGCGTCGTCAGGAAATGCGTTCGGAGCGTGCCGTCATAATTGCGCTCGTGGAAGCCTGGCCCAAGATCGTGACGCTTGAGATCGGAATAGAAATTGTCCACCAGGAACGGCTGCCGCGCCGGAATCTTTTCAGCTTCCGCGTGTCCCACTGACGATGGATTGGCGAGCAGGAGCCTGGCCGTTGCGAAGATCCGGTTGAAGTTTCCTCGAAGCGGGTCGAAGGTGGTGTTGACGTCGGCAACTCGCCGATCGCGGACGAGGCGAAGATTTGGTATGTGGCAGGAACTGCAGCCGACTTTCTCGAAGAACTTCTGGCCGAGCCGTGTGTCATCTGTCTGTTCTCCAAGGCCCGGTTTGAAATAGTTCAACAGGTAGAACTCGAGGAAGTCGACGAGCGCCGTTCGTGCACCAAGGTTCCCGTCGATGTCGCCTTCTTCTGTCGGCGGCTGCTCGATGGTATCGGTCGCGCCGTTCAACACCATTCCGCTCGGCGTCGTGACGGATGCCGATTTCGCGGCAACGAGGTCGGGGTCGTTCGCCATCGCAAGGCCCATTTCGTTTTTCAGCGCGCCGACAACGAACTCACGAATCGAGATCGTGCCGCCGTGATGAAAGAACGGCCGAACGCGAAGGTCGGAATCGACACCTTCCACCAGTGTTGTGTCGACACTGCCGATCGGCATGGCTGCGATGTGTCCGTACGAGATTCCCTTGCTGGAAAGCGGGACGGTCACGGGCGTGCCTGTCGCCGCGGCCTTCGCGAGGGCCTGGGCGCGGATGGCCCGGAGCTCGGTCGTAATTTCATCCGCGAGCATCTCCTTGAGTCCCAGACCGAACAGGTGCGGTGCGTCGCGGCTGTCCGGGCGCGTCACCACGTCGCCTCCGAAGCCGGCGGCCCCCCTCGGCCGCCCATGGCACGCCGCGCAACTGTCTGCGAGACCGGCCCCGATTGCGAGGTCGAGGTCGATGTTGCCGAATCCGTCGCCGAAAGAGGCGCCTTGGCCGTCGAGTCTTGTGAACTTGCGCTGAAAGAGCTGCCGGCCTCGCCGAATCGCGCGGAACGGGTCAGACCTGATCACATTCGCGGACGTGTTCCAGTCGGAACCATTGCGTCCGTTGCCAATCTGGGTCGGGTATTCCCCTCCCGTCAGTGCGCGTGCAATGCCGTCGTTCGACGTGTTAAGAGCTTTAGTTCTGTCGATGAGCTGGCCGAATATCTGCGCCGAAGCGCAAAGGCAGAGCAAACCGACGACCGTGCACACCCCCATCACCCGCTTCATGGGACCCCC
>Ga0065705_10104565_pt1 | contig 13322 bp, 12 predicted proteins | sample SwibulcommuniRL2_FD_59092 | JGI IMG/M metagenome (GOLD analysis project Ga0065705, IMG submission 59092) | Bulk soil microbial communities from switchgrass field near Rose Lake, East Lansing, Michigan, USA - RL2 Bulk Soil v2 (version 2) | ecosystem: Environmental > Terrestrial > Soil >...
CGGGCAGATTAATATGGCGGCGTGACCCTAGAGTTCCGGGAGTGATGACCTTGCACCGAATCCGGTTCTCCCGTTTTTCCAAGACGAGCAAATGGATGACGCCGTTATCAACCAGAACGGTGTCGCCTTCGTTGATGTCGTTGATCAAGCCATCGTAGTTCACGTCGACCGAATAGGCTTCCTCGCTCTTTGCCCCGCGCACGGTGAACTCGAGGATGTCGCCGGGTTTCAGATGCAGATCGGTCTTGAGATCGCCGGTGCGAATTGCGGGCCCCTGTGTGTCCATGAGAATGGCGACGGCCCGGCCGAGCTCCTCCGCAATGGCCCGGATTCGTGGCACAATCTCACGGACCCAATCATGCTGCGCGTGGCTCATGTTGAGCCGGAAGACATTAGCGCCCTCGTACACCAATTGCCGTAGTGTTTCCGGTTTCTCGCTCGCCGGTCCAAGCGTGCAGATAATTTTCGTTTTGCGCATGGATTACGAACTATTCTGGCTCGAAGATTACTCTGTTATTCTGTGCCCTCGCGACGATAGAAATACATCGCCTTCTCAATAGATTGGAATATCTCGGCACCGGATGTTCATCTCCTTTGCGTTATCCTTTCAACCGCACGGGCTCCAATGCGTAGGTCAGAACGAATGGTATTACCTTAAAGGCAAAACCTGGCATTCAGTGCATCGGCGTGAAACATTTTTACGGTATCAAGAGATAGCTCGGTCAGATCCATGCCGCACAATCTTATCGCCTTGCCGAGGATATCATGCGGCACGGTCACGATCTGACAGTCGCATTCAGCGGCCTGAAAAATATTCAACACTTCTCGCACGCTCGCCCAAAGTAGTTCTGCGCGAGGTAATTTGCTTAGAATTCGCCGCGCGTCTCTCATCAGCGGCATCGGATCGACGCCGGTATCCGCCACTCGCCCGGCAAAAACAGAAAGCACCGCCGGGGTTGCCGGATTTAGAACCTCGACCACGGCTTCAATCTGGGCACGCGTTAGGACGGCGGTGATGTTGAGCTGGACGCCATCAGCCGCCAGCTCCCGAATAAGCGGAATCGATGAATCACCGCGAGTATTTGTAATCGGTATTTTGACATACACATTCGATTGCCAGGTCCTGATTTTAAGAGCTTGGCGGTGCATCTCGGGAAACTCGTCCGAAAAAACCTCGAAGGAGATCGGCTTATCCCTTACTATCCCGAGAACTGATTTCGCGAAAACTTCGTAGTCATTGATACCAGCCTTGTGCATTAACGTGGGATTGGTCGTCAACCCTCGGATGAAAGGCTTCTCGTAAAGCGCTGCAATTCCCTCAAGGTCGGCGCCGTCAGCAAAAATTTTAACCGGCAATTGCTCCAACAAACCGTTGTTCATTCATGGTCAGCTTAACGCGTTTTAGGCTGAGCGGGCAAGGGCTCTCTGCTGGCTAAATTGAGGACGGCGGTAACCGCCGCATCAAAGCTCGTAACCGTGACGTCCGGCAGGTGCCGCAGCGTCTCGGAATAACCGCGGTCGATGAAAATTGCGCGGCATCCGGCTGTCCTGGCGCAATCCACGTCCCGCCAGCGATCACCAATGAGGTAGCTGTTGGGCAAATCGATCAGCATCATTTCAGCGGCACGATGCAGCATTCCCGGTTTCGGTTTTCGGCAGAGACAAGGTTGATGGAAATCCGGACCGCCGTGAAAACAGGTTTCGATTCGATCCAAGACCGGGATCAAAGCAGCGAGTCGCTCATTCATTGCATCTACGATCGCACGACTTTGGGTGCCGCGGCCGACGTCCGGCTGATTGCTAACGACTACTAGGAGAAAGCCGGCTTGCTTGAGCCGTTCGCAACCATTCGCGGCATCGGTATAAAGCTTGAACTCCTCCAAATGCCTCGGTGGATGCGGACGACCATCGCGGATGAGAGGCAGGTTCAGAACGCCATCGCGATCGAGGAACACGCATGGTTTCCGGTCAGCTCTCAATTGGTGCTTTCCCACTTCGTCTGTTCGACCTTCAACAAGGGATGACTGACAAGGAGATGCCATACGATCGCCTGGAAAGCCTCTGAATGTGGCGTAACCGAAGCCGGATTAACCGTAGGTATACAGATAGTGACGTCCGCTACTTTTGCAGTGTAACCTCCATCACGCCCGACAACGCCGAGAATTGCCGCGCCACGCTCCTTCGCCAACTGTAGCGCGGCGACCAAGTTCGGACTGATGTTCTTTTCTAAATTACCTCCTCCAACAGATAGCACGAACAGTGCATCTCGATTGCTTAGACGGCTGCCTTTCAACCATTCCGCGAAAACTGAACTCCAGCCATCGTCATTGGTGCGCGCAGTAAGTTCCGAAACGTTGTCGGTCGGGGCATAGCATTCCAGGCCCGCGATTTTACGAAAATCGTTAACTGCGTGGGAGGCGTTGGCTGCGCTACCACCCACGCCGAGAATGAAAAGGCGGCCGCCCCTCCCACGGACTGCCGCCAGTAACTCAACCGCCTTTTCGCAGAGCGCCGGGTCTAGCTGTGAGAGTATCTGTGCCACCTCCCGAAGATGTTGTTCAGAATAGCTCACGATTGTGCGGAAGCGGGCGACCTTCGTAATAGGGAATCCAGCTCCGCTAGTCCGCGGCTTGATCCAATTTCGTAGAACCGTTCTTTCACTTCGAAGCCCGCAAGTTGGTTCCTGATAATAAGATCTCGGTAAAATTCAGTTAAATCGAACGGCCTATCGACAGGGCAGGTTGCGAACGCATCTGAACGAAAAATGTTCAGGCCATAATCAATGTATTGCATCGTTTTGTCACGATTGGTCTTATCGTACCGAAGTATTTCTTTTCCGTCGAACTCCACGTTGCTCGTGTCCCAGCGGTGTCTATTTTTGAACACTGTCATCATCGCTCCTTTGCCACAACTAAGGAAAGCTTGCGCGACTTTCGCGTAATTGGTGGGTAGATAAGAGTCTCCATAGATGGCAAAGAACCGGTCGCCCAGAGCCGGGAGAGCATGTTTGAGCGCACCGCCGGTCCCGAGAAGCTGGGGTCCATCGAATGAGTATTCGATATTCATTCCGTAGGCAGCGCCGTCTCCAAATTGGGCCTCAATCATTTCACCGAGGTAACCGAGGCATAGAATGATCTGACGGATTCCCTGAGCGCGCAGCAAACGCAATTGATGGGCGAGGAACGGTTCATCGGCTACGTTGACGAGCGCCTTCGGTATTTTTCTGGTGAGCGGCCGGAGTCGCGTGGCCAGACCGCCGGCAAGAAGCGCCACCGGCCAATCTTCTAGGCTCATGCGCCGCCGCCTCTTCACTGGTTGAGAATTTTCGTTCCTTCGAAATCAAACCGAAACCGTACTTCGGTAAGTCCCCTTGATCGCAAGGCATGCCGCAAGCGCGCTTTATCGTCGGCATAGAACATGAGAAATCCACCCCCTCCCGCTCCAATCAGCTTGCCACCGAGCGCTCCATTTGTCATGGCACAATCGTACCACTCGTTAATTTGGTGGTTGCTCATGTGAGACGACCTTTCTTTCTTGCGCTGCCAATGAGCATCCATCAGGCGAGCGAACTCATGCAGATCACCGGCTTCCAGCGCCGTTTGACTCTGTTTGCCAAGCTCTTTCATAAGGTGAAGGTTATCGATCATCTCTTGATCGGACTTTTTGCTTCTCTCATCTTGCTCTTTCAGAATAGCCGATGCCGATCGGGAATAACCGGTGAAGAACAGCAGCAGGTTGTCTTCGAGATTGAAAAGCGTCTCTTCCGAGATTTTCAGAGGCCACGCTTCAACCCCGCCATCCGGATTAAACTTGAAGCAAGTGATGCCGCCGAAAGCTGCGATGTATTGGTCCTGCTTGCCAATCGGTTCCCGCAAGCGGTTGAGCTCGATCTCGCAGGCCTGTTTGGCAAGTTCGGCCGGATGAACGAGATTTTTCCTATGGGTATGAAACGCTTTAAGTAAAGCAGTGGTAAAGCTGCCGGAGGATCCAAGACCGGTCCCAGCAGGTATGTCGGCCATGCTTGTGATTTCCAACGATGCCGCTTCAATCCCAGTCATTCGAAGCGCTTCCCGGATTATGGGATGTTCCACTTCTGCGACAGTATAGACGCGCTCGAGCTTGGAATATTTGATGATCAATTCTGGGACAAACGTTTGGTGCAATGTGATATAAACGTACTTATCAATGGCCGCTGCAATGAGGAAACCCGAATGCTTTTGATAATAGGAAGGCAAATCGGTGCCGCCGCCGCCGAAAGAAATGCGCAAAGGTGAGCGAGTAATAACCATTACTTAGAATAGTTCCCCTGCTCGTAGAATCGCTCTACTACTTGCAACGTAATGGCGGCCTCCCTCAAACCTGGCACCGGTGTCCGCCCCAATTTGATATCTTCCAAGAAAGCTTTCATCTCCAGGTCCCAAGAACTGTCTGCACCAGGAAATTCCCAAATAGTTGTATCTGGAGGTCCAAGTTCAGACCGCATCCTATAATAGGTGAGACGTTCGACACCATAGCTTCCTCCGAGTCCTTCAATATGCAGCTTGCCTGCATTTCCATAAATCTCGAGGGAGAAAGTGTTTTTCCACTCCGTGCAACTGACATGTAACCATGCGGTCTGGCCCGCTGCAGTCTGCAAGCTGAGAAAGGCGTTGTCTTCCACCGGCATATCCCAAAAGTAAGTCTCGGCGTGACCTTTAACACAGCTAAATTCACCGAGGAACCAGCTGGATAGATCGATCACGTGTACACCTTGGTCGATAAGTTCGCCTCCGCCCGAAATCGCTGGATCGGCGCGCCATTCGCTCTCGTAACCCGGGCGTCCGCCATGCCCGTAGCGACCTCGAATGAACATCAGCGGACCAATGGCGCCGGCATCGACGAGCTTGCGGGCCTTCTGCAAAGCCGGGTGATAGCGATGGTTGTATCCGACCCTGACGCAACTGCTACTGTGCCTGGCTAGCTCAATTAGTTCAGTGATCTCCCTCACGCTGATTGCTGCTGGTTTCTCAACTAGCACGTGCTTGCCTGACCGAATAGCCAGACTCGCAACTCGAGCGAGCGAACCATTCGGGGTGGAAACAACCACCGCATCAACTTCGGGATGACTGACAGCTTCTTCCACCTTTGTGATAACCTTACCCGACCCGGCAATATCGACCAATGCTTGGGCGCGGCGTTTATCCAAATCGCAAGTGACGACAAGTTGCCCAGGTCGCAAGCTAGCGAGGCGCTTTCGTCCAACTAATCCGCAACCAATAATGGCAAATGCGGTCGGGCGCGCGTCGGACATGGCTACTCAATGCCAGTTCCGGCATCGATCTTCTGGAGTAATCCGGCGCAACGCATAGATGTCGGTTGAACCTAGCTCGTCCCGATACTTGTGCAGTGAAGACCATGGATCCCATTTCGCGCTAATAAGTTTGCCGGTGATCCCATTACTTTGTTCAGAGGCGAGATACACGCAGAGATCCGCTCCGAGGGCGAGCGGAACGCCTCCTGTCTGCGATTGTTTGACCGCGCGAGCGTGAAACTCGGTGCCCACTCGGTCCGGGCCGGCCTGCAAAACCTCATCGAGCAAACGAGTATTGAGAGCGCCAGGAGCGATCGCATTTATATCGACGTGCCAGTCTCGCAATTCTTCGGCAAGAGTTTCGGTCAATCTTACCACTGCCGCTTTGGAAGCGGCGTAAGCGCTAAGGTTAGGCATGCCACTGGTCGCGCCGCCACCTGAAAGGTTGATAATTTTTCCTTCGTCCAATTTCTTAAAACGCCTAATGGCGTGGCGACATGGAATGGCTGTTCCGTAAAGATTGATCTCGATACAGCGTTGCCATTCATACCAATCAACTTCTTCAGTGGAGCCCTTCGGTCCATAGATGCCGGCATTGTTTACCAAAATAGACAGTGGTCCCAGTTCGCTGTCGTAGTCGCGAAACATCGCTTCGACCTCTTGGTTAGAGGAAACGTCGCACCTTCGCGCGATCACCCTTTGGCCGGCAGAGGCAGCAGCTTGCAATTCAGTCTCGACCGAGGCAAGCATTCGCCCGTCGCGTGCGCACAAAAACACGTTCGCACCTTCTTCCACGAATCGCTGCGCGATCATTCTTCCGAGTCCCTGGCTAGCTCCGGTAATGATGGCGCCCCTATTGCGCAGTTTCATAGCTGCGATGCTCCAACCGTAAAATAGCGCACATGGCGCAATAGGTTTTCGGACAAAACGAGGGCCCTGTTCGCATCGAGTATTATCGTCCTCTCTTTCATGATTGGAATTAATTCATCCCAATCGACCTGCGTGATTTGTGGCCACGGTGTCGCGACGACGATGGCATCAGCATTGGTGATAGCTTCGGACAAACTCTCAAAAAGATTAGCTGCGGCCACCGTGGGCGGCAAAGCCTTCACCGCTGGATCGTAACAATAGACCGTACAGTTGCGTGATAGCAATGCCAGGCAGAGTTCGAGCGCACTACTGCGGCGCAAGGTATCGGTGCCAGGCTTATAAGTAAGGCCGAGAATCGCAACTGTAACCTGATCAAGTTGCGGAAAAACCGCCTCCAGTCGGCGGAGCGCCCATTGCTTGTGCACTTCATTGCTTGCCAAGATTGCCTCAATCAAAATGACCTCTTGTTTATTCTGATGCGCAATGTGCTTGAGGGTGACGACATCACGGGCGAGCGTTCCACCGGCAAACGCGCCACCTGGCCGAATGTAAGCGTTGGGCCCTATTCTGTTCTCGGAGCGCAGACCTTTCTCTACTTCGCGTGCGTCAGCGCCGATAACTTCGCAAAGCCGCGCGATTTCATTGGCGAAGGTGACTGAGAGCGCCAAGAAAGTATTGATCGCATGCTTGGTCATCTCGGCTGACTCCGGCGTCATCCAAAGCACTCGGTCGCCGATAAATGGCGCGAACAGTTCTCGGAGCCTGACCCGCGCGGTCTCATCGCGGACTCCGGCTACGATGCGGTCAGGATGCCGGAAAGTTTCCAGCGCATTTCCCAGCCGAAGGTTTTCGGGGCTGTAGGCGAAGGATAAATTCCGGCTCGCATACTTCTTTTGCAGACGACGGCACGTGCCAACCGGCAGCTGCGATGAAATAAGAATGGTCGTGCCGGGGCGAAGTTCCGCCGCACATCGATCGAGGTTACGGAGCACAAAATCGTTATCGGCAACATCGTTTCGGTCGACCGGGGTGTCGTAGCAGACCCAAAGAACATCCGCTGTCTTCAGTGCCTGTTTGGCGTCAGACGAAAAGGAAAGCCGGCGATTTTCGAAATGGCGAGCTATCAGCTCGGGAAGACCTGGCTCGAAAACAGGCAACTCTCCGCGCCGGAGCTTTGCAACCAGTTCGTGATCGAAATCCAGACCGACTACCGCAAAATACTCCGCGCAGCATGCAGCGGTGACACAGCCAAGATGCCATAAGCCGAGGACAACGACTTTCATCGTTTCTCCAGCACCCAATGATTCCCGCGCAGCCACTCTACTGTCTTAATAACCGAGCTACGAATCGTTAGCTTGGCGCGCCACCCAGTCTTTTGAATTCTTGTCGTATCGAGAAAGATCAATGGATTGTCCCCCACCCATCCCCGGTTGCCACCGCTGAATGTCAATTGTGGGGTTAAGCCAAGGCATTCGGTGATCCAGCCGATGGAGTCAGTAACGCGGCAATATTCCGGAGCGCCAAGGTTATAAATGTGAGTCCGCTGAGCGCTGTCTGATTCCCGGTCTATCGTCATCACATGCAGCACCGCTTCGATGCAATCCTTGATGTAAAGGTAAGACTTGCGCTGCGTGCCGTCGCCTAACACTTCCAGCCGGTGCGGATGTTGCAGAAGTTGCCGATAAAAATCGAAGATGTGCCCATGACTATAACGTTCGCCAAGAATCGAAACGAAGCGAAAAATGTAGCCCTCGAATTCAAACCCCTCGCAATAGGCCTGGATCAGAGCTTCGCCAGCGAGTTTAGATGCTCCGTAGAGAGAGGTTTGTATCGGGAAAGGCGCATCCTCAGGAGTCGGGAAAATTGTGGCTTCACCATACACCGATCCGGTCGATGAGAAGGCGATCGTCTTAACGCCATTCGCACGCATTGCTTCCAGCACGTTGAAGGTTGCTATTGTATTTTGCTCCAAATCTCTGGATGGATGCTCGAGGCCAAAGCGTACATCGGCGTTTGCGGCCAGATGAAAAACGCGCTCGCAGCCGTCCATGGCAGTCGTAAGTTTGGGTAAATTCAGGACGTCTCCGTGAACTAATTGAAAAAGAGGGTTTGCTGAAGCGGCGCGCAGAAAATCACGTTGGCCGGTGGAAAAGTTGTCCCAGGCAACCACTGAATCACCCCGCGCCAGAAGTGCATCGGTTAAGTGGCTGCCGATAAATCCAGCGGCACCGGTAATGAAACTTCTCACCGCGTTAGGTCTGCCCGATTATGAGCTGCTTGTCGTCGGCGGGCTCCGGAATAGCCTCTCGCTGTCGTTCGATTTCGCGCAGCGGATCAAAGCTACTCAGCCGAAGTCTGATTAAGACGCGTAACCATGTTAATGGGTCATAGAAGATCGAAACCTTTTTGCCTTCGGAAAAGGAGCGGGACCGATAATTAACTGGGATTTCAAGAGGCCGGTAGCCTTTGCGGAGGAAGTTAATCACTAACTCCCAGTCAAAGTCGAAACGATCGCATTCAAATCGAATACCATATAGGCAATCGCGACGGAATACCTTATACATGGTGAATGGGTCTTTGAGAGAAGAGCCAAAGCAAATATTGATGAGTCCAGTGAAAAACCAGTGCGCTTGGTTTAAGATAGCTGCGACGAGCGGTCGATCTTCGAATTGACGCATCTTCCATGTGCTCCCACCGTGACGCGCTCCAAGGACGAAGGCGGCGCGATTGCCCAGGATCGGCTCAAGAAGCGCTTCATAGTCTTCGACGTCATATTCCAAGTCTGCGTCTTGAATCAGGACGAAATCGCCGGTGACTTGCCTGAGCCCCGTTCGCACCGCATGACCTTTTCCACGTGGGGCATCCTGCAAGAGTATTTTTACATTGGGATGGCCGCGATACCGCAACACCTGTTCGCGAGTGCCGTCGTTTGAATTACTTTCAACAATGATGAATTCAGTTTCCAACCCCTCAACCTTCTTTGCGAGTAGGCGATCAAAAACCTGTGGAAATGAACGTGCTTCGTTGAAGACGGGGACAACGATCGACAATCGATGACGGTTTAGATGGTCCCCTTTACGGGCGAGTTGCACCATTCCGCTCGCCACGACCTGAAAAGGCTTATGGCGTAGTTTTGCCGGCGTGAGTCTGCAGAGCAACTCGGCGAGCGGCGAAAGCCCGCGAACCTTGTATCGTGCGAAGTGTCCGGCGATATAATCGAGGTTCAGCGCCTTGATCCCCGGTTGCTCAATAATATGTCTGTAGCCGCAGTCGATCAATAGAGTCTGGAGCGTTGCGGAATCGAAATAGAACAGGTGCTCTGGCTTAAATTCCATCCATCTGTTTTTGAGGAGGCGTGCCGACCAGGAATCCAAGGAAGGAGTGGCAACAAAGATGGTGCCTCCCGGGCGTAATAATTCATGAACAAGTTCCAGGAGATGACGCGGGTTTCGGACATGTTCGATAACGTCGGAAAGAACGCACAGGTCGTAGGTACCCGACCCCGGAATGTCGGTGATTTCACCACAGATAATCTCAATCGGAGAATGCGAAGCGAGCTTTTTGCTCGCCACCGCACAAGCGTGCTCCGAAACCTCCACGCCAGTCACCCTGAATCCACGTGCGATGGCACTAGCCAAGAAATCACCTTCACCAGAGCCGACCTCAAGCAGACGACCACCGCTTTCGCCGCGATAGCGTTCTATAAGATCGAGGTAAAGGCTGGCCGTTCTACTTTTAAGGTGTTCGACCGCTTCTGGACTCGTTTCGCTTCGACCGCGCAGGAAATAATCGCTTGTGTAAATGCGGGCCAATTCATCATCTGAAGGCTGAGGATTGCTTAACAACAAACCGCAATCATCGCATCTCACAATTCTGTAACCGGCCACCGAGAACAAGTAGTGCAACCGGGAGTTGCGACAAACGACGCATTCCGTAGCCAAAGGGCGGACCTCGGTGGCATGATCCGGCCTTAAGACTGTCGTAGCACTCTCAATCATTACAAATCCTTCATGCTTTCACGACCTGACAACTTGTTCCTTTGTCCCCGACCTCGAAATAATCAGAAGCCCTCCTATCAGTAGTACAAGTCCCGTAGCTCCGATCCATAACGATAATGTTAGGTACTTAGGCCAATAGGCAAATGACACTGTATAAGTGCCGCCGTGTTCTAAAAAGACCCCTTTGAAGGCAGAATTAACCCGAAAATAATCTTGGCGTTTACCATTTACGATAACCTGGAAATCTTCTGGAACGTAGGCTTCTGTGAGAACAACTACCCCTGGCCCAGGTGCCTGGATGCGGAATGATGTTTTATTGTTAGTTAAAGCGTAATCCGTCGCAGGCATGACTTGATTTGGGATGGAACGCCCCAGACTGCTTAGGACGTTGCTGAGTGCCGGCTGCGAACTTAAATCCACTTTTTGCACGGCAGCAAAGGGTAGACCATCACCACTATTGAGTAATTTAATAAATTCCTTTTCTCGTTCATAGAGAAGCAGCCTATCGGTGAAAAAAGCTCGCGGCCAAACATTTTCGCACTCAAAAAGATTCAAATCCAGGGAAGCCACAGCTTTCAGATTTGGGATGGGCCGCATCCGTGCTGCGACCGAATCTAAAATATAGCCGACATTCAGCATCCCAAAAAGGCGGGGGTTATTACGGAACTCTTCGGCGTTCACTATGTAGCGCCAGATTCCATAACACTTCACACCCGCAAGATCCATCAGCGCGCGATAATGCTTATTGGCGAGTGCGTCGGGACCATCGATCTGTTCGATACCGACAGCGCCACCGTATCCCGCAAGGAAATTATGATCGAATCCAATCGCACGCACGGGCAGTTTTAAGTGCTTTTTAATCAGTTGGAGAGCAGACGAGGATTTCGCAATCAAGGATTCCCGGTGGTGTGGATTCATCACGTATGGGTCGAACCGTGTCTTGAGATGCATTCCGTGGCGCCAGTGAAGAAAAATGAAAAAGAATAATAACGAAACAATGTGCCACACCCGAAAGCGGTTGCCCCGGATCGCGCTTCTCGCAACTAAAGGCATTACGACTATCGCAATCACGAGCGATAACGAATAGCCCCAAAAGAAAGGTGAAGTCCTCAGCTGCTGGCCGGGATGAAGCATTGTGATAGTCGAACGCTGCGCGGCTTGACTCGAACCAATGTAAAGTGCAAGCAGAACCACCAACAGCACCACCATGCGAAGATAAGGTCGCTTAAAATCCGACGCCTGGGAGTCGTTCCAAAAATCCTTGATGCCGAATCCCGCTAGTATGAGCAGACAAATGATCGCGACACAAGAAAAGGTATTATCTATGTGGATAATGTTGCGCAGAAAGGGCAACGAACTGATCAGGGCTGGCGGAATAACTCCAAACACCATGGCCAAGGCTAGAATAACGGTGATGCCCAGAGCTGGAGAAAACCTTCGATTATCAATTCTTTCCGGGCTAATGCAGAGCCAAACAACTCCCGCGAGAGTGAGAAAGTTCGCTGCCGGATCGAGATGGAATTCCCTTGTGTTAAACTGGCGATAGAAGATATCATCGAACAATCCGATGATGAGGCTGGGTTGGAGTTGGTTGACTCCGCCCTGCTCGTAAGCAGTCCATGAAGTCCGGAGGACACTGAGGAACGTCAGCCAGATCGGCGTGGCGATAAGCACGAAGAGCAGCAGGGTACAAATTCCTTGCAACACTTTAACACCCTTGTTGCCCGGCACCGAATTCAGAAATATCAACGTAATCAAGCCGCATGAATTCATTGCCAAGAACAGGACGTAAGCCTCCTTAATCGTGCCACTATTTATTACCATCCAGTTAACCACCACCATGGCCCCTAGCCAGGCTGCGGTTGCGCGGCCCCTGCGTGCATCTGCGAATTTAAGCCAGCAAAGTAGAATCAATGGTGCATAGCAGAGACTGAAAAAAGCGGGATGCGCATACCGGTAGGAAAAAAAACCGATGAATGGCGAGCTGATCGCCATGACCATGGCCGCGGGAAGGTGCCTGGTGGTGTGGAGCACACACAGGCTGATGGAAAAAGCGAAGAGAAGTTTCGCGACAATATATTTCACATCCCACCAACCAGGCGAACCGTTTGTCAAAAGGACGAGCAAATGAAGGGGATCACCGAACATCGATTGACCCTGGCCCAGGAGCGGGACACCGGTAGAATCGAATCGGTTCCAAAGAGGCAATTCGTGGTGCTTCAGCAATGCTCTGCTTTCCACGATTGAAGTCGGCAACGTGTACCACATCACCGCACCAAGGTCGGCTCCTTTCTTGTCGTCTGTCGTAGTGTCTTTGTAACCTGGGAGAGTGGGCATTCTGCCATAGAGGAGGAATGTCCCGGCATCGTTGTTCGGTGAGACAAAACTCTTGCCGCAGAAGATCACCGGGTAGCAGCTCAGCGAAACGCTCGTTAGAGCTAATAGAAAGCAAACTGAAGGGGATCTACGCATCAAAGCGCCAGCGGAAGTGAGCCAATGTCTCCAAAAAGTACTAAAATGACGTTTCCAGGCTATGTCGGCCACCGGCGGTGACTCACGTATGCGAATAGGAAGCATTCTCAAACTTGAATTCTTTCTTCCGTTTCGATCCTGAGTTCAATAACTTTAGGAAAATGAAATTCCTCATCTACTTTTCTCATGCCAGGTAATTCCAGCCAAAGATCAATTCCGATGGCGAAAAGCCCGGCCAATCTTCGAAGCACACCGCTGAGGGAAACTACTGGCACGTTAGTCGCGGCCATCTCGACGCAGCACCAAGAACACCGGAAGCGACGATGAATGTCTCCGGAGGAATACCGTATCGAAACGTATAGGAAAGGGTCATTACCGGGATCAAATAAAGGGCAAAGGCGCTCAGGCCGAACAGGACAATCCCGAGTCGGATTGGGCCCCTTGCTTTAACTAATCCCATTAGGGAGAAAAGAAGAAGTAGCACCAGAGTCAAGCCGCTCGGACGCGAGAGATTCTGGTAGAACGCCAGTATATACTGCCCGTGCAGGTGAACGTCGGTTCCCTTATATGAATGTGACATGGCTTGAACTACACGGGTCTCTATTGCGGTATCTCGCCACCCGAACGATAAGATCTCGCGCGGTTGGCCGCCGTAAGGACGCGGCGGAGCAATAGCAGGATCGATGAACCTG
>Ga0065705_10104566_pt1 | contig 13318 bp, 9 predicted proteins | sample SwibulcommuniRL2_FD_59092 | JGI IMG/M metagenome (GOLD analysis project Ga0065705, IMG submission 59092) | Bulk soil microbial communities from switchgrass field near Rose Lake, East Lansing, Michigan, USA - RL2 Bulk Soil v2 (version 2) | ecosystem: Environmental > Terrestrial > Soil >...
GAGGGCGCACTCGTGGCTGGCGGCGCACTTGCTTTTGGCGCTGTGGGAGCCAGATAGGGCTGGGGGACGATTACGGGCGTCTCTACGGGCTGCCAAAGCGAGACGTACGACTCGATCGCTCTGGCAAACGGGGGGCAAGCCTGGGCGGCCCACTCCGCGGGAGCATACACTCGCCCGATGACGGAAGTGGGCGCCACGTCCACGTACCCCCGCCGATGCAGCCAGACAATGGGACCAATCGCCAGCAGGTAGATCATGGGCAATAGCAACAGCAACGCGGCGATCGCCGCAACAATTGCCCCGCCGCCGCTGCTGACCGCGGCCCGCTTTGCCGGCTTGTCGTCCATGCCGACATTGTCGGTGGAAGTGCGGACTTGCGTCAACGCGAGCGGCCGGGAAACGTACTGGCGATTACTGCGCCGAGCGGCCCAGCGTCAGCGAATAGAGAATCACGACCGCGCCGCCCGAAAGGAAGCTCCAGGGGGCCCATTCCGCCGGCTTGAGGTCGCTCGAACCGGTGGCGATCGGCGGCTGGCCGAAGAGTGTCGCCGGATTTTCCATGGTGGGTGCCGGCTCAGCGGCCCAGACGAACGAATCGACTATCAGGCACTGGGCCCCCAGAATGCACGCAAAAATGCCGCCAGCCAAAAAGAACGCTCGCCACATGGGACTGGCCCCTCGCAATAGGTGTCGGGCAAATCCATCCAAAGAGCCGGCCGCGCGACACGTCGAGCGCTCCGGGCGAGTCCGTTCAACTCTCTCATCGAATTGGGTGCGGCGCTTGCTGAAACGAATCACTGCACGAGCGTAAAGCCGATACAGGGCTACTACTCAGATCGGACCGTCAGTGAGTGCGACCTACAGACACTTAACGCACAGTCGTCAAACCTGCCGCTTACGTCATGATCGCGCGGATTGGCTCGCCGAAGTCAATTTCCAGCCGCTTGCGGCCGGGGATTTCGAGCTGCCGCGGATCGAGGCCGAGCTGGAAAAGAAGCGTTGCGTGCAGATCGGTGACGTAGTGGCGGTTTTCGACGGCGTGGAAGCCAAGCTCGTCCGTTGCGCCGTGCGCAATGCCGCCTTTGATGCCGCCGCCAGCCAGCGCAATTGAAAAGCCGTAAGGGTGATGATCGCGGCCGTTGGTCCCCTGAGCGCCCGGCGTGCGGCCAAATTCGGTGCCGATCACGACGAGGGTTTCATTCAATAGGCCGCGGCGCTTCAGATCGTGAATCAGCGCGGCGATCGGTTGATCGACCTGGCCACACAGCTTGGAATGGCCGGCCTGGAGATTGCCGTGGGCGTCCCAGCCTCCGGCGCCGCTATTAGAGCCGTGGAAGAGCTGGATGAACCGCACCCCGCGCTCAACCATGCGGCGGGCAGCCAGGCACTGCGAACCGAACGTTTTGGTCGCAGCATTGTCGAGGCCATAGAGCTTGTGCGTCTCGGCCGATTCGGCGTCGAAGTTGACGACATCGGGCACCGCGGCCTGCATCTGAAAGGCCAGCTCATACGACTTGATTCGGGCTGCCAGTGCAGGATCGTCGGGAAAGTCGGCGGCCGAGAGCCGATTCAGACGACCGAGCAATTCGAACTCGGCTGCCTGTTCTTCCTGGAAGGTTCCTTGGTCCGGTGCGGCGAACGGCAGCGGGTTCTTCGGATCGACGACGAGCTGAATACCGTTGTGTTTCGGACCGAGATAATTGGCGCCGTGCCCTTGCACGCCGCCGCAGCAATCGGCCAGCGGAGTGCCCAGCACCACGAATTGCGGCAGGTTGTCGTTCAATGAACCGAGCCCGTAGTGGACCCAACTGCCGATTGTCGGAAACGTCCCTTCCAACGAATGCCGGCCGGTATGGAATTGAATCTGGGCCCCGTGATTGTTGTCGGTGGTCCACATGCTGCGGACCAGGCATAGATCGTCGGCGCAAAGTTCACCAGTCCGCGACCACCACTCGCTCATCTCCAGGCCCGACTGGCCGAATTTCCGGTAGCCCACCTGCATGGGATAAATCTTGGCGTGCACCGTGTGCAGCCCCTCGATCACCTCACGCAAGTTCTTCTTCAGATAGGGGGATTCGAGCGTCGCCTTATACGGCGACTCCTCGATCGTCTTATCAGCGTACTTGTTCAGCTCGGGCTTGGGATCGAAGCTCTCGACCTGGCTCATGCCGCCGATCAGGAAAATCCAGATGACGCTTTTGGCCTTGGGGGCATGATGCAATGCTGGAAATTCGCCCGCCCGTACGACTCCGTCGCGGTGGAGGATGGCACCCAGAGCCAGCGCGCCAAAGCCCATGCCGGCCGTGGCGAGGAAGCCGCGGCGAGTGGAGGGCGCAGGAGGGGGAGACTGGAAGAGGGGGCGAGGGGGAGATTTGGTCGCGCTCATTTTCTGAATGCCCTTCATTGTCGGTCTCCTAGTCTCCCACTCTCCCTCTCTCCCACTCATTAGCCTCACACCATGATCTCACGGATAGGCTCGCCGTAGTCCAGCTCCAGCCGCTTGCGGCCGGGGATTTCCATTCGCCGGTGATCGAGGCCCAACAGGTTCAGCACGGTGGCGTGGATGTCGGTGACGTAGTGCCGATGGTCCACGGCGTGGAAGCCCAGCTCGTCGGTCGCGCCGTGGACGATGCCTCCGCGGATTCCGCCACCAGCCAGGGCCACCGAGAAGCCGTATGGATGGTGGTCGCGGCCGTTGGATTTCTCCGCGCCGGGAGTCCGGCCGAACTCCGTGCCGATGACGACGATGGTTTCGTCCAAGAGACCGCGCTGCTTAAGGTCGGCAATCAGGGCCGCAATCGGCTGGTCGATTTCCTTGGACAGCCGTGAATGGCCGTTTTTGAGGTCGCTGTGAGCGTCCCAGGCCCCCGCCCCGCCGTTACTGCCGTGGAACACTTGCACGAACCGAACGCCGCGCTCCACAAGCCGGCGGGCGACGATCAGCTGCCGGCCGACGGTCTGCGTTTCCTTCTGGCCCAGGCCGTAGAGCTGGTGGGTGGCGGCTGATTCGGTCGCCAGATCGACCGCTTCGGGAACGGCCCGCTGCATTTGAAAGGCCAGCTCGTAGGACTTGATCCGGGCTGCCAGCGCCGGATCGTCGGGATATTCCACGCCGACGAGCTGATTCAGCTTGCTCAAAAGTTCGAACTGCCGGGCTTGCTCCTCGCGGAAGACCCCTTTGTCGGGCTGAGCGAACGGCAGCGGCGCATTGGGATCGGTCGAAAGCTGGATGCCCGCGTGCTCGGGACCGAGATAGTTGGCCCCGTGCCCCTGTACGCCGCCGCAGCAATCGGCCAGCGGAGTGCCCAGCACGCAATACGACGGCAGGTTGTCGTTGAGCGAACCGAGCCCCCAATGCACCCACGAACCGATCGTGGGGAAGGGCCCTTCGATGGCATGCCGGCCGGTATGGAACTGAAGCTGGGCCCCGTGATCGTTGTCGGTGGTCCACATCGAGCGGACGATGGCCAGATCGTCGGCCCGGCTGGCCAAATGCGGGAACCAGTCGCTGAGCGCCAGGCCGGACTGGCCGTGCGGAGCGTAACCAACCTGCATCGGGTAAATCGTCGGCTGAACCTTGTGATTCCCTTCGACGAACTCGCGGACGTTGCGTTTGAGATACGGCGAATCGAGGACGCTCTTATGGGGGCTCTCGGCGATCGTCTTGCCGGCGTGGACGTTCAATTCCGGTTTGGGATCGAGCGACTCCATGTGGCTCATGCCGCCGACAAGAAAGATCCAGATGACTGACTTGGCCTTGGCCCCTGTAGGGATTGCCCTCTGTGGCGTTCCGATTTCCGCGGCTCGCAACACCCCCTCCCGCGCCAGCATCGCCCCCATGGCCAGTCCGGCGAAGCCCATGCCGACGTCGGCGAGAAATGCGCGCCTGCTGTTTCCAACGCAAAGGCGCAGAGGCGCGGAGGATCGATGAGAAGGTGTATTCATGACTTTCCTCCTACTTTCCGTCTCAGAGACACTGCGCCTCCGCGTGAGTTCATCTGACTGTCACGAAATCGTTGTGATTGAGTAGCACGTGTACCAGGTTCTCGCGAGCCCGCTGCACCGGATCGTTGGCCGGCGGGACCGAAGCGGCGGGGCCGGCGGAAAAGGCGGTGAGCGATTTCGGATCGGCCAGTTTCGCCGCTTGCTCCTTCAGGAAATCGAGGCAGGTCGTCAGCTCCGCCTCGGTCGGCTCGCGGCAGAGAATGCGGAGGAAAGCACTTGTGGCAAATCGCCGCGGCGCTTCCTCTGCGGCGACGTTACCGAGCGAGTCGCTCAGCTTCTTGGCCAAGATCCGCGACTGGGCGAGTGTCAGCGTGCTATTGGCCATGGCGAGGGCCTGCTGCGGGGCGATGCTCTCGCTGCGGCGGTAGCACTCAACAGGATTGGCGCTGTCGAACAGCGAGAGAAACTCCATTTTCTTTTCTTTGCTCGTCCGGAAGTAAATGCTGCGGCGCGGCACGGTCAAACCCGACGTCTGGTCCAAGTCCGGGCCGCCGCGGGCCAGGTCGAGCGAGCCGGCCACAAACAACGTGGCATCGCGAACCGCTTCGGCCTCGAGTCGGCGGGGGTTGGCGCGCCAATAGTAGAGGTTCTCGGGATCCTTGGTCATTGGGCCCTGGTCATTGGTCATTTGACCGGACGTGCTTGCCAATTGATACGTCCTGCTGGTGACGATCAGCTTGTGGATGTGCTTCATCTGCCAACCGTTTTCCATCAGTTCGACGGCTAGCCAATCGAGCAGCGGCTGGTTGGTGGGCGGCTTGCCGTTCATGCCGAAATCGAACACCGTTGGCACGAGCGGCGAGCCGAAATGCCGCAGCCAGATGTGGTTGATCGCCACGCGGGCTGCCAGCGGGTTCTCACGCGAGGTGATCCAGCGGGCCAGGGCCAGGCGACGGCCGGTGCTCGTCGCGGGATTCAGCGGGGTCAGTCGGGTATAGTTCTCCGTCAGTTCCGTAGTGGCTTTTTGGGCCGCTTCGAGGGCCTTCTGGGCCGCCATGACGGCCGTGTCAGCATCGGCCGAGGCTTTCTTGGTCTTTTCATCGCCTTCCTTGACGGCCCGTTTGGCCTGGGCCGCTTTGCGTTGAGCGTCGAGCAGCGCAACCTCGGCTGCGAGTGCTGTATGATTTCGCTCGAACGCGCTGGCCACGAGCGACAACTCTTTGGCGCTTGCTGCCGGCGGATTGCTGTAGTTTGCTTGATCGGCCGCGAGGCGAGCCTGGAGTGAAGACATCGCCGCCTCGCTGGCCACCAGCGTCTTCAGGGCAATCGTCAGGCCCTGCTCGGCGTCGGCGACGGCCTCGGCCAGGTTCGCCGGCGTACCGGGCGACGTGCCGGTCGCCTCGGCCAGCCGCACATCATCGCCCAGGCGGTCGATCGTGGCATGGAGGAACTCGGCGGTGGCGTCGTAGGTCCACAGAATCAACCGTCCTTCGGCGCGCGGGGCAGCCACCTTGTAGGCCAGCACGAGCTTGCCATCGACCCAGACATTAGCCAGCATGCCGCGGACGGCCAGCTTCAGCTCAATTTCGCGGCCCAGTTCGACGGCTGTCTCTTTTGGCGCGCTGGCGGGATAACTCTCCTGGCCTGCCGTACGGACCCAAAGGTGCGGACCGAGCGATTGAGCGCTCAAATAAACGGACTGAAGATCGGTCTTTTCGCGGGCATCAAACGCGATCCCGACGGACTTCCACATGTCGCCGCCGGTTGTTTTGAAGCGCAGGGTCGCAACGAAATCCTGAGGGTGCGGCTCGCGGGTGAAGATGCCGCAGATTTCATCGCGGGGGTCGCTCTGCACGAGGCGGCCGTCCTTGTATGCCCAGGAGCCAACGTCGAGCTGCCAGGCGTCACTGGCCTTGGAAAAATCGTCGTCGAGGAAGTGCGCCGCCGCAGCCGCCGGCGCGCTGGGCGCCGGTGCAACAGCCTTGGCAGCCGCCTCGGCCTGCTTCTGTTTGGCCGTAGCTAGTGTTTGTTCGGCCTTGGCCACATCCGCCTTGGCTTTTTCCATCGCCCCATTGGCTGCGGCCCGCGATTCCTCCTGCACGAAGCCAGCCAGTCCCTGATAGTACGCCTGTGGGCCGAGCGACACAGGTTCCACGGCGAATGGCACCGAGGCAAAGACCTTCGGCACCGCGGCCGAGAGCGGATGGTCCTTCAGCGGATCCTTCTCGTTGCCGCGGACGAAGACGAAAGTCTGGGCATCGGCCTTGGCATCGAACACGCGCACCAGCCCGCTTTTGTCGGTATCTGCTTGGCCTGGGACGCGATCGGTGCGGATGTCATAGGGCTCAAACACGGCCCGCAGTTGGTAGTACTCCTGCTGAGCCAGCGGGTCATACATGTGGTCGTGGCAGCGACAGCAGTTGAACGTCACGCCGAGAAATGCCTTGCCGGTGTGCTCGATGGCGTCGTCCATCCACTTGTTGCGGTTGAACTTGTACCAGCTTCGCACCAGGTAGCCGGTCGCTCGCAGGGCGTCGGGATCGTCCGGGGCAAGCTCGTCGGCCGCGAGCATCTCCTGCACCATCCGGTCGTACGGCTTGTCGGCATTGAGCGACTCGACGATCCAGTCGCGCCACCGCCAGATATGCGGTTTGCTTTCACGGATTTCGTTGCCGTAGCCGTCCCAATCGCTGTAGCGCCAAACATCCATCCAGTGGCGGCCCCAGCGTTCGCCGTATTGAGGAGAGGCGAGGAGGCGATCGACGACAGCCTCATAAGCCTTCTTCCCTCCGTCTCTCTGTCTCTCTGTCACTCCATCTTGGTCCGCGGACGGAGAGACGGAGGGACGGAGAGACGGAGAGAGAGCCAACTGAAATTGTTCCAACTCCTCCGTCGTCGGCGGCAAGCCGGTCAGATCAAGATAGACGCGCCGCAGGAGCACATGGGGCGGTGCCTCGCCCACCGGATTGAGGCCCAGCTCCGCGTGTTTGGCCGCGACGAAAGCGTCGATCGGATTGGCCGACCAGTCTGGATCGGCTGGCTTGGGCACCTCGGGCCGCACCGGCTTCACGAACGACCAGTGCGTGACTTTGGCTTCGGCTCCTTCGGCGGGTGGCTTGGCGCCGGCGTCGATCCAGGCTTTGAGCGTCGCGATTTGCGCCGCGGTTAATGGCTCCCCTTCGGGCGGCATTTTCAGGTCGCCTCGCCGCTCGACGGCTGCGATCAGCCGGCTTTCGCCGCTCTTGCCGGGCACGACCACGAGGCCGAGATCGCCCCCCTTCATGATCGCGCCGACACTGTCCAGCCGGAAGTTCGACTCCTCCTTGAGCGAGCTGTGGCAGCGGAAGCAGCGCTGAGCGAGGATCGGCTTGACGTCGCGGAGGAATTCGACCGCGCGCTCGTCTGCTCGCAGATGGAAAGTGCAAATTCCCATCACCACAGCCGCCGCTGCGAGCATCCACAAGCGAACCATCAGCGCACCTCGGAGGGCGAGGTTTTGGAGGGATCAAGCAGCATCGGAATATGCTAGTTTGCAAACCCAAAGCCACTTGAGCTAGACCGCCAGTCTAACGTAACGCTAGACTCGCAAGCAACTTACCGCGAGGACTGGCCCATGCAATTCCGCCTACAGCCTCTGCTTGTCTTTGGAGCGGTAGCACCGCCCGCGCTGGCCTGGATTTGGGCCAATTTAGCGCTAATAACCCCGCTCATACCGCTGTTGAGTCTTGCAGCACTTGGCGCTGGGATTGTCACGCTCGTCATTTTGGACGGCGACGACCAGTAAGAATTCAATTGGCGTCACGCCTAATTGTTGATGTTCTGAATAGCATCGAGGGCGAGGAAGATTGACGCGACAAAAACTAGGCAGGCAATCCCAGCCGCCACGCGCGCCATCGGCGTCCGGCGTAGTTTTGGATCTTCGAGCAGGAACCCGGCAACGACAAATGCCCCGGCTGCCACGATGATCGAATAAACGAGCACAACGTCTGCCATAGTCCTATTCTAGTGGCTCGCCTGCCCCGTCACTCTGGCGGGGCTTTTTCTGGTGGGGGAGAAAGCTTCAATTCGGCATCCCAAACGTCTGGAGGACCGGCTTGAGTAGCGGGTCGATCCCGCGAAAGATTGTCTGCTTTTTCAGCTCGCTCCAGACGCTGTCAAACTGGATCGTGATGCCGACGACGGCGCTGGCCACGCGAAAAACGATTTGCACGCCGGTGGTTGTCGCACCGGCGGCTTGGGTGACGCTGATGACATCGCGGGCGTGAATGACGTAGCGAAACGTCAGCCCTTCGAGGATCAGCCGGTAGTTGGCGGCATCGAAGCCGACGTAGGCGAAGTCTTCCGGGGCCACTTTCATCGTGGTGAAGGTGCGGGCATCTTCCACGCCCACGCAGAGCGTCCGGCGGAGATTGCTCATGCGCTCGACTGCCGCGTAGCGCTCGCCGAGATATCTGCGCACGCTGAAGCGGACGCTGTACACCGCCGCGAACAATAGAGTGAAGCCTCCCAGCGAAAAGCACGACGCCACTGTGAGCGTGAGCCACTGGGGCACTTGCAAGTTAAGGTTGAGCCGGGCCTCCTGCGCGGCCAAGAGTGCGCCCAGTGCCAGCCCCGCGACGCCAAGGAGGAGGCGGACGAGCGTCATCCGGCCGATGTGGCGAATTCGGGCCGGCCCCGCGACGTCAGCCGGCAGGACCAGCGACACACCCAGATCGTCGATCGGCCGACCGGGATGGGCCTCGATGATCCGCAGACTTTCTTCAACCGCGGCCTGGCGAAAGTCGAGCTGCGCCGGCTCGGGCGGAACTTGTGGCGAGGCATAGGGGTTTGCAGGGGGATCCAAGTGCATAGTGTGATTTAACCGCACGCCAGAGCGCAACGGAAGGAGATTCGTCCACGTCTAGTGCGGACCGTTTAGTCGGGCCACTTGCCCGCGACGATCGGCCTAGCGACGAGCGCACTATTATTTTCCAGCCAGCTCACTTGACTGCTCGGCAAACAGAATCCGGAACTCTTCTGCCAGGAATTCCCTGACTGCGCCGTCGGCTCGTACGACGTATCCTCCCTTTTTGGAAGCATCTTTGGGAAAGGCGAGGATGACGGGGCGCGAGCTGATGTCCCGCCGCTTCAAGCCGAACACCGCCTGGAATCCTGCCGCCTCGAATTGGCTCTCTAAGCCGGTCGCCAGGTCCTTGCTCGTCAACTCGTTCCAGTTTGCCGGCCCACGCTGGGAAAGATCCCAGAAGTTCAGCCAGGCGTCGGCATACGCCCTCAGCATTTGGGCCTGGGCCTGAGATTTTGGCGCGATGCGAGATCTGCGGCTGGACACTCGTTGGTTGGCGACGGCGGCGAGCTGAGCGCTTAACAGCTTATCGAATGCGGCCGCCGTCATCTTGCGCGCCGCCCCAGTGGCCATCACCACCACGCCCCCCTTGGACTTCGCATCGCGCGGATACGCCAGCACAAAATTTTCCCTTCCGCCGACCATTTCGCTGGACTGGACACCAAGCACGACATCGTAATCCGCTTCCTTCAGATGGGACTCCAGTTCGTCCACTTTGCTCGCGGAGCGAATATCGTTCCACGTTTCCGGCGCGGCGTTGTGCTGGCGTGCAAAAGCGGTATAAGCGGCGGCAAATGCCTTTAGGCTAGCCGTCAAACTGGCCTGACGTAGCGCCTCGCGCTCGTCAGCCGAGAGGGCAGATCCGGGTTCTGCTCGCGCCAGCTTTCGCAGCTCCCAACGGTCGTAAGTGAGGCGGTGACTCCCGTCTTGATCGACGCGCACCTGGCCGCCGGGAAGTGATTCAGTCACCAAGACGGCCACCATCTTGCCACCTCGGGGCACGAACACGGTGTCGCCCCGCTGGGGCGATTCGTCCTGCGACAGCTCGACGAGCGCCTGGTCAGTGCTTGCCCCCAAGGCAGTGGCGAGCGCCTTTTTACGGAAATCAGCGCGCAACGAGTCAAGCGCCTTGGTCTGCGTCGCAAAGTTCGCCCGGAATTCCTCGGCGCTCCATTCCTTCACACTGGCGTCAGCCATGAGGATGAGCCCTCCCTCCTCGCTAGCCGTCTTGGGATGGGCAAAGACAAAGCCTGCCAGGCGGCGATCATCGGACGCTTCCCCGCGCGCGGCAGAAGCTCTGAGCATCTCCCACTGGGCGACTCCCAGCACGGGCGCAAACCCGTGCGTTTCAAAAGCTTGGCGCACCGCGGTTTCCAGCGGGCGGTAGTCGGACGATGGGACCTGTGCTTCCAATTCGCTCCAGGTTTCAGGCGGTCGCTGGAAGGCGGCCACAAACCGGCCATATGCCTGAGCAAACGAGTCGAGGGGCTCGCGCATGGCTTTATAGGGCTTTCGCACGCGCTGGTGGAGTTCATAGGACCTGCGGACGATTGCCGGACCGTCTAAAACCTGTTGATTCCCCGTCGGTTGAAACCAAAAAGCGGACCCCGCCTTCTTGACGACGCACACCTCCTGCATTCGCGATTGAAAGGGAGCGTAAACCGGTACGGCCGGCCGCAGGGGCACTTTGGGGTCGAGTGCTACCAGCTCATGTTGAGGCCAGGTGGTGGCAGCGATCGCTTGCGCGAGTTTCTCGCGCCGAAGGGCTTCCACCGCGTGATAATGCTCGGCCTGGGCCGGGCTTCCTCGAGCCGCCTCGTTTGGCTCATTAGCCGCTGACTTCGGTTCCAGCCTCCGCAGCTCCCACCGCTCATAGATTCCGAGCATCGCGTCTTCTTCCACGAGGACCTGCACCGCGCCGCTCGGGAGGACCTCGTTCACGATCGACGCTCGCCAGTACGACTCGACGTCGCCATTACGAGAATTTGTCGTCAGCGGAATCAGGATCTGGTCGCCTGCCGCGAGCGGTTGATTGTGCCTGATCTCGACCAGGCGCTGCGGCAAATCCTGCGACTTAACTTGTGGCAATGACGGGATCGATTGTGGGGCCACTGCAGATCGCGCACTGGGCGACGGTCGCGACGCGGTCGCTGGCACGGCGCCTGGATTGCTCAGACGTAACAGTGTCACGATCACCGCGATCACGGTCCCATACGTCAGCAGATTCATGATGGCCAGCACGGCTGCTCGCGCAGCGAGGGGCAGGTCATGCCTCTTGGCAACAATGACTCCGGCCAAAAATAGTGTGCCGGCAATCCATCCCCAGAGCGATCCGCCTCGTGTAATCGCCAGGATGCCGAACGGGAGTGCGGCGAGGATGAACAGATAGACGGGAATCCGATACTGAGCAGGATCGGGAGGCGGCGCCCGCCTGGTGAGAAACTTCGCGAGCTCGTCCGCCAGGCTCTGATTGGCAATCGTGAATCCCAGCACGCGCATTTCGAAATCATGACGGTCCGTAGCGACGTGCAAAGTGGCTTTGGGATTGCTTGTGACACGCGCGCCGACTGAGATCACGATGGGCAACTTGCCCGGACGCACCAGCTTCAATCCATTGCCCAGAACCTCGACCTCGTACTTTCCTTTACCGACGCCGACGCCGCCCGCGGAAACCTGAACGCTGAATTTCATGTTCCCCTCATCATGAGAACGAACGATGGCAACTGGTTCACGATTATCCGGCCACGTGCGACTGGGGCCGTCTTAACGGCTTGATTGTGACCTTCGTGGCGCTACTATTCAAAGAAAAATCGGCAATCCGCCACCGTTTTCGGCGCTGCCACCGCTCGACAGCCGATGCCTAGCAGAACGCCGTGGGCTAGGGGGGTCCACCGCCAACGGTCGCGAGCTAATCCGGCACGCGACCATCGACGGTTGGCCTGGCAACGAGCTTCACCGGATCGATGACGACGTGCTTGATCTTCTGGCGCTTCCAGGTGTAGGTGATGTGGACCTGGTCGTCGGCCGTTTGGATTACCGCGGGATAGCTGAATTCGCCCGGCTCGCTTTCCAGGACGAGAGCGGCTTGCCAGGCTTTGCCGTCGGTGCTGAGGGCGACGTTGAGGGGCGAGCGGCCGCGCGTCGTGTGATTATAGACGAGCAGGTGGCGGCCGTCCTTGAGCGTCACGCCGTCGATGCCCGAGCCGGGGTGGGGCAGCGGCGTGGGCGCAAGGTCGCTCCAGGTGACGCCGCCGTCGGACGACCAGGTTTGCCAGATGTGCGTGCGTTCGCGGTTGCGACAGAGAGCCTGGAGCCGCTCGCCGTGGACGAAGAGCGTTGGTTGGATCGCCTGCTTGGTTTTGCCGTCGCAGAGGGCGTCGGTCCGCGTCCAGGAATTGCCGGCGTCGCCGGTCCATTCCATGTGGATCTGCCAGCCGTTGTCTTCGGACGAACTGGGGCAGAGGAGCTTTCCGCCGGGGAGGAGGATGGGCTTGTTCTTGATCGGGCCGGCGAAGCTGTCAGGCAGGCGCTGGGGCTTCGACCAGGTTAGGCCGTCGTCGAGCGATTTGTTGAGCATGCCCCACCAGGTGCTCGGGCTTGGGCCGACCTTATAGAACAACAAGAGCGGGCCGGGTTTGGGAGCGGCGCCGGCGCTGGCAGCGTCGGCCGCGGCTGGCGGCGGCAATTGAAACAGGACCGGGTTCCAGCAGGGATAGCGCTTGGTCGGACTTTCGATGCCATTGGCGACCTCGACCGGTGCTGACCACGTTTTTCCGTCGTGGCGCGAGAGCCAGATTCCCACGTCCGGATTCCTTTCTGCCGTGCCGCCGAACCAGGCGGCGACGAGGCCGGCTTTGGTCTGGGCGATCGTCGAAGCGTGGCATTCGGGGAAGGGCGCTTTGTCGTAGAGGAACTCGGTCCGCACGATGCCGGCCTGCGGAGCTGGATCGGCGGCGCGTGCAGTGCAGGGAAGGAGCACCGAAGTAGCGGCGGCGAGGAGGATGAAGCGGGTCATGGAAGGGCCATCAAGTGGAAGGGTTCGATCGCGGCAACAATGTATCGCGCCGCGGCGGGATCAATGGCGGGGCCACCCAGACGGAGGATTGACAGGTAGTGTTCATTTGATACAATACATGCTGGCATGTGATGCGCTCGATGCGGATGCGAATAGATTTCCTGTCGAGCACCTTGCGTCTGTCGTCGCGAGGAAGCAGCGTGTCGAACGCCTCTTCTAAGATCCCCCGGTTGGGCTGTTCTAAGAGGACTGGAGAACGCTGACTCACAAGGGGACCAGGAGGCGACGATCGTGAGGCTGATCTGCTCATAAAACTCATATTATGAGCCGGCAATTAGGCCGCTAGTGGCAACGGAAGGCCATGTCAGATAAGTAGTTACGGCGTTTTTATCAGCAGTCATCAAGTGCAGAAAAAGCCGGATAATATGAGCCGGATCATGTCGCGGAAGCTGCTTTCGCAGGGCAATAAATGATTCAGTTTTGAGCGATTGATTGGAAAGGGCGCCAGTTTGAAT
>Ga0065705_10104561_pt1 | contig 13316 bp, 19 predicted proteins | sample SwibulcommuniRL2_FD_59092 | JGI IMG/M metagenome (GOLD analysis project Ga0065705, IMG submission 59092) | Bulk soil microbial communities from switchgrass field near Rose Lake, East Lansing, Michigan, USA - RL2 Bulk Soil v2 (version 2) | ecosystem: Environmental > Terrestrial > Soil >...
AATGCTTGGCCGATGCTCGCAAGCGGGGTGCCCGGGCAGTGTGCCGGTTCGTGACGCCTAGCAACTCCAGGCCAGGGGCGCCGACTTAATTTCCCGAAAATAAGTTTTGACATACCCCAAGCGCTTGCCGTAAGCTGATCGCCATGGTTAGATCTTTAATCCGGTTCGCAAGTGAAGCGAGCCGGGGATCTGTACCGGGCGCCGACTGCCAAAGTCGGAACTTAGAAAAAACAAAAAAACAGTATGTCAAACACACTCATGCAGGCCCATACGCAATGGGCAAACCGTCCAGCCGATCAACGTTTCCAAACGCTTGACGAACTCGCCAAAGCTGTCAGTGATCGCCGCCTCCGTTCCCGCTCCGTCGATGTCGATATTAGCCAGGTCACGGCAAAGTCGGAAGACGGGACAATCCTCCTTAACCGGGGATTCAACGCTGTAGAGCCGTCACACTGGAGTTTCGGACAATTGGCGGGATGGGTGAAGGCGCCAGCGTCTTACCTCCGTTCCATTCCGCAACCTCTCGCCGTCGATTGCATAAACGACGGGATCAAACGTCACGCCGCCGAAGTCGGCTCTCTGAAGTTTATGGCGATATCGGCTGAAGGGGACGAAAACAATACTCTCCAGGCCGTCACAAGCACGACTTACGGGCGCATTTGGGACGCTGACGCAGTGGCGGGGGTTCAGCGTGTAGTGGAACGGTCCGGGGGCAAATTCCACAACCCGCTTGCCTACGCCCATAAGGCCGGACAAGCCGCCGACGGATTCAAGACGCTGGACACGTCCAGGCAAGTACCCTCCGGGCTTTACGCATCTGATCGTGACGTCTTTATGTTCATGATTGACGGTGGCAGCTATCTCGAAGCCGGACCACGGGCAAAGCTTAACCGTGGCTTTTTCGTTTGGAACTCCGAAGTCGGATCCCGGACCTTTGGTCTAACAACCTTCTTGTTTAACGCAGTGTGTGGGAATCACATTGTTTGGGGCGCCCAGGACGTCAACGAGATCGTGATACGGCACACTAACAACGGGCCAGCACGATTTGACGCCGAAGCCGCCCCCGCCTTACTCGCCTATTGCAGCGCTAGCGCTAAGCCGCTGGAGTCGGCGATCAAGCGGGCCAGCGAATTGCTGATCGTTCCGGCCACCACGGCACCCGGCACGCTATTGGCCGACGTGTCCTCCTACTGCAACGCCAACGGCAAATTCACCAAGAGCGAAATCCGCTCCGCCATCGACTTCGCCAAAGCCGAAGAAGGCGATTGCCGTACGCTCTGGCAGCTTGTCCAGGGCTTCACAGCCTACGCCCGGGGGCTTGATTGGGTGGATGCTCGCATCGACCTGGAGACACGGGCAGGCAAGCTATTGAATGCCGTTTCCGGCAACTGAAAAAGGGAGACAAAAATATGCCTAATTGCGTGACTCAATTAACCATCGAAAGCGGGGAGTTTGACTATTGGCCTCATAAGAATGCCCAATTGTGTGCCGAGTGGAATTTGCCAAAGGTGGACAAATCAGGGCGCCCGTTTATTTGGGTGCCGTACTGCTCGGGCATTCGGATTGCTACTTCCGACAATAGCCGGGTGATCGCCACGTTGACGCTGGAGCCGGTGTTTCAAGACAACGAAGTAATGACGCCGACAAAGCTTCATGCGCTTGCGGATATCTTACACGCCTACGCTCAATTGGTGACCGAAGTCACGGAAGCGTATAAACCGAAAGACTGACAAACCCCGCCCGGGGAGGAGTTACTAACCCCCGGGCAATTTCTTTTTCAAACTTATGCCTCTAGGTCTGAATTTTAATCCAAACGACCCGCAATTTTTGGCGCAAGTGCGTCAAGCCGCTGAAGGCGCCGAATACACGGGCTTCTGTCTGTCCTGCGGTCACGAACACGAGCAATGCGAACCAGACGCACGCCGCCGACAGTGTGAGAATTGCGAGTCTCTTATGGTTTACGGTGCGGAAGAAATCTTGATGATGCTGTTATGAACCAATACGCAACATTCCAAAAAGTTGAGATCGGCTCCTTTGAAACTATCGAAGCCGCAACCAACTTCCTGAAAGCTCACGGATGGTACGACTACCACGCCGGGAACTGGCACAACTACAATCGACAGGGCCACATTGCCGAAATCAGGCACCCCGATCAAAAGCGCTTCTCAGTCGTGGAACTAATCCCGCCGGTGCCCTATCCGCAAGATCGCATCGATAGCGATGGCCGGACAACTTGCTTGTGGCATCGACAGCATGAATGGTTCGTGGCTCACGCCTTGCCCAATTGGCCGCATTGCCAAATCTGCGGGGGCATTTGTGATCCACGGCTCACAGCGCATGCTCTCTGCCAGGAGCGAGCCAAACGCAGCTTGCCGATCACAGTCCTGGACTCAACCCCGCTTTGCCCTTGCAAGGCTTGCGTGACTCAACGGAAAGCCGACGCTGGAAAGGTGGGCGCACGATGAGCGACAGCCAAGAAGCCCTAATCAATCGCCGACTTGCTGAGATCAATAAGCAAATCGCCGATGCAAAATCGGAATGCGCTAAAGCCGTCTTGCCGCCAAATGATCCGGAGTCTCCAGAATACCAGGACATGAACGGGCAGCGCTCAGGATGGGCGCAAGCCGGTTTGATGGCATACGCCGCCGCAACCGGTTCTGACTTGCAAGACCTCATCGCCGACTTGATCGGAGACCTGGGCCACTTCTGCGATCGCCATGGGTTGGACCTCCGCCACGAGTTGGACCGGGGCGAAGAAATGTACCGTTTCGAAACTCAAGAGAAGGGAAAGCAATTCGAATGAACACCGTAACGATCACAATCGACTTTACCGTTGAAATTCCCGATCACATCGACCCGGACTCACTCCGCTTTGAAATCCCTATCGAAGACGTTCGAGTTGATCACTGTGTCGATGAGGATTCGATCGCACCGCTGCCAGGCGCCCGGGTCACCGGCTACTGTACGCAGGAATACTTTACCGATCCGCAACCCGTACCAGGCCGAAGCGCTTATGACGCCAAGACCGGCAAACCAACGGGGGGCAAATGAGGATCCGGGAATTCAAAGCCGTGGATGATCATTTCTTTTTGGTCTCCGCCGGGGATGGCCGATTGCTTGCCAAGACTTGGACCTTGCAAGATGCGCAACTAATCGCCGCTGCCCCCGATATGTTTGAAGCTCTGCAATCGGCCTTGTCTCAACTCGATGGCGCCAAAGTCGGCTCTGGCTCCTATGTCGCCGCTCGCATCATTCGGGCAGCGCTCGCCAAAGTGAAAGGGGCACTCTGATATCAGGCTCATAGCCATTCCCCTAATCTCTCACCCCCGGCACGCTATCCCAGGCGCCCGGGGTTTTCCTTTCCTCCGACGTCCAATCTACCCGCACCGCTCGCCAGGATGCCTCATAAGCGATTCTAGCGCTAAGCCGGATCCAGGGTAAAAGCCACTGAAAAGCTGTAACCCCTTGCAATTACGCAATTGTAACCATTCCGGTTACTCTACCAGGGCAACAAATCCCCTTGATCGGACCTCCTACCAGGCTTTACCGTACTCCCTACCATGCCACGCCACGTCTGGACCAAAGAACAATGCCGGGAAATGGGCAAGCGCTCATGGGAACGCAAACGGCAACGCAAAGCCGAAGCGCTCCTAAACCCTCCCCCGCCCAACGGTCACACAGCCCCAAAGCCCGAACCAGTGGATCCCGACTCCGTCACCACCACGGACGGGAAGAGCAACGCCTTTAGCGTCAAAAGACTCGCACGAGTACGCAAGCAGCTTACCCGCATTGACGGCATGCTCGATACAGAGACAGACCCGGCGAAGATCGATCGCCTTGCCGCTGCGAGCTCGAAGCTGGAGGAACAAGAAAGACGGCTTTCGTCCAGGCCATTGCCGCCCGTCCTGCGGGTGGCCGAACAAAAGAACACCCGGCACCGTGGCTTATTCTCGCCGCCCCCGCCCCCGCCGAAAGCCGGGTGACCTGGGCGCCGGGCGAATTGTGGCCCGTCGATCGCACAACATCGATTATCTTCAGACCGCAGATCCGGATCACCCCATAAACACTGCGGATCCACGTTCACCCGCTTCTGCCCCCTACCACAAGCGACTTGTGTCCCACCGGTGGTAGTGTCGGACTGGCAATCCCAGGCCGTCACCCGCCGAACCAGGCGCCGGACCACAATGGCCGGGTGACGCCGCCGACGCTGGCCGGGCTGGCGAAAGCATGCTTGCCGGGGGCAGCCGACGCCAGGCGCCAGGCCACCCCCCTTTGACGGGCACCCTGAAATTCTTATCCCCCCTTTGATCCACCGTATGATTTTAGAAACTTTTTCCGTCTCGGTGTTTGGGTGGATCGGCCAAAGACTTCTTTCCTGTACAGGACGGCCGGCTGAGATGAAATCTTCCGGAAACCTTGCGGAAATTTGGCGGAAAGTTCCATGTGGAACATTGGAATGTGTAGTACGAAATCCCTTATACTGTATATGTATGGGCTTACTAATAAGCGATAGTAAGCGAAATAAGCGTTTTGGGGGTTGACAGTTTGGGGTGAAAAAGGGGAGGATTTGGGCACCTAAAATGATGCGAACCTTCACCCCGTTATGGAGCATGATCGTGGGGTCGAGTTTATGGAGTGAGCCGGACTGGGTGGTAAAGGTTTTTTTGACGATGTTGGCGGTAAAGGATGCGGATCATGTGGTTAGGATGACCGCATATCAGTTGGCGCAATTCTCGAAGAAGACGGAGAAGGAGGCTATCAGGGCGATCAAGATATTGAGCTCGCCGGATAAGCGGCGGGTAGAGCCGCAGTTGTATGATGGGCGGCGGATAAAGAAGGTGGAAGAGGGGTGGCTGGTGTTGAATGGGGATTACTATCGGAATTTGATGCGGGTGGAGATGAAGCGAGCGAGGAACCGGCGGGCGCAGGCGAACCATAGAGCGAGGCGGGCGGGGCGGGAGGTACCGTATCCGAAAGTACACCGGGCGCCCACGGCGGAGGAACAGCGGGCGATCGATGAGGCGAGGGCGAAAGCGGTGGATGCCAACAAGGCGGCTTACCAGGCGGGGCAGGAATGGAAGGAGGCAGAGGCGGTGTTGGAGACTGCACCGGAGGAAAGAGCCAACCGTGGGGAATCGGAGACTTTATGATAACAAACGAAGTATTAGCCTTAATTTACGTGATCGGATTTTTGGCGTTCCTGGTTTACTCGGGATGGGAGCGGCGGAGAAGCGGGCGCCGGCAGGACCGATTGTTGGCCAAGGTTTACGTGAGCGTGTTCAAGTTGGGATTTTACGAGGGGTCAAGGTGGATGGAGACCAAGGGGAAGGATTTGGTGCATAACACCGAGCAATTCGATGAGCACATCGAGGCGGCGGCTGCGGATCATGCGGAGAGGATGAAGGAGAAGTTGCCGGAATTGGAGGGGAAATGATTTCCACAACAAAGCTATATTCATGACGGCGAATAGTAGCGTCGGTGATAGTGACCATGCGTAAGAGGAGCTTCTTGTGGAGGGTTTCATGCTACGTCGAACTCTTAATGGTCACGACTACTATACCCAAAATTTGCTATGACCGACCTTGAGCTAAATAAAATTCTGTGCGAATTCGTGGGGCGAAATTATCACAAGCCGACCGAGGAGGAGGAGCGAACCGGGAGTTACTACCAGTACGAGCCGGATTTTTGCAATGACCGTGACACGCTGGCGGTGGCGCTGGGTTTTTGCACGGATTCACAGCTTTGGAAGGCGATAGAGATTTTGCTTGGCGGGAAATTGTATCCGGCGCTGTGCCAAGATCGGATTTTGGAGTTAGTGAAGACCAATCCCCGTCAGTGGTCCGAGGCGCTAGTGAAGGCGATCGGCAAATGGGTGGAGCCGGCGAAGTGCCCGACGTGTGGGAAATGAGAGCTAAGGTCTCAGGGCTTCGACCACTTTGTAAAAGACGGCTCCGAGCGCTGCGAAGGCGGACAGGACAATGACCCAGGCGAGAACTTTTAGCGTCCAGTGGGGCTCGGGCGGGTTGTGGATTGGGTTGTGATAAGGCGTAAATTTTCGCTCAGGTTCGGGAGTCATTGCGGCTGTTGCAGGTACTGCTTGGGAACGCCCGGGGTAAGGTCCTCCTGGTGCTTCAGATGCTTTTTGAGCGCCACATAGCCGATGAAATTTCCGACCAGCATGAACACGACGCAGGAGAGGAAGAGCCAATTGAACTTGACCCACTTGAACCAGGCGTGATCACACATGGACATGCCGTAATGGTTGCAGAGTTTGAAATTGGGCTTCATTTTTGGGCGTTGATTTGCTCGACGATCCAGGGGTAAGTGCGGGCGATGCCTTGTTCGAGCGTGAAATTGGGTTTCCAGCCGATGGAATCGATACGATCGTTGGAAAAGTTGCGGGAGCGCACGCCAATGGGGCCTTCGATGGGCTTGATAGTGATGGTTTTGCCGGCGACCTTGGCGACCGTTTCTACCAATTGCGTGACGGTATGGTATTCGGGCGAGCCGATGTTGGCCAGGATCTCTTTTTCGGCGTGCATGAGGCGAAAAATGCCGTCCACCATGTCCTCGACGTAGGTGTAAGAGCGCACGGCATCGCCGTTTCCCCAAATTTCGATTTCTCCGCCTTCAGGAGGCGTCATAGCGACCTTTCGGCAGATAGCGGCCGGCGCTTTTTCACGCCCGCCGGTCCACGTTCCTTCAGGTCCGTAGCAATTTTGGAAGCGAGCGATTCGCACCTGGAAAAAGGGCGAAAAACGACGGGCGTAAGCGATCGCCACACGCTCCGAATAGAGCTTTTCCCATCCATATTCGTTGTCCGGAAGCGCCGGGTAAGCGCCCTGCTCAGTGAGAGCGGGCTCACCTGGCTCCATGTCCCGATACACGCAGACGGACGATGAAAAAAAGTAGCGTTTGACGGCGACCGCAGCGGACGCATGCACCATGTTGAGATTTATCAGCGCATTATGGCGCATGATCTCGCACTCAGCATTGTGAATGAAGCCCATCCCACCCATATCGGCGGCGAGCTGGTAAACTTCATCGGGAGGACTGCCTCCGGGGCAGTAAATCGCAGCGCTGCACGACTCCAGGTAGCGCAGATCATGGGTCTGGAACTCATCCGCATCGGATTTGGAGAATTCCGGCTTTTTGATGTCCACTCCTCGAACCCAGTAGCCCTTATCCTTGAGAAGCTTTACCAGGTGATGTCCGATGAAGCCGCCGGCGCCACAGACTACGGCTGTGCGTTGGGATTTAAGGCTCATCTTCGCCTTCACCGAGATCGAAGTGGCAATTGTTATCGATCATGAATTGTCGAAATTCTTGATCGGAATCCCGCTTATCGTCCTGGTCTTTCTTCATTAACCAGTTTTTGATTTGGCCGAGACGAGCGTAATAATTGCCTCCGCCAGCAGTCAAATTCAACGTTTCTCCGGTTGCGCCGTTGTGGCTGGTTGCGAAAATTTGAACCGAATCGAAGTTCTCCAGGAGCTTTGCCACCATGGATTCAAGAAACTCTTTATCGAGCTCTTTTTGTGTCGGCTTTGGAAATTTCATCGATCTAAAACGAGTGGGACGTCTTCCCACGATGGCCCGATATCGATATCAGTGATGATGCACTGTTGCAGGCTGTAGGAGTGCTCACGCTTGATCCAGCGGAGGTTCCCGATCATCGGCGTGGCATTTCCCACCGGCGCCGAGATGGGCTGGCCGGCAACCTCGTTGTCACCGAGAATGTGACGCTCGGGCTCGCCTGGCGATGCTGGCACCATCCGCCCGAGGTACGATTTGTCAGGGAATCCGCTTTTGAGTTGGATCTGGTTGACCTTATCTCCTTCGGACAAGGGCTGATCTGGGGAGTTCATTATGAGTGATAACCCAAATCTTCGGCCCGAAGGAAATTGGTTGCGCCGACCGGATTTGAACCAGTGACCTCCAGCTTATGAGGCTGGCGAGCTACCAACTGCTCTACAGCGCAAAAATACACTGCCGCAACAAATCGACTATCCAACCCGGTTCGGCAAGAAATATTTTCAGTTTGTTTTCGAGCGCTCCGGTGGTAGGGTCTGGTGTTGTTGATCATGAAGTGGTTTGGATTCCCCCGCTTTTCGCAAGGAAGGCGGGGTTCCTTTTTTTCTTGTTGACACTTTTCCCGTAAAGTAGGAAAACACCTACCGCAGAAGGTCAGTCTTGAAGCTGACTTTGGTATTGAGTTGTGGAAAAAGGTCTGATACATTCTTTTTGCTCGGTGCTCCGTAATGGAGCGGCCTGCTTTCAGATTTTTTCCCAGGCTCCTTCAAGCCGAGCGCTTTTTTTCCTTCTGCCCAAAACCAGTGTTTGGAAATATTTGCACTGAAATCTACGGGGCTCACCCGTGGGTGATGCTCTGGTTAGGGTACGCAATGCCTACAGCATTACCGGCCATCAAGCAGAAGGAAAACGTTAGTGCCGATCTTCCTCGGCATTACGGTTTTCTTTCTCTTTCTCTCTTTATGGGTGACTTGGAACGGAAGGGCGTTGCCAATACCCTAGTTCTTTCTGGGGGGTCTTTCTGTTTTGCTCTCTTTCTCTTTGTTTTACAATCTTACTCCCGCTTATGAGCACCAAAACAAAACGCCCCCGGAAGTTGCCCGCCAACAAACAGCGCCGATTCACAAAGAATCAAATGTTGGCGTGGGCGAGGTATTTGAGCAATGGAAGGGTTTCTGAGTATCAGATCCGGTGTTATTTTAGAAGCTGGTTTTGCGGACCAACGCACCGTGAGTATCCGTTTGAAGATTGAAATTATGAGAATGAAACCAAAATACAACCCGAAGGAGTTCCTGCGAGAATGCACCTGGACCACGGCCGATGGTAGCCTGCACTTCGACATGCCGAAGGTGGCGAAGTTTTTCGGTCTGTCCGGTCGGAAGGCAGAGGACGAGCTGGCGGAGATGATCAAGGAAGCGATGAAGGATTCGGAGGTCAAAATTAACGTGGTGGAGGATTTGTGAGTTATGGTTAGCGCATGATGCTAATGACCTTGCTGCTCTACTCGTTAACGAACGGAGACACGTATTGGGTGGTACCAGAGCAACCGCCGCCGGTACCGCCGTTGCTGGTGAGCCATTACGTGAACAACATCGGTGGCCCGAGGCATTTCGTTGGGAGCCACACGAATATTTTGATGAGGACGGGCGTGAGTTATGCGCTGGACCCGATCAGCAGCCAGTTACTAGCGAACGGTATGCCGGTTGGGCCATTGACGTATCTGGGCGAGCGATTCGTCCTGGACTTCTTCACGTTCGGGTTTTGTGTCGATCAAGAAGGAGAGGGGATCGGATTTTACCTTGGCAGACGAGGGGATTCCAACCAGGATTGCCTTTGGTCAATCAACCTGAGCAATGCGCAGATGACATTTTATGGGTGCCTCAACGAGTTTGGGAATCCTACAGCGGCCGTGAACGGGTTAACAGTGTGGAACGGCGTGGGGTATCCGATTTGGGAGGGGGAGTTGGATCAGGTGGTGGTAGTGGAGTAGCTGACTTTTTTAATGAAAAAGAACCTAACGATAATGATGATGGTCTTGGCGTGCTTTTTAGCGCACGGCCAGGAGGTAGCGTTTAGTGGAGGTTATCGGTCGGTGGCGCATCCGGATTGGGCGCCGTTCCCGGACAAGCCTTCACCAGAGTTAACGGTGATCACCGACAACCAGGGCGTTAAATGGGTGGATGACCGGTGGTACCGGTACCCGGCACCGGAAACCAACAGTGTATTTACGTTGCAGCGCTACACCAACTCGCAGATAGCATGGTGGATCAACACGAATTTGATAATTGGCGATCGTACGGCCGAAGCGATCTTGCGCCAGGGATTGATCCGGACGGGGGCAAAGCTTATGGCCGGCGCAACCAATGCGGCGCTGAGCAATCGATTTAGGACCTACACCAATGACCAGTGGAAAGCGCTGGACTGGATTAGCGATGAGCGAGACCGCATGGATCGCAAGAAAGGCAGCGGTGGCGGCGATTTGATGGACGATGAGGAAGACGACGATTGGGCGCAGCAACCATACATATCGTCGATTAGAGGCAGCGTGAGTGGTACCAACTGTCCCGGGAACGAGCCGCATCATGTCGGCAATGGTTACGGGCTTGGTCAATACCGTGCCACCCCCGGCGACTTCCGCTGTTTCGATTCACTGAATAACGAATTGAATTGGGAAAACTGGACAAACAATTGTCGGCTGGTGAGTGAGTACAGCTATCCGGAGTTTAAGTTCCCGGACATTTGCGCCTTCGATTTTATGTATAATGCGGATTGGCCGGCGCTCCTGGTGCATTACGACGGTACCTGGGCGTTCAATGCGAGCACCTTCTCGACTAACTTTTGGTGGCGCATGGGTCAGGGCAGCGGGACCAACTACGGGCAGGGATGGACGGGATATAAGCTGAGGGTTCGCTGTTGGGGCGTCTGGATAAGTGGCAGTGGCAGCCTGCATGTGGATGCCGATGTCCTGGAGACTACGGGTATGATGCACCCCGAGGAGATCCCCCCGCTTCCGCCGCACGGGCCACCGACTATGATGCCTTATGAGAAGCCGAAAAACGTTCCAAATCTAAATCCTTTGGACAGAGACGCCCACGCCTGGCGGGCGAGCATCTTGGGACCTCCGGACCAGACCTACACAGTGCTGAGCGCCAGCAGCCCGAACGCTACCACCTGGACCACGGTGGGAAGCTTTACAACCGACTCCGTTTATGGGTATGGTCAACTCAATATTACGAACACCAATTCATCGGCCTTTTTTCAGACGACGTTGACCAACGTGATCCAGTGATGGAATTACTAAGCTTAGGCGTTGGCGTTCAGTCAACCACACTTGCGGAAATGGCTGCGGCTGGAGAAATCACGCCGATGCCGGATGCGGGCATATTCGCCGACACCCAGGCCGAACCGGAGAGCGTCTATCGACAACTCTCTTTACTGTGCGGGGTGGAAGTAAAATTCAGACCTTCAAAACACCTGCCTGGAATCATTGAGCCGTATGTTGACGCCGGGGTTTACAACTCCGGGAGGCTTCCTTTTCCGATCCATGTTTCTTCGGCCGGAAACCTTGAGGATCAATTTCTTGAGGCATTAACCGATCCAAATGGCCGATGTGGGCAGCCACCGTTCTACGTTTGGAACGAGGTAAAAAACATGGAGGCTACGCTCTGGCGGAAATGCACCAAGGAATTCAAGTTGGACGTCATACGCCGGGAAACCCGGGAACTTTGCAAGGGAGAACCAGTCGTTCAATGGATTGGTATTTCGCTGGATGAAGCTCACCGCATGAAAGATAGCGGGGTGGGCTACATCACAAACCGATACCCGCTCATTGAAAAGCGCATGTCCCGGCATGACTGCATCAATTGGCTCGAACGAAATGGTTTGAAGGAGCCCCCAAAGTCGGCGTGCCGGCAATGTCCCTACATCAATAATCGGCGGCTTCGAAACATGCGTGACAACACGCCCAAGGATTGGGAGCACCTGGTTGCCTTCGACCACGAAATGAGGAGGAGGCAAATGGCTGTGATAAATGGCGCAAAGATCACCGGGACACTGTTCGTTCACCGATCCTGCAAGCCGATCGATGAAGTGGACTTGTCCACCGAGGAAGATAATGGGCAAACCGAGCTTTTTGGAAATGAATGCGAGGGACTTTGCGGGGTCTAAAACAGCCCTTGCGGATTAAATCAATCCGGTGTAGATACCAAGTGATCGAATCTTGTAACTTATTGTTTCCCCCCGCATGAGTGTGCGGGGGGTTTTTTATTTCTTGGGCGAGCGAGCTTCCCGCATTAGAGCAATGGCATCGGCCGAGGCTGCATCGAGGTCACGCTTGAAAGTTTCCTTCGCCTCCTTTGAACCATCGGGACCAACGGCGTGAGCGGCTTTGGCAAAGAAGCTGTCAGGGTTTTTTAGGCTGCCCCAAATCTTAGTCACGAAATACTTGGAGATATCCAGCATCTCCAATTCGTCATCGGACAGCTTGTCCTTGCGGTCGATGTTTGAATAGTAGAAGTCGTAAAGCCCCCGGACCTCGGGCGACATGATGAGTTTGGCTTTGTTTCGTATCCGCTCTTCTACAAATTTTTCATTCTTCTCCTCCCGATACTCGGCATAGTTGTCGTGAGAGATCGCAGCGCCGAGGAACGGGATCTTCTGGTCCCAGGACTGTTTATCGGACGCCATCCGCCGGCTGAGCGCATCCATGGCACGCTCATCCAGGAGCCCGAAGTTGCCAGCGATAACGGCGGCGAGCTCGCCAGGTCCGCCGAGGCGGTTGAGTGTGTAGCCGGCGATCGCTTGAGCCTTGTCCGCCCCGCCGGCGTTGAACAGCATCGGGTTGGCCGATGGTTGGTACCGGAAAGGATCGGGCGGGTTGCGATTCTGCAAGATCATCGCCTGGAGATCTGAAGTGGTCGTGATGACCGGAGACCATTGAGGTTTAAGATAGTTCTCCGCCCAATTGCCCATGTTCTCCAATCCCTCCTGTCCAGGGGCGGAGATCTTCTCTCGGGCTCCGGGAATCGAAGCCATGGCGTTATAGAGCATCGTGCCCCATGTCTGGCCTTCTTCACTGGACGGAAGTCGGAGGCTGACCACTTCAAAATGTTTGGGCACGTCAGAACCCTTCTTATACTTCCAAAAGGCGTGAGTCTCACCAGTCCGGGCGTCATAGAAGTACATCGGCAAGACGTCATCGAGCGCCATTTTGTAAGGGCTCACCCGGCGAAAGACTTCGCCCATCACTGTATCATCAGGATCCTCGTCCTTGCTCATCATCCAGGAAATAGCTTTGGATGCTACTCCGGTGGCGATGGCGACCTTGGCCAGGCGAGGAGCGGCTTCGAACAATGCGAATCGGCCGGCGAATCCTTTTTTCAGTTCTGGATCCCTGGCCATGTCGTATGACGCCCGAATGCCTTGGGTTCGAACACGGGTCCACGGGAAAAAGATTTCCATGACCGAAGACCACTTGCCCGAGACTCCCGGGCGAGGAATCCCGCCACGAGCGGCGATAGCGGCGGCTTGCTGTTCGGTGTAGCCCTTCTCGATAGCCGCATTGTAGTTATAGATCTTCTCGAACGCCTCGTAGCCCGTAAAGATTTTATCGGTGACCATCTTCGCCTGGCGGGCGGCTTCTGCGGCTTTTCCAGTCTTATCGGCCGAGACTTGCCGTCGTAATCGGGTTGCCTGAAATACAGGCAGAGCGCCTTGGAGGAGCATTTGGCGCATCTGCGGCAAGTCCCGCACAGCGCCGGCGGCGACCCTGGGCGGAGGAAGCG
>Ga0065705_10002021_pt1 | contig 13302 bp, 19 predicted proteins | sample SwibulcommuniRL2_FD_59092 | JGI IMG/M metagenome (GOLD analysis project Ga0065705, IMG submission 59092) | Bulk soil microbial communities from switchgrass field near Rose Lake, East Lansing, Michigan, USA - RL2 Bulk Soil v2 (version 2) | ecosystem: Environmental > Terrestrial > Soil >...
CTGCTCGAAAAATCAGAGTTTTTTGATATTGGAAATACCATGGATCCGTCTAAATTGGGAGTCATGTACAAGACATGGCAGCATAATTTCAAATACGGAATTCAGAAATTCATGCATAAAGTTGGTCGCGATAATCCGATAAAGAATGTCTTCTTTGCCGGATTGGCAAGAACTTTGGGGGGAGTTCCACTGGGCGCAATGGAAAGATATGCTCGCAGAAGAGGACCCCAACACGAAATGGTAATTGAGAAAATAAAGGCCAAGTATTGGTAATTAAAGTGTATGAGTAGCCGTAATATTAAATGCGATTTTCTGATTAATCATCTGCAATCAAGAATCTCCAATATTTTTCCTTAGCTCTACTTATACCAATTCTTGTAGTAGTAACTACATTCTTAGGATTTATACCATTTTCTATTTGCAATATTGATTGCTTGTCGGTAAGATTCACTCCATTGTGCGATCTATTAATATCTAGTGCTTTTGTCAATCTTCCAGGTCCATTTGTCAGGTTTAGGTCCTTTTTGACATTGCAAAGACACATCATCGTACTTATACCCTCCATTGGTATCAGCGATCTAATTAATACTGCACCTGCATCGTTGTTCGGAGAATGTGCAATGACATTCATACAATGATGCATTCCATAAATAAAATAAACATAGGCCTTACCAAAACCCCCGAACATTATCGCATTTCTACTCGTTATACCATTAAACGCGTGACTTGCAGGGTCATTTTTCGAGCCGTATGCTTCCGTCTCGAATATAATTCCAGACAGTCGTTTTGGCTTCCCGGGTCCATCTTCATATGTTCTTACCAGTTTCTTGCCTAGAAGATCTCTTGCCACAAGCTCTGTATTTCTTGAATAAAATTCAAAACCCGGGTGTGCCATTGTGAATTAGAATGAAATCAAATAAGCATAATAATATTTTGATTATTATTTCCTATTATTATATTCAACAATATTTTTGTCTGATAAGTATCAAAATCATAATAATATAAATACTAAAAAAAACAATCCTGTCTATGTTCAATTTTCACAAATTTAGTTTGTTAAAGAAAAATACTTGCAATTATTGTGGAAAAAATTTTAGGTCATTAGAAGGATTGATGAGCCATTTTCAAATAAACCATGATAATAAAATATACGAATGTAAAAAGTGCAATATGAAATTTGAGGGTATGGAGGTAATGCGTGACCATATTAAGAGGAATCACAGTTACAAAAAAAGCGGCAAGGCCATATTTGACTAATTTATTTGAATAAAACATAAAATATCCTTAGCTACCATCATTTGTAAATGAAATGCTTAAAATGTGGCAAAATTTTTGAGGAAAATGAAATTGAAGATCCTTCTTCATTAAAGTATCCGTCGTGTAAGGATTGCTGGAAGGAATGGACGACTTATGGAGTTATGGTAATTAATGAAATGCATTTAGATATGTCATTACCAGAACACAGGAGAGCGCTAAGAAAATATGAAAGGGCATTCTTTGGTCTGGACAAAGTTGAGGAATTGAAAAAGAATCCCGAAGATCCTGGGTCTCCTTAATCGAGTATTACTTTAGCAAGATTCGTCGGAATAATTTTCAAAATATTTTGTCTATTAGGATTAAGAAATAAAGCCTCTTTTAGACAAACCATCAGCTTATTCCTTTCATCTACTTCTAATGATAAAAATGTACTCAATATCAATTTGGAATCTATTTTGTTAAAAAGTTTAACACTATCCAATATTAGAAGATAACAATTCAATATCGCAGTGAGTTCATTAGGTTCTATCTCTGAGATCACTTTCATCCAAGTTTTTGCTAATCCTACCAGCTTGTCCCGTTCGATCAGATTGATACAACTTAAACTTTTAACCATAGCCTCTTTTTTTTCTGATTCCGTCATTTCTACTAATTCCTTACTTTTAGTTCTGCAAACTGACAATTTCAGAAAATCTGGAAGGTTTGCTATAATAAAAAGCAAATTTTCTATGTTGCTGTCAGTAGGATTGGAATTCATAATCTAATATCAAGTGTCCAAGCTATCCTTGAGATATTTAATCGGTTATTTCTAGTTAGAGCTTCATNATCAGAAGATATAGGATGAAATTTTTGGTACGTTCTTGTTGCTAACTTTATTTATTTGAGTATGGTTTTTCGAACTTGGAACGATTACTCATAATTATAACGATTATAAAAATAGTCAGGACACAAATAACTCATACTCAAGCCCGAAGAACATGCAAATGAATTGTAAAAAGAAAGTCAGAAGACGAGATAGTCAAAAAATGCTCATATAGCTTGAGCGTTAAATTATTATTGAAATCAAAATTGTCAGAGCTGAGTGAAATAAGAAGGGTCTTTGAAGGGCTCCATACTCTTTATGAAATTCACCTTCCGAAGGTTCATCCCAAACTCATTCATGACTTGATGATGCGAAGGCGTAATAACCCAGGTAAAGATCCTTTTTACTTAATAGAAGTTTTTACAAAGCCTGAAATAAATTCTGAAGAAATGAGAACTTACATCATTAGGAAAACTGGAATGAATCCTACTATACACGACAGCGGGACCCATTATGCTTTCAACAACAAATTGACGTTAGAATTTCTTAAGGAACTTTCAGATTTAAAGGATGTTATTGCCGTGTATGGTGATTACATGGGAGCTGTGACTGGAGTAGGAGCGTCACATGATCACAGAGAACACGAACATGGATGGATTAAAGAGGAGTAGATCTTTAGTCAACAAAATCCCAAATAAACGAAGCTAAGGATACTCTTGACTATGATTGAATTAATTTTAGAACATTAGCTATAATATTTTGATGGTCTCCTTGTACTTCTGTTGTAACTAGTAGAAGATGATCATTATCCAGAGGAACGGTAATCCGTTTTATCTTCTCATACTCTGCCATGGCATACTTTCCTTTGCCTACTTTAGATGCTAGAGAATTACGCAAGCCCCATCTAGCAAGTGCCTGCAAATTCGATCTCTTCGTTTCTTCTGCTGTCAGTAAATTATCCAGTCCTTCGCGTTGACCGCCAAATTTTATCTCACCTGATTCGTCACATACACCCGCAAAACGGATTTTTGGATCTAGTTCTAATATCTCTTTACACAACTTTGCATAATCCATTTTAAATAGTATCATTAATTCAAATCGACTATATAAAATTGTGTCAATGTGAGATAATGTATTAGGCTGAGGACTTGCATTTGCACAAACCACCTGATGTCTTTAATACTAAAATGTCAATACTTAAATTCCGAATTTATTGCACCCAATAGCTCAGATACTCTACCGATCTTTTCCAACTTAATTATCCTTTTATATTTACTTTTAATTCAATTGAATTTGAATATGACCTGTAAAGTAATAGTGGGCGGTTTTTATGGTGATGAAGGAAAAGGGAAGATAATTGCTTACTTGTCCATTAAGGATGACCCAAAAATAGCTGTAAGAGGAGGAGTTGGAGCAAATGCAGGCCACACATTTGTTTACAACAATGAAACTTTCAAGGTCCGTATGTTGCCAAGTGCAGTTTTGAATTCTGAAACCAAACTCTTGATTGGTGCCGGAGTCCTTGTAACTCCAGGAATCTTGAACGACGAATTACAAAAATATAAAGCGGAAAAAAGAACAATAATAGACAGTCATTGCGGAATTATTCATGAATCCCACATAAAGCGCGATATGGAAGATGCACACTTAAAGAAAGTTGTTGGCACTACAGGGACTGGTACTGGCCCGGCAAATTCTGATCGTGCCTTAAGAATCCTGAATTTGGCCAAAGACATGAATGAATTTAAAAGTTATCTTGGGAATGTTTCTGATATCGTTAATGAATCAATTGACGAGAACCAATCAGTAATCATAGAAGGAACGCAAGGAACATTTCTATCTTTGTATCATGGTGATTATCCATTTGTGACATCTAAAGATGTTACTGCTTCTGCAATTTGTTCAGATATCGGTATAGGACCAAAGAAGGTTGATGATGTCATCTTAGTCTTTAAGGCATATGTCACACGTGTAGGCGCGGGACCATTAGAAAATGAAATTACTATTGACGAAGCTAGTAAATTGGGTTGGCTCGAATATGGAAGTGTAACTGGTAGACAAAGAAGGGCTTCCCCATTTAACATGGAGCTGGCCAAGAAATCCGTAATGCTAAACAGCGCGACCCAAATCGCCGTTACCAAATTAGACGTAATCTTTCCGGATTGTGCAGGTCTAAAGGAATACCCTAAATTGTCTTCTCAAGCAAAGAGTTTCATAGAGAAGATAGAAGACACTGTCGGTGTCAAAGTAGTTCTCATAGGTACCGGCGCCGAGATAAATCAAATAATTGATCGTCGAACTGAAAATTAGTCCATTTCCAAAAAGAGAATTGTAAGCAAAACCTCTTTATTCGCATCATTTTAATAATGTTATTTTAGAACGTAGAGCATTGCAAGTTAAATCGCCTTACTTTGTTGAAGTTTCCACCATTCAAGATTTTGGCAGACTCGTCTGTGCCTTTGAACGAGCACCACTTCTGACATTTTCATTCAGATCTGGCAAGGAAGGGTTAATGGCAACCCAGATTGATTTTCTAAATAATGTACCTGTTATATATTATGTCAAATATTCGGGTCATGGTCAATATCTTGCCTATAGAAACAGTAATGGGATTGAAGATGTATCAATAATGGAGAATATACAAAATCCCTCAGTAATGTATTCCCCGATTATATCCGTTGATAAATTTCCACCAATTTTTTGGCGAAGACCAAAGGGTACAAAGAATTCGAATTACGAGCCAATTAAGTTGAGTAATTTCCAAAGTCTAGTTAAAATTGCGTCTTACAAAATGATTTATGAAGAATCACCGCTTCCATTATTTGTTTTTAAGAGTACAAAGAAATCCAAATATGTTGTAGGAACCGCGCTGAATATGGCCGAGTCTGATGGAATCTCCTACTTTTATTATGCTACAATTTCTGAAAGCCCAGATCATTCGTTCATGAAATATTCTAGTTTAAAATCAGATGATCCAACGTTCACGAATAACCTAGAAGAACATGGATATATTTACATCAAATTAATAAAGTTACTTGGTTCACATCCCCTAGTGAAGGTTAATGAGTAAGGTCCGTCCGTACAAAGAACGGATTGCTCATATTTCAACTGTTAACAAGAGTTTAATTATACTTGCCCTGGACTTGGAAGCACGTTATCATAATCTAAAGTATATCGAAAGTCTGGTAAGCAGTCTTTATCCATATCTGTGCGCTATAAAAGTTAACTTTCATCTTATGCTCCCATTTAGTAAGAAAACTATTGAAGAAACTAACAGGATTATTCATTCGTGTGGTTTACTCTCGATAGCCGACATGAAATTAAACGACATTAAGAATACCAATGAGGTAATCTTAAGATATCTGTATTCGATGGGCTTTGATTCGGTAATTGTAAATCCAATAATTGGAGAAAACGAATTAAGATCGTTTGTTCGCCTTGCTCACAATTTTGGAATGGGGGTAATTTCACTCGCTTATATGAGCCATGAAAATGTTAGCGAAGGATATGGTTTGAAAATTGTGCAGCGTAATTCGAAAGTAAGTAAAATTTTGCGACTCTATGAAATATTCCTAATGTACGCAAGAAGGAGTGACGTTGATGGAATTGTAGTAGGAGCTACTCATTTAAAGACTTTGAAACATATCTCTTCCATTTCCAGAATCCCTATTTATTCTCCTGGAGTAGGTACTCAGGGAGGGAACGCTAAGTCGGCGATTGATAGTGGAAGCAACTATCTAATAATAGGACGTTCCATATTAAATGCAAAAAACAAACGCAAGGCATTATCAAAGTTGCTAAACTTGAAATAATTCAAAAGATGAGAAAACGATATTTTCAGCGGTAAGAGTTCGCCATCTATTTGTTACATTAACTTTTAACATTCGATTTAAGTGTTTAATCCATTTTGTGACACGGATAACTCGAAATAAGGTCGTTTGACATGAAAAATAGTGTTTCTATAAAAGATTCGTGATATACCAGAGCCTGTTTTCTAGTAATTGATATTGGAAGGGAGTTCGTGTAAGAAATTTATGGCATACAGCAATGCATTTTTTGCATTAGAANANGTTAATTGATCAACGGAACTGTTACTACTTGTCCACTGATAACCTATGTGCTCATTGGATATTTTTACTTTTTTTACCATTGTAGATGCTAGAAACAAAATTACTTGTTTTGAAATCAACTTTGATTTTTTAGTATATTTATAACCTAATGTGTATCTAAAGTTTGGTATCAACCTAAATTTTGTTATATCTGTTTCTTCCTTCAGTTCCCTAATAGCAGCCTGCATTTCAGTTTCATTAGTTTCAATATTGCCTTTAGGAAAGTCCCAATGACCTGATCTGTAATGAAGTAGTAATACAGAATAGTGAGAGGTGTGGAAGTCATCGGAAATAAGAATAAAACCTGCAGACTTTTCTCTTATCATACCAATTATTCAAGCTGAAATTCCATATTCACTGATTGCACTCTACACCTTCATATTATTCTGATTCAGTATTTGTGAAAATTGGAGAATAACCATGAATTTCTAACCATCGTCTCTTGTCGATCCATTTATTGCAAAACCACTTTAAATTTTCTTGATTATGATCTCCATGCTGTGGCATTGATATAGTACAAGAAGTATGGTAGGCATATGAATATTCGCTTATTTTCCATATCTTCTTCGACGCCTCTGGAATGTCCTAATTGCCCTCATCAAATCGATTTTTCTAAATTCAGGCCAAAATACGTCCATGAACACTAGTTCACTATATGCGCTTTGCCATAGTAGAAAGCCACTGAGCCGTTTTTCACCGGAAGTCCTCAGTATAAGGTCGGGTTCTGGTTGTGGCAAATGTGAAGTATAAAGGTATGAATCAATTGACTGCTCATTGATTTCTGATATTTGTAACTCCTTTTTCTCCACATCATGAGCAATTTTTCGAATTGCTTCAACTAATTCCTGCTGTCCACCATATGCGATAGCTATATTTAGAAAGGTCAGGTCGTAATGATTCGTCTCCTTCTCAAGTTTAAATAGAATGTCTTTTAATGATTCTGGAAGAGCGTCTATATTTCCGATAGCCTTTATTTTCATTTGTCTCTCGTGTATTCGGGAGTCCTTGTATAATTTTTCAAGTTTTATTCCGAGAAGTTCGAAGATATCATTCAATTCCTTCTTGTCGCGTTCCAGATTTTCAATTGATAATACGTAAAGGGTAGTTATTTTAATTCTAAGATCGTAAATCCAAGTTAGTAACTGTTCGGCCTTGTCTGCACCTATGGCATGCGCACCCATGTTTGCCAAAAAATGGTATTTCGCCCATCTTCTATTTCCGTCTAATATTATTGCAACGTGGTCCGGTAAACGATCTTGTTTTATTTGTGATTCTAGCTTACGTTCATAGAATCTGTAAAACCAATTATCATTAATGAGATTATAAAAAAAACCGTACATATGTTCTCTCTTATTAAATGATTTTGAATCATATAATAACTCTTATGAAAAGAATGGTCTTAATGCTTCAAATGCTCTCCGCCTTTTTTGTTCCTGAAATATTGAAACAAAAATGTTGTGGCCACTAATGTAATAGCTAAACCAATAAATAATGAAGAAATGAGATTAAAAGGATTTGTTTTTTCAGTTAAAACTGAAGTAAACTGAATCGCCGGAATGAATATCAAACCAAGTACAACCAATCTGAGGATATCCGAAAGAATGGTAATGCTTCCTTTAAACCAATTGCTTAGAAGTATCCCACCGAAAATAGTCCCTAGCCCTATCCAAATTAAAGTTAATGAGCCATGCACAAAGTCACCTACTATAACTCTATTTGTGACGATTTCTGAAATGCTAGCACCTTTTGTAATAGCTCCTTCAGGAATACTCGATATCCCATTAGATATCCCCACTAAAATTATCATGATCCCGGCAAAAGTTGAAAATATTCTAATGAACGTCGAAGGTGTGGTCCTATTTAGCGATCCAATTGCTTTGTCAATATCAAAAGCCCTTATTACAAACGCAACGCCCAATATGCTCAGTACTATCGCCAAGGCTTCTCTAGTAAAACCAAAGATTGTAGCAAACCCACTAGCAATAAGCAGGGCGCCGGGTACGCCCAAAAAGAACTTTGAATATCTTGGGTCATAAATTAACATCTTTACGTATTTTCCAAAAACTGCATACGAGTATTCAACGCTTCTACTATGCCGCATAATTATCCGTTGTATAGATATCACCGGAACCATAGCTTGTATTAGCGGTATTACCGTTTCATCATCCTCTCCATCAGAAACAATGACAACTCCCTCGGCCTTGAATTTTGATAAAACTGCTATTAGTTCTGAGGAAATTTTTTCATCTGCTTCTATGCCACGATTATAAGCTCCGGCAATAATGGCAACCTCAGTTTCATATCCTTTAGTTACAAGCTCTTCATATATTTTTATGGCACCAAAGATTGCGTTAGCATCAGCATCTTCAGGATCTTCAATTGCTAATCTAGTTCCCGCGTTTATGCATTGATCTCTTCCGAAGACTGGCGTTTCAACACCGCCGTTTTTACCAATATCGTTATCTCTGTCTATACAGGCGACAAGAACTCTTCTATAATGAGTCGAAAAGGAAGTATAATCCAAATTCTTTTTGTCCCTCATGTATTCCAGGTCCTTTGCCAATTTTTTCTAAGACTTAATTATGCACGAGGGGCTAATTAATCTGATGGTTCAATAATAGTATTAATGTTTAAAATCAAGAATACAAACAATGATAATGAACATTTTTCGATATGTTTTATTCTACATAGGAGAAATATACTAAATGTTATATGGCGTTTAAACAAAAAAACTTATCTAAAGACGATTACTTCAAGATAACATTTGACATCGGATAATAACAGACCCAAAAACCAACCACAAAGGTATGCACTTAGAACAATAAAATACCAAGATTCCCTAATAGTCAATATATGCGATCTTTATTTGATTGATAAGCAAATCCGCCATGAAGATATTACAATATACATAAAAAAAAATTACTGGATGGATCAGGTAGTAGATGAAAACGAAATAGAGTCTTATTTAAAAAAATCTTCCATATCAAATTTAGCGGGTAAAGAGACAGTGGAGAAAGCAATTGAAATGAATCTTGCAAAGAGATCCAGCGTCAAGTATTTTTCAGATGTTCCATTTTTGATGATTTATAAATTCAGACAATCATATTAAGTTATAAATCTCAACAATAGATAAATAATTACGAGTACAAATTTCTAAATAGGGTTACTTTTTGGACATAAAAGATCATCTCAGCTTAACATTGCATATACCCGAAGAACGAATACCGGTAGTTATAGGGAACAAGGGAAAGACCAAAATCCAAATTTGTAAAAAGTGCAATGTAAAAATTGAAATTGAAAGTGACACAGGCCAGATAACAATATATTCGACTTCTAAAAATTTCGATGAATATGGAGCATTTAAGGCAAGAGATATCGTCAATGCTATCTCAATTGGTTTTTCGCCGGAACGGGCATTTAGGATCCTAGATGAGGAATCACTCTTTCAAGTTTTGGATCTTCGTAACTTTACAACCTCGGCCAATTCGACTAATAGGATTAAAGGAAGAATTATTGGTGAGAAAGGTAAAGCGAGAAGGAATCTAGAAGAATTAACCAACACGTTTATCTCAATATATGGACATACCATTGCTTTGATAGGAAACTATGAAGAGACGAAGTTGGCTATTGATGCATTAATGTTACTAATCAAAGGAAGATCTCACAAGACAGTCTATGAAATGCTCTATCAAGCGAAAAGAAGATCAAAATTCGAAAAATTACAACTATGGGAAAATTAATGGATACTATTCAAACTCTCGTTACTAAAATACGAGTCCCCATATAGTCTAGACTTTATTTTCTTATTTTAATCATTTTGAAGAGTTTGCCTGTTTCGGAGACTGAAGATGAACCCTATATTACACGTAAGCTATGCGTTAGAAAAAGAAATGATTCAAGTAAATGTTAGATGATAGTGATGTATTGCCTAATTGGCAATGCCATCATAATATAGTCTCCTAATAAAATCAATAATAAATATTACCTTATAAGGATATAATATTTGTTATATTATGAACAAACATCCCGGCATTAAATTTANAGTTGCTTGGATGTAAAAANCACGATTGAATCAAAAAAATGCGATTTCCTTTATTGATCTTTCCACCTTGTGAATAGATCATGTTTTATTCTTAGTTGATCAAGAATTTTTCCAACTAAATGATCTACTATTTCATTTATAGTCGATGGTTTATGATAGAAGCCCGGCATTGCAGGAAGGATGATTGCACCTGCATCTTGTAACTTGATCATATTTTCAAGATGAATCCTTGAAAGAGGTGTTTCCCGTGGGACAAGAATTAGTTTCCGCGATTCTTTTAAAGTAACGGATGCGGCACGAGAAATAAGAGTATCATCATAACCATTTGCAATGCTTGATAACGATTTCATGCTACAAGGTACTATCACCATCCCATCATGGAGGAAAGAACCACTTGAAACCGAGGCGTCTAGTTTGAAATTATCGTAATTAATAGAGGAAAGAGATTTTACATACTCTAGTGTTTTATCTGTTTCAATTTCTATGTTTTTTTTTGCCCATTCACTGACGATAAGGAAAGTTTGAATATTAATAGAATGAAGTACCTCCAAAAGTCTTATTCCATAGATAATACCAGATGCTCCAGAAAACCCAATAACTATTTTGTCATATCTAGTCTCTGATTTCAATATCCAATTTATTGTCGAACACTTATTTATTGTTGTTATTGATGGAACAACATGCTAACAGTATTTGGAACAATTGCATTGGATACTACCCGTACTCCCTTTCATACTGTTGAAAGGACTCTGGGGGGCACGGCTACCTTTGCATCAATTTCAGCTTCAAATTACGTATTTACATCAATAGTTGGGATCGTAGGGCATGATTTTCCGGCATCGTATCTTGACCTTCTAAAAAATCGTGTTGATATCAGAGGATTAACAATTAGTCAAACTGGAAAAACGTTTCATTACGATTCTTCTTTTGGCTATGATCTTTCAAAAAGAACTACGAACAAGACTGAACTAAATGTAATTTCAAATTACCAATCTACAATACCAGATGAATATGTTGATTCAGAATATGTTTATCTAGCGAATAATGATCCATTACAAAATATGAATGTATTAAAATTATTTTCAAAACCAAAGTTGATAATCTGTGATACAATGGATTTTTGGATTATGAATAGAAGGGATGAGGTTATCAAGATGATCAATAATGTGGATGGAATAATATTAAATGAGTCAGAGGCTAAACTGCTTTTTAAGGAAAGTAATATTTTCACCTGTGCTCGCTTATTAGGCTCAATTGGTCCAGCCTTTGCTGTAATAAATAAAGGAGAAAATGGTTCGCTGCTTTTCTATGAGAATGAATTCTATCCACTGCCAGCTTATCCAATAGAAATCATCAGAGATCCTACTGGTGCTGGTGATTCCTTTGGTGGTGCTTTTATGGGATACCTATCACAACAAGAAAAGTTGGATTCAAAATCTTTGAAAAATGCGATGATGCATGGAAATATTATGGGTTCGTTCGCAATAGAGGATTATGGCATAGAAAAACTTGTCAGTATAAATGCGGATGATATCAAAAATAGATATGAAAAATACAAAGAGATTTTCTCATTCTAAGAAATAAAAAATTACATAGGCTTAGTTACTAAAATTGAATCCTATTATGTGGTTATGCCTTTTCATTAAGTTGATGGCAAAAATGACAATGGCAAACTAATAAATAAAAAATAAAGTTGAACTCATACTAATTGGACAAGATTAAGGCTGAACTGATATCGAAGATTAATTTATCAGACATGGAAGCGCAAATTTTCTTGTATTTGATAACTAATGGAAAAACTACATTAGCAAAGATCTCAATCGCGTTAAAGTTTACTCCCGAAAAAACAGTCGATTTGCTCAGCAGTCTAATTGAAAAAGGATTGCTAATGGAACTATCTGGGGAGTATCAAACATTTCATCCAAAATTTTCAATCATAAATGCTTATCGTCTACAATGCCAAAGAACAGGTATCGCATTTAAAAAAAACGTCCAGATTGATAATTTGGCCACGTCGTTAGAAAGATTACACGAATCTGCAAGAACTAAATAAGGCAATTAGAATCCATAATTTGTCGAATGTCAACCATTCCAGAAAACAAGGTGGTCTATTTTGGAGTTATTAACATTAATGAAAATAATAGGACAATAGGGGCTGTTGATATCTGGAGGAATGTTATAAATAAGAAATTATTTTGTGAAGAGAAAAGATTAGGTATTTTAGAAATAGTTGAGTATATCGGTATGCCCACTATTGCAGAGGATCAAGAATGGGCCGTGGCCATAAATAGAAATAGGATGGGCAAGGAGAGGTGGAAATTAATAAAAATAATAAAAGATGGAAAATTTTCATTCATAGATACTGATGATGAAACAACGGTAAGTGTCAATGTCTCAGATTACAAGATTGTAGACAACAAATGGTGGAGTTTTCTTGTTTCGAAGAATGTAAACAGAAGTATTGAAATAACAAATGAGGCAAGTCCAAAGTGATTCGTGACTCTTATAGTTCTGATGAACCGGAAGTATATGTAGAAAAAGCTCAGGGTGGAGAGTATGCAAGCAAGTTAAGAGGATACTTTATCGTTAAAGATACCAAATTAAAGTTCAACGCTATTGCTTTTGGAAGGATAGGCGGTCATAATATTAGTCTAAGTTTGACAAAAAAGACTCTGTCCAAATTGGAGGAATTCGGTTATGATACTGAAAATTTTCAACTAGTACTTCAACGTAAACTTGTTGAAGGAGAAGTAATTCTCATCGATCCCGCAACAAAAAATCAAATCAAACCATAGCATCCTGCAACGCATCCTTGCATTTGCAATTATTTCTAGTCGCAGGAATGGAAAGTATGAAACTTGCAAGCAATTCTTTAATTTTACTGGTATTTTTAGTCAGAACCTCGAGAATTTCTTTAGATGAAACCGGATTTTCATACCAAACATCATAATCTGTAACCGTCGCAATCGAAACGTAACATATTTCCATCTCTCTTGCAAGTATGCACTCAGGGATGAGGGTCATTCCAATGATATCGCCATGTAAAATATCTTTAAAATATTTTGATTCAGCTCTGGTTGAAAAACGAGGTC